>Ga0068876_10003735_pt1 | contig 10835 bp, 20 predicted proteins | sample NOAtaG_6_FD_66442 | JGI IMG/M metagenome (GOLD analysis project Ga0068876, IMG submission 66442) | Freshwater lake microbial communities from Lake Erie, under a cyanobacterial bloom - NOAA_Erie_Diel5S_2200h metaG | ecosystem: Environmental > Aquatic > Freshwater > Lake | place: USA: Ohio, Lake... | reverse complement strand
CAACATGCGATCACCAAAGAAAGCCACCCTTATCAGGAAAGCTACCAAAGCCAAGCTATCCAAGCTGGTAACGGTTGCACAGATAAGGAAAAGATACAAGTTTCCCCGACTCAAGAAATCGGAACTTACAAAGCGGCTTACCAAATCGCAGCTTGCCAAGCTGATTCCCAAAGCCAAGCTGCTCCCCAAACAACCAAAGCCAAAGCCAAAGACCCCACCAAAGCCAAGGTACGGGGTTAAGCGGAAGCTTACAAAGACTTTCGCCCAATCCAAACATATTATTTACGATTACGATACATATCCCAACAAACGGGATACCGTCTATATTGCAACACTACACCCCCCAGAATCTTTCTGCTTTCTTAGAGCCTCAGTCAGTCTTGCGAAAGGAACTGGTGGCAAGGGATCGACAGGGTATAGATCAGGGTTTGTCACAAGGCTAGATGAGGCCTCCGACTTCCTGTCTGACAGCATCAATAAGATCATGCTCTCAAATTCGGCCACAGAGTCAGGCCTATTTGAAGGTGTTACCAAATGGTCTCTTGTGGTAATCATTCCCCGGGAAGGAACCAACAATGCTGAAGGTACGCAAGCGGTATGAAACTATTGAACACTCATTCGTTTCTCTGGACATTGAAAATGATCCCAGCGGAAAGATGATATGGGTATGCCTTTACGATGGGGAAAAGTTCCACCATTTCCAAGACTGGGAATCGGTGTTGCAACACATTGGTTCTAAGCTTGGGCATGATAAGCGATACAGCACAGTGTACGCTCACAATGGGGGTGGATGGGATTGGCTATCACTGATTGATCACCTACTTTCCAGTTCCGACGAAATTATTGATTGCGTAATGTCTGGCTCCCGAATGATTATGGCAAGGGTAAAACTGGGCATTCACACTGTATCCCTTGTGGACTCTTTTACACTATTCTGGGCTAAGCTGGATGAGGTGGGGCGAAAGCTTCTGAACATTGGCAAGATAGATACAGCCAATGTGTTACCTCACACTCTACTGCGAAGGGATAAGAAGACATTCCTTGCATATGTGGAAAGGGATACTAAGCTCTGCTATGATTCGGTTGTAAAATTCGGGGAAATCCTGCACAATAAGGTAGCACCAATTCAATCGCTGGGGGTTACTCTTGCCTCAACTGCAATGAAAGTGTTCACGACAGGGTATATGGAAACTGCCATCAATACCCCTGATTCAAAGTATCTCAAAGGAATCTTGCGTGAAGGGTATTCTGGAGGAAGGGTGCAATGTCTGAAAGCTGGACATTTCAATAATGTATGGGTGTACGATATCAATTCTCTGTACCCCTATGTAATGTCTACCACAGAGGTTCCGGTATCTGCGAAGGGATACTTCACAAAGCGTTGGGTTCCGGGTTCGGTGGGGTGCTTTCGTGTCAAGTTCAGCGGGAAGTATCCCATTCCGGTATTCATGCAAAGGGGGGAAGCTGTGAAAAGCGGGGAGGGGGTCTTCTACTCGCCAGAAATTCAAAGGCACATAGACTGCGGGGGAACAATTGAAGTAATAGAGGGGTACGTATTCACCGAAACTAAGCTGCTATTTGGTGAATATGTCCGAATCTTGTACGAAATGAGGAAACAAAACAAGGGTACTGTATTGGACTGGGCAGCAAAATTATTGCTGAATAGCCTCTACGGAAAATTTGGGATGAAATCCGAAAGGGAAGCAATCGTGAGGATTGCACCATCCCAGCTTTCGCAGTATATCAAATCGGGAAAGGTTCGCCCGATTGACGAGGAAAGGGATATCTATGCTGTATCTACAGAGGTAGATGCTCCCTATATTCATGTTGGGATTGCAGCCATGATTACCTCTGCGGCAAGGGTACAACTACACAAAGCAATGGATTCTAATACAGTCTATGTGGATACAGATAGCATTCATTCAACAGTTCAGCGGGGTGATTTGGAAATTGGAACCGAATTGGGGCAATTCAAGATAGAAGCGGAAGGGGAGGGTGTCTATCTTGGAAAGAAGCTCTATGGGGTTCGGGGAACTGAAACAAAAATTCGCTTGAAGGGTGTAAAGCTCAAGCGTAAAGTAGACGATGATAATGGTGCAGATGTACGCTTTGATGATTTGCTGGCAATCCTGAAAGGAACCACCAAACAGTTCAAGTATCGTACCCCTGCAACCGTCCGGGAAGTATTACAGAAAGGGTACCAATCATGCAAGTTCTATCCGAGGAAACGAGCAATCAGAAAGACCAAGTAAAGGGTAACGATTGGATTGGCGACATTGTACAGCAGCACATTGATGAGGAACCCAATACGAATCCAGATGTTGTGGAAAAGATCAGGGAAAAAGAAGAACCCGAACCCCAATCCAATGATCAGCAGTCATTTCGCTTTTCAGAGGAATCTGCAACAGAGCGATTCAATCCATCAATCCATGCCACAGACAACAAGGGGAATCCTGTACGAAAGAAAGATGGAACATACGCAAAGAAAAGGGGACCAAAGGGGAAGCAACCATTCAAGGCAGAGCCTCAAAGGGAAGCTGTAGCGGGGGAAGCTGTACCCCTTCCCGACATTGGCAAAGCGGAAGCTACAGCTACAGTGGTAGTGGTCGGCTTGACAGGAACCCTTGAAGCATTACTTGGAAACAAATGGAAAGCATCTAACGATGAAAGGGTATTCATGCGCGATGCTTTGAGGGATTATATGCTGGTTTCCAACTTGGAAGCTCCCCCCGAGTTCGCACTTATCATAGCTTTCGGAAGCTATGCATTGCCCCGACTTCTCGCAAAGGAACCCAATGGATCTGAAAGAAGCTCTAACAATGGCAGCACTGGGAATAGGGATAGCGTCCCCGGTGATTTCAGCGGTGGTGTCAGTGGCAATAAACCATAGGCTATACGAATTCCGCATCAAACAGCTTGAAAGCTGGAGGGATGAAATGATCAGGAACCTAATAAACAGAAAAGACTCCAATGGCTAAAAAGAAAGCAAAGAAGACAGCAAGGGGTACCAAATGGGTTCGCATTACAACCACAGTGGATGAAATCAAGCGGTACAAAGCTTGGAAGAAATCTCAGAACAAGTGAAAGGGTAGCCAATGAACAGCAGAGCCGTTATGGGTTTGCTCACTTTGATTGGGGCAAGTTGGATTCTTGGAGGTTGCGATTTTACTGGGAAATACAAAGGGGAAGTAGAGGGGGAATTTCGCATTCCTAAACCATCCCCGGAACCTCTAGAGGAAACGCCCATTGCACAGCCTGATATTGGGAATGACAGAGAGCGGGAAATCGGTACTGGCAAAGATTCTGGCAAGGAACCTAGCCCAGAGGAACCGAAAGGTGGCGGTATTTGATCCGGTAGGCTCGCCGTCCGATTGGGGGTCGGCCAAGGTCTTTGACGATCCGGGAAAATTCAACCAATACGCAAGGCAGCAAACAGAGCATCATCTATTTATAGATGAGGCAGGAAGCTTGTTTGATGAGGGTAACGACACCCAATACAATTGGATTGCCACCCGATCAAGACACTGGGGCCATTCAGTCTATTTCATGGCTCAAAGAATGGTACAGATTCCAAAGACTGTGAGAGATCAGTGTCTAAAGCTGTACCTATTCACAAGCTCCAGCAAGGATGGTACTGGACATGCGGAAGAATGGAATCAGGACATATTGAAACAGTGTAATACGCTCCCCCGATTGCACTTCTACGCTTTGGGAAGGTACAATCCGGCGGTGCTGTATCGTGTTGAAAAGTTCAAAGATATTCGTCCTGTTCGCTTGACTCAAGATAGATCGACTGGTAAAGTTCAAGTCAGAAAAACCGTAGAGGGTGCCATGTTGGAACCCTCGCCTAACCGAAAGGGTCTAAAGTGAAGCAGTATCTTATCATGGGTGTGGTCGCTCTTGCCGCTATTTGGGTCGCTAATAATGTCGCTGCCATTGGCAACATTGTTGGTAAGAAGTAATACAACTAATAGCCCCGAAAGGGAAATCTAATATGGCACAGTCTGTTCGCTTTCGGCGGCAAGCGTCGCTGAATATTGCTAATCCTTCCACACGATACACCCAACAGCTTTCCCGGGGATATATTTATCGGGAAATGGTGTTGCGCATGAATGGTCAAATGACTATCCCCGCCGCAGCTACCGATCTTGCCACACGGGCGACTATTGGCAAGGGCGACGAATGGTCTTTCATTGATCGGGTAGAAGTCATTGCCAATGGTACAGATGCTATTCGCTCATTCCGCGGATCGCAGTTAATGGCTCTGAATCGGTTCTTGTATGGTCGATATCCTCGCTTGGCACAGGCGGCGGGATACTTCGACAATAATGCTAGGGTGGCCAGCTTTGATTCTACTCTGGTGATTCCTTTCTGGACTCCGAACGCTTACCGTCCACTGGATACCGCTTTGGACAGTTCCCAGCTTTCCGATTTGCGGATTGAAGTTACAACTTCCTCGCAAGCGAATGTGGTAGCCTCTGGTGTCGGCGTTACCTCTGCCAATCTGGATATCTGTTCGCTTGAATCCTTTGGCGTGAAGGGTAACTTCGCTGGTAGCCGAATCTATCCGATTCAGGCTGTGGTTGCTGGGGCGAATAACGCTTTCCAAGTTCAGCTTCCCGTCACCAGCATGTATCGGGGTTTCCTGATCAATGCTGCCACTACTTCCGCCACCCCTGACAGAGGTGCAGACCTACCAAATGCCATTACCAATGTGCAGCTAAAGTCGGGCACAAACGTATTCAGGGATATTCCTTGGCGAATCTTGCAGGATTGGCAGTACCTTCGGACCAATTCGGATCGTCAGTTTGTGCAAAACATTGATTGGCCGACTGGTACTTATGCCGCCCCTGCCTCTGTTCAAGCCAATACAGCCGAGTTCACCAATACTGGAAGCAGTTTCTTAGACGCTCGGCTTTCCAGCAACTACCACGAAGATGGTTGGGCATATATGGATTTGGCCAATGATGGGTATTTGATGGAATCCATTGATACGCTCGGTCTTTCGGAGCTGTATTTGGAATTCAATGTGACTGCCCCTTGTACTATCACAGTCATTCCGCAGCAGATTTTCCCGAATCGCTCTGCGGCTCCGACCCAAGGGTAACACCTTTCCTTCCCGGGGGTACCCCTCTCACAAGGGGGGCTACCCTTTACGTCTTCTCCCAATCCCCCGAAAGCCTAACCGCAAAGGGGGATTTGTATTGAAAGGGACTCGATGCAAGTAGGTACAAACATGGTCGGCGGAACTGGCAATAACAGCTTCCTGTCTGATATTGTAAGCTCTTCCCGCAGAGTCTTTGAAACGATTGATGCGGTTACACCCATTTGGACTAGGCCGGTATCTCAGGCTCCGAATGTGAACGGTCAGCGTACCGCCCCACTAGTGGACACTACCAGAGCAGAAACGAATAACGCCCTTCAACAGTATGGGCCGATCATTGCTGTGGTTGGTATTGGATTGGTATTCTACTTGCTTGCCAAGGGGAACTAATCATGGCTATTGGGTCGCCACAAACCGGTCAGCTTGTTCCCACTGGGGCATTCGCTGGCAACATTCATGCGGCCAACTATGCCAGCGGTCCACCCCCTCTGATTGAAGAAGGGGACTTAGGGTATCCATACGGTAGCTGGTACGCTGTGCCAGATGACTCCGTAAAGGCTAGACGTACAAGCTGGCTACCATTTGTCGCCAGCTTCGATTTTGTGTGGACACTTCCCAATGGCACTCAAATTCTACTTGACCCTAGCGAAATTCGGTGGACCGATGGTAGCGTATGGGATTACGAAACTGTTGAGAATGTTTCGGTTAGATGTACTGAAAACACCATCCCGGGTCTTCTTGCGTTTCGGCTCATTAGCTCTCCAGCATTGCCGCAGGTTCGGGAAGCTATCAATAGAGATCGCAATATCCGGGAAGAAAATCGTAGAAATGAGAGTAGTCGTCCCACTACGCAATCGGCGGTAATTGCCTCAGCAAATACGATTCTGATTGTAGTTGTGGTTTTTGCTGCTGTTTGGTTCCTTCCCAAGAATGTTGCCCGATGATTGGACCGATTCCAACTGGAGGATCACAGCAGGCACCCTTGCTTCCCGGTACAAGGTTAGGTAGTGGCACATTTCGAGCATTCACTCCCACAAATACAAACTTCAATTCAACCGCTACAGCTACAGCCACCCTTCCCGGCGTTCGGACACTTTCAGATTTGCAGTCGGAATCCAGAGGGGGTACGGTTTCGGTAGTGGTTCCGGATTTGGGTTCGCCAGCGAGCGGAGCAGCTACACCCAAATCATTCGCCATTCCCGATGGTATTCCGAATGCTGGTTTGGTTGCGATTGCAGTAGCTGTGCTATTGCTTTGGAGTCTTTCACAATGAATCCCCTTCCTTTTCTGTCAGCTTTTGTGCCTACTGGTGGCACTCCCACCCCCACAGCTGGGCCAAACACACAAACCGCTATCAATGTGTACGGTAGTGGTGACGATCAACCATTGCGGAACATTGCTTCTATTATCAATGCAATGAATCAACCTCAAGCTAATGGTGGGGGATTTGAAGTTCAGCGTTCGCCCACCATTCAGCGAGCCAGTATGAATTGGGTTCCTATTGCTTTGCTGATTGCTGTGGGAGTCTACCTTGTATTCGTTCGGAAGGATTGAAGACTCTAAAGTAAAAACAGCGTTCGCCCAAAGGTGGCACGATGCTAGATCGGATGACTTTGAACTGATTTGGATTGCTGGTAGAGGGTTTGTGAGTATCTTCTATCATGGCTCATTCGGATTCATTCAAACAGTATGGGGACAGCGAATGCTGCATCCTCTGGTCAGTCTATGTGAGGAACTTTCCAAATCCTATACCATTGTAACATGTGCAGTACCACGAATCCGAAAGGTGCTGCTTAGATCAGGATTCCAAGCATGGCTAACGTATTCGGCGGTGGGGGCGGACCACGAAATACCTCAACTTCCAGCAACACTACCAATACTACAATCAGAGATATTGGTTTTTCGGGGGATGCTGCAAACCAGCTAGCTACTACCATTGTTGAGGGTGCTACAACAATCTCGGCTAATGCTCTGATTACCAACCTTGAATCACAGCAGCAGCAGCTTTCCAATACAGCCACGATTGCGGGGCTACTGTCAGGAACTACAAACAAAGCTGTAGAGGCTTTGAAAGATACAAGGCAAACAAGCGGAATCAGTACGAGCACCCTGATTCTTGTGGGATTGGGTGCTGTAGCTATTATCCTGATTGCGAGGAAGTAATATGGGATTCACAGCAGAAAATAGCCCGCCATCCGAGAAGGGTGTGTGGGTTTCCGAAAAACCCCTTCTTGAAATCGTGCAAGGTATTGCGAATCTGCGGAATGTGCAGAATGCGGTACAGCAAGAACCTTTCAACTATACAGTATTCAATAGTGGTACAGCGGTGCTTAACGTCGCTACTACCCCTTGGACTGATATTGTTGGCAATAATCTTGTGTTAGCCCCCGATGCGAATGCTGCGGAAGTATTCGTACAATTCAACGATGGGCAGCTAATGACATTCAGCAACCAATCCGCCGCTGGTGATTACCGATTCGCATGTCTTCACTTCAAGAATTGGCCTTTCAGAAGGATACGCTTCGGCCATTTGAGTGTGGGGGCTAATGTTCGCTGCTATATTTGGACGGCTACCCCCGATGGGGCGCCCGGTATCATTGGAGTCTAATATGTCTGGTGTCAGATTGCCTGACGATCCTCCCCGCCGAATACTCCCACCAGGTAAGGTTCCAGTATCCCTTCCCCCAAATGACTTCGGTGCAGGGGTGGCACAGGATCGTAGGGTATTGAAATTCCCCCAAGATTTCGTGCAAGGGGCAAACACCAGCCTTTCTGCCCGAATCAATGTTGCTGGGAACTGTTTCAGTCTTCTTTGCAGTTCTGCTACCCACCCTCGCCAAGCTGGGGCATTCGCTCAGGTTTTTTCAAACCCCCCGCCGGGGGTCTTTGTTGCCCGAAATATTGATACCGATCCACGCCAGCTTCCCCGGGAAACTGTCATTGAAAAAGCCGACCATGCGATTACCTTTGACATTCCGCAGCTTGTAGACCCCTCTGTGAACCTCTATGGGTGGGTACAGGGTTCGGTGTCTTCGAGGGGTTTGATGGTGCAGGGGTACCCCTTTCAGAATCTCTCGATTCTCCCCCTTCGCATTCCCGGAGTCGCTTTGTTCACCCCCGCAGGAACAGCCGATCCTACCTTATTCACGATAGCTGTAGGGGTGTGGACCGACACCAGCAAACCCTATTCGGTCGATATGTTCTGAAATAACAAACCCCTCCCGAATGCTCGGAAGGGGTTTCTTTGTTTTTCGGATTGGATCAGGTTACAGATTTCGCAGCTCATCCATTTCTTGATCAGAGACCGCTGCCATCAAATCGTTGGCGATGAATTCGTACCCTGCCTTGTTCCGCTTGTCAGTGGGGGCGGTAACGCCAATGGTATACTTGAACTTGGTTTTCTGTCCTTGTGCGGCTTGTACTTTGGTGTCAAGCATGGTGTTTGCTGGTTCGGGAAGATACAGCTTGGAACCCTTGAAGATTTCCCCCGACTTTAGATTTACAGCTTCAAAGTCGCCAATGTAGCAGTTGTCCGGTTCATCGCTGAACTGGGATTCAATCTTTTTCACGCCATGAACAATCCCAAAGACTGTGAAAAGATCGGTGGGTTCCTTCGCAGCTGCAATCTCCCCACATACGGTCTTTGAGGAAATCTTGCGAACAATCTGGAAGTTCATATTAGTCTTCTTTGCCATTGGTTATCCTTGCATGTTGATGTTTAGGGGGCCGGCTGGAATAGCCCCTCTGCTTAGGGTTACACTGTGCACCCAAATTCTCATTAGGGTATCGGGATGGATTTCGATTCCATGTCGGGTGGAATTCAGACCATACGTAGTAGTCAGCAGCAGCGTAGGGTCTGAATCCTTAGCCCGAACTTCTACGGTATTTCCCATATTGTCAGTATGGGTAATCACCAGCGAAAGCGTGCCCTTTGGTGGATTTGTGTAAGGATCCGGGGAAGGGTTAGACATTGTAATAGCCCGAATCCTCACGCTTGGCCAGTCGATCAACGCAATCCAAATCGCTCTCCAGCGGGCCAACCTTTTTCATAGCGGCTCGGTCGCCCTTCTTTGCCAGTTCCGTATTCGTGTTGAGTGAATCGGTAATGAGCTTCCGCAGTTCTGCAATAGCTGCATTCGGTGCCTTGTTCGGGGTCTTTCCATTCTTGCCATTGTCCGCCATTGCGTTTCCCTTTGAATAGGGGTTTCGGAATGGGGTGCGACATTGCACCCCGAAAACACCCATTCCGCTTTCGCTGAATGAATGTTGCCCATGCGGACAGAGTGTAGCTTGTTCAGTATTAGCTGTCAAGCTTGAAACTCTTCAATTCCACAATTTCAATCTTGCCCAACATTTTTCCCATATAGCCTACAAAGCATCGGGCATTGCTTTCCCACCGAATGTCAAGTAGGGGGGTACGCTTGCAATCTGTAATGAAATCTATGCAATTCTGGGCAATATAATTTGTCAGTATCTTTTCTGGTAAGTCTGGTTCCTTGCTGTGGTGCAATGCTGCCAAATGTTCGGTTCCATCGCTGTACTTCTCGGCCAATACAGCAAACATGCGATAAGGTTTCTTTGTCATTGTTCATCCTCGTTTGGGCGGTATGCAAGCATCATGCCAAATCCGACAGCAGCATTCATTCCGACTAATCTTAGAAAGTCAGAGTCTAGCAGGATTGCCATTCCAGCTATTGCTACCGCTGCCATGCAAACAGCGAAAGAAGACCAATCGGCTTTCACAGCGATTTTCTCCCAGTGAGGATTTCCATTGCCTCTGCGGCCACCCATGCGCCAGCGGGGAGATCAGGATTGTTTTTGGTCAAATCCACAGCCAGTAGAATATGCATGGCATCGGCTAGAGCGGGGGGTGCTTGATTGGAGATTACGAGCAATCGGGCAAGGGTGGCTACAGATACTTGTATGGTCCGCTTTTCAGGATTCTGACAAGGGGTGTAGCCGAATTCTTCCAAGTTCATACCTTTTCCTTTGTGTTGCCCTCTACCATAATCCCAGCGAACCCCGCTGAGGGTTCGCTGGGTCCAAGCTTGAACTTTAGCGATTGGATCTGTATTCGACAAGAATACCCTTGAGCTTGCGGGCCATGCTTTCCAGAGCTTCGGCCTCTTGGATGCATTCAGATACCGGTACGGAATTATTGCCTTTTTCCACCATTTCCCTATATCCCTTTGCCACAATTAGACAAGCATTGATGGTACTCAGAATTTCATGGGAATCTAAGTCAAGTTTCGTAGGGTTCCTTTCTGTGAATCCCAGCGAACCCCGCTAAGGGTTCGCTGGTTCCAAGCTTGGACCATGCCCCATTGTGGCAGCTAATCACAATGGGTATACTGGCATGGGTGGCTATGGTTATATACTACTTGTCATTGTTGTCCCTTTCCGAGATGATTTCAATGTGAACAGCACCACAGATGATAGCCTCTGCAATCCCGTAAACAGCTTTCTTTCCGCAGTTTTCGCATTCATACCCCCTTGCATCGGGTTCTACTCCCCCCTCTGCCAATTCTCCGCAGCGTATACAGATACCATTGGTGCCATCGTGCAGTTCGGATTCGGTCAGCTTTACAGTTCGCATGTGGTGTTCCTTTCTTGATTGCCCTTCCCTTGCACCAGTGTATACGGAATGGGGTGGGGTTTGGTTTCGTCAAATGGTGACATTCTGAAAAGAATATATATGCAACCATTCGGACAAGAAAGGTATAAACATTCC
>Ga0068876_10003734_pt1 | contig 10836 bp, 8 predicted proteins | sample NOAtaG_6_FD_66442 | JGI IMG/M metagenome (GOLD analysis project Ga0068876, IMG submission 66442) | Freshwater lake microbial communities from Lake Erie, under a cyanobacterial bloom - NOAA_Erie_Diel5S_2200h metaG | ecosystem: Environmental > Aquatic > Freshwater > Lake | place: USA: Ohio, Lake... | reverse complement strand
CCGTGAGCGTTCAGGGCGCGGCAGTGAAAAATGGAAGACCTGACCCCGTTTGTGCGTTTGTGCTCCCGCTCCCGCTCTCAGCCCGGACAGTCGCCGACATGGCTTTCGATGACGCTGCGATCAGTGTCATTCGTGAGGCCGTCGTAGTCGAAATCGTAAGTGCTCGACTTCCCCCACCGGAGGGCGATGGCTGCTTGGTTGTCCAGGTCTGTCTGATCGACGCGACCGTCGCCGTTACCGTCACCCGGGCATGAGACTTCAGAGGCGTAGATCGTATCCATGGCCGCAGAGAGGGCTGTGTAGTTGCGCTGCTGGATTGCCGTCAGGCCGCCTGGCAAGGCCAACAGGTCTCGAGCCCGCCGATCGAGCGCGGGTACAGGAGAGTTCTGGTTGATGCGGTAGAACTCCTCTGTGGATACAAGGACGCTGGTGTCGTTCGGGGGGTCGTAATCGAGAGTCTCGTTGCGTACCAGCTTGAAGTTGTTGTTACGCACTGTGCGGTAAGAGGTATTGGCCATGACGGCTTTGGTCTGCGCGTAGTTCGCCGGATCGTTCTCGTATATCGCCTGATTCACCTGCCAGCATTGCTCAAGATCCACTTTCAGCACGAGCGTCGGATCCGCCCCCTTGCCCCACCAGATGCCGCCATTGTCTTCGCATACGGATTTCGTCACCGGTGTGTGCGAGCAGGTGGTGCCCAGCATGCAGGGCCCATTACGCCCGCCATTGAGCTGGATGTTGAGGCCCCCCTCGGCGAAGTTGATCTTGCGTCGGCTGGTCGCGGCGGGATCCCTGAGGTAGCGGAGCATGCCCACACCGTCGATCCCGCGCGGCGTCAGGGCGGGAACGTCCAGATTGGCAACCTGCCCCATCAAGCGATAGACGTCGGTGATGTTGACCATGTGTTCGACATTGCGATCGGGTGAATTGACCATCGGGCCGGACACGATCAGCGGAACCCACACGCCTGTCTGATACGCGGTGGCTTTGGCCCGGGTCGGATCGAAGGGCAGTTTGACGGTAGTCCCGAATGATCCATTGTCGCCGACGATGACGATCATCGTATTGGTCGCGGCGGGGTCGTAGGACAGGCTGCCGTCGTCCTGGCGTTGGGCGATACCTGTCTCTACGAGCAGGCGACCGAGCTCTGAATCCATCGCCTCGATCATCGCATCCGTGATGCGGCGCTGGTTGAGGATGTTTGTGCAGTCTGCCGTGATGTTGCGTGCTACTCCCGAGGGCAGCAATGCGCCCGGAGGTGGTTGCAGCGGAGTATGTGCGGCGCTGAAACTGACCGTGGCCATCCATGGTTGCGGCGTTGCCGAGCGGGCGCGAATCCATTTGATGGCCGCATTTACCTCGATGGTCGAGCGGTATCCGCGACCGCGCGCGGTGCCCAGATCTACCTCGTCCACGATGTCACCCCGGTTCACCACCAGCGCAGATGCGTAATGGGCGTTCGGCCGGTCGAACTTCAGCGTCTGGGGAGGTGTTGACTCGCAAACGGTCGCGTCAGGAACCAGGATGCCGCCGCGCGAAAGACATTGCAGCCCGGGCGAATCACCTGCCGGAGAGTTGCCGCTGATCACCGCGCACGACGATGTTTGCCCGCGTGATACGGGTGGCAGATAGCAGGCGCCGATATCGGCACCGTTGGTCGACGCGGAGTCCGGAACGAAGCCGCAGGAGTAGGTTCCCGGCGCTGCGACTCCGCCGGCCGTGGTATCTATGGAGGCTGGCAGACCTGACGTCCATCCCCAGAAACGATCCCAGCCGAGCTGAGCGGGGGTGCCGTTGCCGGCCTCGTTGTTCTCGGGACCTGCAATGTGGAATTTGCCGAACATGCCGCTGACGTAACCGGCATGCTTGAGAAGCTTGGGAATGGTGACTTCGTAAGGATCGACCTGCGAGTTGGCAAGATCATTCGGCCCCAGCGCCGCCATCAGGTTGTTGCGCAGGGGATAGCGCCCTGTCAGCAGCGCTGCACGCCCGGGCGAACACTCGGGCATCGACCAGGTGTTACGAAAACGCAGACCCTGCCCTGCGATCGCATCTATCGAGGGCATGCTGGGGGGTGGGGACACCTCGAGGCCCACGCCGCCGTAACCGAAAGATGCCATTTGGTCGACGCCCACGTCGTCCATGATGACCAGCAGGATATTCGGCAGTCTTGCGGCGGCCATCGCCACGGGGGAGAGGATGGCGAGGGCCATAGCGACCACTGGGAGGAGTGCTGCAGCCATCAGACTCTTGCGCTTCATGGTGTTCTTTCTGCTCGGCTGGTGGATCGCTGAACTGCAATGTGTCATGACGGTGGTGCGAGCCGCAAGCGGCCGTCCACGTGGGCTCCGCGACTCTTTCAGATACCACGCTGACTGGGGGCAACTATCAAAGGCAGCAATCACACGCGTCAGGAGCGGCTGTGAAAATCGCAGACCTGATTCCATTTGTTCGCGAGTTGCGAGCGGGGACGCCGCTATCGGGGATCAGCAGGGAGTGGTCCTGTGTCCAATCCCGCCGGAGACAGATCGGAGGACATTCGGAGTGGCGGATCGCCTGCGTTTGCCTGTAAAAAAAGCCGGCCTGATGGCCGGCTTTTTCTACCCGGACGAGCAGTAACTCAGGACTTGCGGCGGCGCGTCGCGCCCAGACCCGCCAAACCCAGACCGAGGAGGCCGAGGGTGCCGGGGAGGGGAACCTCAGGCGGGGGCGGAGTGTCACCGGCACGGGTGTAGTACGAAATGTGTGACAGATCAAAGCCGCTGCCAAACATGTCCGTGCGCTTGCCACTCTGGGGACCGCTCGCATCTGCCATCAAGTACGCGAACCAGCTATTCGACTGCTTGAAGAGGATGACCCATTCAACGCTGTCAGCGCCCAGATCATAGGACCAGGATTCGGAGTCAATGCTATTCCTCTCGTCTTTGAAGGCTAGCGTCCAACCAGTGCCCCATCCCAGGAGGTCAACGGCGCCGTCAAAATCGTTTACCGGGACGGTAATCTCACCTGCGCAGGCAAGAGCGGTGGGGCTCACGTCGCTGAGTGAGCACGTGCGACTGCTAGTGATCGTAGAGCCGTCCCATTTGGCTGCGAAAGCAGTCGTGCTGGATATCGCCAATGCGACAGCCAATCCCAATGTCTTCATGATGCAAACCTCACTTAGGTGTTAAACAAAAGTCCTGCCGAAAGCCACACGTTCGCTTTGCTAACTCTTATCAAGAGAACCAAGGCGAGCAAACCTGCAGGCAAGTCCCATACCAATTTTCACAAGATACTGATATTTATGTATCTATAGCAGTACCGAATATCAAATGGGCCGTCGAGTGTAAAAAAAATCGACACATCCCTCTCCGAGACGCGGCCGGCCTTGGCCGGTTCACGCACAAACGGGGTCAGGTCTTCCATTTTTCGTGCCCATCTGGCGGACACGACAGCTCTCTGCTTACAGTTCGCCCCTTACAGCCGTGGATAGCAGTGCATGTCCGGAGACATTCAATCGCTCCTGCAAGACGACCTCATCCTGGCCGTGCTGCCCGTGTTTCTCGCGGCGTGCGCCCTGGAGGCATGGTATTCGGCGCGCAAGGGTCTCGGCTGGTACGAGGCCTCTGATGTCCGGGCCTCCCTGATCGTGATGCTTGTCACCGGCGCGGTGGATCTGCTGCCGAAGCTCGCCGGCGTCTGGGCGATGTTCGCACTCCACGACATCAGCCCGCTGCGCGATGTCATCGGGCGCCAGTGGTGGGCCTGGTGCCTGCTGTTCGTGCTCGATGATGTCACGTACTACTGGTTCCACCGCGGCAACCACACCGTGCGCCTGATGTGGGCGGGCCACGTGAACCACCATTCCTCGCGTTACATGAATCTCGGCACGGCTCTGCGCCAAGGGGTGGGCGAGCGCGCGATCAAGTACGTGTTCTGGCTGTGGCTGCCGCTGCTGGGTTTTGATCCGGCCATGGTCGTCACCATGCTGAGCATCAGTCTGTTCTACCAGTTCTGGCTCCACACGCCGCTGATAGGCAAGTTGCATCCCCTCATCGAATTCGTGCTGAACACACCCTCGCACCATCGCGTTCATCACGGCTCGAACGTGCGCTATCTCGATCGCAACCACGGCGCCACACTGATCCTCTGGGACCGGCTCTTCGGCACCTTCAGCGCAGAGATCGACGAGGAGCCGGTGGTCTACGGCCTGACGAAGAACAATCCTGATAACACGGCATCCACGGTCTTGCTGCGTGAAGTGCGCGGCCTCGTGGCCGATCTGCGGCGGGCCCGCAGCTGGCGGGATCGTATGCGGTACCTGTTCAGAGCGCCGGGGTGGAGCCACGACGGCCCCGATCTGCGCTCGGAGACACTGCGCTCCCGTGCAGCGGCTACTGCTTGAAGCGTGGGCCGCACGCCACGGCCGGTGGCGCTATTTCCCGTCAAAGTCGTCGGTATCAACCTGGCCCGTGAGGCGACGCCACAGATGCGACCAGCTGAGCCCCAGTGCCAGCAACAGGCCCACGCAGACGATGGCGATCCAGCCAAACAACGAACTCGACCCCTGGTGCAGCACCCCGAGGTCAAAGAGCAGCCATACGCCTGCAGCGAGCAGCATCGCACCCAGCGCGAGCCCTAGCAGCCCCAGGGAGTTGAGCGTTGCCCGCAGCAGGATGACCCAGCCGATCAGCAGTACCACCCCGGTGAAGGCGTGAACGGCCCCTAAAGCCGAGGCGTTGCTGACCCAGTGGACAAAAGACCAACCACTCGGGTTCCAGGTGGCGAGCACCATGACAAGCGACGCCAGGAGGCGGACAGTGAATTCACCTAAGCCGAAGGGATCGCGGGAAGTAGCCAAGGGAACTCTCCACACATGATTGCACGGACCGGCGCGCCGGCTTACCAGACGAAATTGACGCCCAGACCAACCGCCGGCTCGTCGGCGTTGTAGTAGTAGAAGTCGTTGTCGCCAAGATCGCCCTTGTCGCCATATTCCGTCGACAGATAGCGCGCATTGAGGTTGAAGGCCCAATGCTCCAGCGGTTTCCAGATGACGGAGGTCTGGGCAAACACGGTGCCCTCGGAACCGCCAAAGCCGTAGTTGGCCATGTTGCGCCACACCCAGCCCTTGGCAAGCGGGCGCGTATGCATGAGGCCCACGACGACGTCGGTCCAGTTGTCATCCACATCGGAGCTCATGCGCACCGTGCCCCCGGTGACCGGGATACGGCCCACATCCGCACTCCAATCATGCTCGACATAGCGCGCGCCCAACTGCACGGCGAATGTGTTGCACGACACGCGGGCGAAGTTGTAAGCCACGATGAACTCCGCCTGGGTCTTGTCCCACTCGGCATCGAAGCGGTTGTCTTGATCCTTCAGCGAAAGCGTGCTGAACGAGGCCATCACGGTCCAGTCCTCGTTGGCAGCAAAGGCCGCCAACCCGGCTGCGGAATCCATGAGGTCGGAGGTTTCTTTGTTGTTCAAGTCGACGTCGGCCACGATGCCCGCTGGCGGCACTGCGCTCACCGGCACATTGCCCTTCACCGTGATCGGAACCCCGACATCACCGTTCACGCTGAACGAACTGAAACCGGTGCCGATGCCGTAATGCCAGCCGGCGTTATCGGCGCTGGCGATCGAAGCCAGGCTGGCACAGGCGATCCCGATCACAAGACTGAGGCTGTGTCGACGCATCCGGAGATCTCCATTTTTCTTTCATTGAGGTTTGCCCACCAGCTGTGGGTTATGGGGATCCTAGTCTCTGCCATGGGAAGCAGCAACCAACCCAAAACCTGCGTCGCGCCGGGTCAGGCTCACAGAGGTGCCGTGCAGCGCGTGCCGAATCTCTCGCCGAGGCGCACGTCGGTCACGGCAAGGTGCTTTCTGACCTCGACGAGTTTGTCCAGAAACAGCTGCGCCATGGGCGCGAGGGTTCGCTCCCGGAGGTAGATCAGCCCGACCCGCAATTGCAGCGGGGGACCCTGCACATCGAGCACGACCAGACTGCCGCTCTCGAGTTGTGACTCCACAGAGTTGAGCTGCGCGGCAGCGACCACATCGCTCAGCATGGCGATACGAATCGCCGCCTCCACGCTTTTCACTTCGACGGATGGATGGAAATTGCCTGTGTCGGGATCGATGCTCCCGGCGCGAGGGAATCCAGCGAACAGCGTCGCCAGTCGTGGCGGCACCAGACAGCCGGCCAGCGGGAACTCGCAGAGCGTTGAGAGCGCGATCCTGCGTTGGCTCGCCAGCGGATGCCCCCGACGACACACGAAATAAATCGCCTCCGGCTCGAGTTCGATCACCTCCAGCCGTGGATCTCCCGTAAAGGTGCTCATGTCGGCGATCGCCACATCGGCCAAGCGGTTGAGAACGTTCTCCACCGCATCCCGCCAGTCGCCAACCAGGATCTGGGAGGAAAATCCGCTCGACTGCTCAAGGCAGGCTGCGATCGCACGCGGCACGAGTTCGTGCCCGGGGTATGAACCCATCGACACGCGGATGCTGCCCGAGACCAGTCCTGAAATCAGTGCTGCCTCGCGCTCGAGATCGCGAGTCGATTCGAGCACGCCCTCGGCCTTGCGCAACAGCACCTCCCCGGCGCGCGACACTTCGACACCGTTCGGTTGACGATCGAACAGGCTGACGCCGAGGCTGCTCTCCAGCGTCTGGATGCTGCGGGTGAGCGCCGGCTGGGTGATGTGCATATCGGCGGCAGCTTCACGAAAACTGCCGTGCCGGGCGAGAGCAGTGGCGTGCTGGAGCTGTCGGAGGGTAATGCGCATGACCGGAACGCTAACAGATGACCCTTTGGCACACCAGCAACGTGGTGTTTGCAAGTGCCGAGGCAGGCGCGTCTGGCGGCTGCAGATCCGCTTGCTATGATCCGGGCAATCGTGGCTCCGGAACTGGTCGGCACTCCATGCGAATGTACTGGCTCACATTGCTTGTCATGCAACTCACCATCTTTGCCGGCACGGTGTCAGCCGGCGAGATCCGCTTGCGAAACGGCGCCATTCTCCCCGGCGAACTCCAGCGCATCGAGGCGTCGCGGCTGATCTGGAATGCCGACCTGATCGGACAACTGAGCATCGAGAAAAAAGACGTGCTGTCGCTGCAGAGCGACGCCGGTATCGCTCTCCATGATGCCGACGGCGCCACGCGAAGCGCTTGCCTTGTGCAGATGAACGCGGGCGCCGACGTGCAGGCCCAGTGCACCGAGGGGGCTCTAGAACAACCACTCTCCACCCTCCGGCAGGCCGCAACAACCCGCGAGGGAACCGGCAAGATCACCGCCGCGCTGTCACTGCAACGCAATGCGAGTGACACCGACGAACTGGACATCGACGCGCGATCGACCTGGCGTCGCGGCCACTTCCGCCACGAACTGGAAGCCAGCCGGGATTACGATGAGAGGAACGGCATCACCACGGACGATGAAGCGGAACTGCTGTGGCAGGCCGATCGTCTGCTGGGCAATGATTGGTACGCCTTCTCGATGCTGCGCTACTACCGTGACTGGAATTCCTCGATCCAGGAAACCGCAGCGCTCATCGTGGGAGTGGGCCACGAATTCCGACCCTTGCCGGACCTCGACCTTGCCCTGCAGGCGGGCATCGGCGAGGTGGAGTTCAATCTCGACCAGTCCGGAAAAGAGCTCGAGAACGCCGGCTCCATCCGGTGGCGCAGTGATTGGCAGCTGCCTTGGCGCAGCATGGCGCTGTTCCATCAAGGGGAGTTCTCGTGGGTGCTGGACGACGATGCGGTCAATCGTCTGGAGACCAAAAGCGGCTTGTCGTTGCCGTTGGTGTCCGGGGTATTGGCGGAGTTGCGACTGGACTACCAGCGCTACGGGATCGACTTCGAGGGACAGAAGGACGACCTGGAGTGGGTGTTCTCGCTCGGCTACCGATGGTGATGGTCACAGTCCGGAGGGCTCCGGAAATGCCTCCTGACTCCAAGGTATGTAAGAAACGCATGGACTTCGTTCTTTTATCTCATTTGACCTCCACGGGCAGGTCATAAACACTCTCGCGAGCAGCGCTTACCACGTGCCGAGACATCGGCTCCTGATGCCAGTCAGCAAGGACTCTCCGGCGAGTGCGCGAGCCGCACATGTACGTGACCGATCACACACGCAAAAGGAATCCCCGCGATGAAGACAACGCTCCTTCGACTCGCCTGCCTGACGGGTCTCAGCCTCTGCGGTGCTTCGGCGGCGCTGGCACAAGAGGCCTGGGATTTCCGTATCACGCCGTATCTGTGGGTGATGGGCATCGACGGGGACATCCATATCCGCAACCGCGACTTCCAGGCTTCGTCAGACTTTGCCGATATCGTCGACAACATGGATATCGGCGGCTCGGCGATTTTCGAGGCCAACAAGGGCCATTGGGTCAATTTCGCCCAACTCGACTACCTGTCGATCAGCTCCGGCGACATAGACCTGCGCAATTCCCCGGCCGACGCCGAACTGAAGTCCTCGAGCTTCCTTGGTTCCGTCGCCACCGGTTACCGGTTCCAGACCGGCGAGCGCTCCACCATCGATGTGATGGTAGGCCTGCGTCACGCCAGCCTCGAGCCCGAGATCAGCGTGCAGGGGCTCGGCAAGTTCAAGGGTAAATCTTCGGTCACCGACGCGATGGTGATGTTGCGCCCGCGCTTCGCGATCACCAAAAATTTGTACTTCAGCCCCACGATGTCGGTGGGCGCGGGAGATTCCGACCTGGTGTGGGAACTCTCGCCGCAGTTCTATCTCGACCGCTGCGGCATCGAGTACCGCTTCGGCTACCGCAACCTCAACTACGACCTCAAGGAAGGCGGCCGCTCCATGGACATCACCATCAGCGGCCCCATGGTAGGTGTCGGCTTCGCCTTCTGAGGTTCCCATGTCCGTCATTGTGCGCATCGCTCGGCGATTCATGCTGCTGGCTTGCTGCCTCGGCCTGAGCGTTGCGACATTCGCCGCCTCCGGCAGCGTTGAACGGCCTCGTGTCGGCCTGGTGCTGGCGGGTGGCGGGGCTCGCGGCCTCGCCCACATCGGGGTGCTGCGCTACCTCGAGGAGCACCACATCAAGATCGATGCGGTGGCCGGCACCAGCATGGGCTCCATCGTGGGCGGGCTCTATGCCTCCGGCCTGAACGCGGCCGAGGTCGAGCGCATCGCACGCAACCTCGACTGGAAGTACGCCTTCAATGACGCAACGCCGCGCGAGCAGCAGAGCTTCAGGCGCAAGGAAGAAGACTACGACTACCTGATCCCCGCCAAGCTGCGCTTCAAGGACGGCAAGCTTGGCCTGCCGATGGGCGCCATCGAGGGCCAGCATCTCAACCTGATGCTCCACGAGATGGTCGCGCATGTCGCGCGCATCGAGGATTTCGACAAGCTGCCCATCCCCTTCCGTGCGGTTGCCACCGACATCACCACGGGTGATGCCGTGATTCTCGGCGCGGGCGATCTCGCCGTCGCCATGCGCGCGAGCATGTCCATCCCCGGTGTGTTCGCGCCCGTCGAACTCGACGGCAAGCTGCTGGTCGACGGCGGCATCGTGAAGAACATCCCGGTCGACGTGGTGCAGGGGATGGGCGTTGATCGCTTGATCGTGATCGACATCGGTACGCCTTTGTCGGATCGCGACAAACTGCAGAACGTGCTGGCGTTGGTCGACCAGCTCACCACCATCATGACGCGCAAGAATTCCGAGCAGCAGCTCTCGCTGATGCGTCCGGGCGATGTGCTGATCCTGCCGGCGCTCGATGACGCGGGCGTGGCAACCATGAGTTTCGACATGGCGGACGAGGCCATTGCACTCGGCTACGCCGCCGCGCAGGCCATGGGGCCGCAGCTGGCGGCACTGGCAGACCCGACGGGAGGCGAATTGCTTGCTGCGGCACCTCAGCTCCGCCTGCCCCGCATAGATCGGATCCGTGTAGAGACTGACGCCGCCGTATCGCAGGAGCTGATGCGCAACATCATCAGCCAGCGGCCCGGCGAGACACTTGACGAGAACACGCTGAAGCGCGACATCGCCGAACTCTATGGCCTGGACGAGTTCTCGCGCGTGGATTACCGGATCGATCATGACGATGCCGGCACCAACACGCTGGTCATTCGCGGCACCGCGCACGCCGGCGGCGCGAACTATCTGAAACTTGGCCTCAGCTGGGACCAGGACAACCGTGGCACCAGCGAATTCGGGCTCCGTGGCAGCTGGCGGGCCAGGGGGCTCAATGCACTCGGGGGCGAGTGGTACACCACGGCGCAGCTGGGGGGGAATTCTGAAATCGCGACGCAGTTCTACCAGCCGCTGGACAAGTCGCGGCACTTTTTTCTCGACACCCGTTACAGCTACAGCCAGCGCCAACTCAATCTGACCGACGATGGCGAAATCCGCGGCCGCGCGCTTGTCGACGAGCAGATGCTCGAGCTCGCGCCCGGTGTCCTGATCGGCAATCTTGCCTCCTGGCGGGCCGGGGCCTTTGCCGGAACCTCGGAGGCCGACATCCAGATCGGCCCGCCGGAAGCATCGTCGAGCAATGCCGACCTCGGTGGCTGGTTCACAGAATTGCATATCGATACGCTGGATCGGGCGTTTTTCCCCCGCTCGGGCGTCCGCATCACCAGCCGTTACGAAGAAAGCCTCGACAGCCTTGGCGCGGATGACAGCTACGACGCCTGGAGTACCACGGCCTATGGCGCCTGGAGTCACGAGCGCAGCTCCATCCTGCTCCTCGCGCGCTGGTCGGATCTGGATCTCGCGGCAGGCAGCTCCGCGCTGGACCTGCCCGGCCGCGCCTACAGCCTGGGCGGCTTTCTCAATCTCTCCGGTTACACCCGGAATTCGCTGG
>Ga0068876_10003730_pt1 | contig 10849 bp, 8 predicted proteins | sample NOAtaG_6_FD_66442 | JGI IMG/M metagenome (GOLD analysis project Ga0068876, IMG submission 66442) | Freshwater lake microbial communities from Lake Erie, under a cyanobacterial bloom - NOAA_Erie_Diel5S_2200h metaG | ecosystem: Environmental > Aquatic > Freshwater > Lake | place: USA: Ohio, Lake... | reverse complement strand
CGATGGACACGTCCAAGGGCGCGGGTCTGGCGCTGGCCGTCATAGACTACGGACTGGAGCACAGCCTGCTCTGGGTCGTCGCGCTGCACGCCACCGGCGAGATCTGGTGCGTGCCGAATGCCGACGTGCGTGCGCAGAAGAACTGGTCCGCCGGGCGGCACTTGGACCTGCGCCCCGGAGAGTGGGTGGAGTGACGCCCGCAGGCCGCCTACAGGACCACCTGAAGCACGTCGTGCAGAAGAGTGGGGGTCAGTACCGCAAGGTGCGCTGGGAGGGCCGCAATGGCTGCCCTGACTGCTTTGTGTGGTGGACGTGGCCGCACGTCGCCTTCATCGAGATCAAGGCCGACAAGGACCGCGTCAGCAAGGTGCAGGATCAGGAGATCCAGCGCATGCGGAACTACGGCGTGCCGGTGTACATTGCGCGTTCGAACGAAGAAATCGACGAGATTGTAGAAAAAGTGCGAAAGGGTATTGCAAGCTGATGTTGCATGTGCCACTAGGGTGCATCAGCAACGAAGGAGTACACGACATGGCAAAGAAACGCACCAAGGCAGAACTTAAGGCAATGGCATACGCCATAGCCGACGAAGTCGAGACCCGCGCCGAGGCTATCTGGCAACGCGCACCGAAGCTCACGTACGAGCAATGCCAGAGTTTGGCGCTACTGCAGATGCTCAAATGACCTTCACCCCACACGAGTACCAGAAAGAGGCTATGGCGCACCTGTACAAGGTGCGCCGTTCCGCATTGTGGATGCCGATGGGCGGCGGGAAGACCGTGTCCACGTTGACCGCGCTCGACAATCTGTCGACGGTCGAGGACGTCTTCCCTGTTCTGGTGCTGGCACCGCTGCGCGTAGCGAAGTCGACGTGGCCTGACGAGGTGGCGAAGTGGCCGCATCTGGGCCACCTGCGCGTCAGTGTCATCACCGGCACGCCGAAGCAGCGTCAGGCGGCACTCGACACGCCTGCCGACATTTACTGCACGAATTACGACAACCTCGTCTGGCTGCGCACCGCCCTCGGCGACGCGTGGCCGTTCAAGACGGTCGTGGCCGACGAATTCACGCGCCTGAAGTCCTACCGCATCCGTCAGGGTGGGTCGAGGGCACGGGCGCTGGGTCAGGTGGCGCACACGCACGTGACGCGCTTCATCGGGCTCACAGGGACGCCAGCGCCGAACGGCGTCAAAGACCTGTGGGGCCAGATCTGGTTCCTCGATCAGGGCGAGCGTCTGGGCAAGACGTTCAGTGCCTTCGAGAGCCGCTGGTTCCGCAAGGGATACGACGGCTACAGTCTCGTGCCGCACGACCACACGCAGGCCGAGGTGGAGGAGAAGCTGAAGGACATCTGCCTCACGGTTCAGGGCCTGCAGGTCGACGAGCCAATAACGACGTCAATCTATGTCGACCTGCCTCCGAAGGCGCGCGTCGCGTACAACGAGATGGAGGCCGAGATGTTCGCCATCATAAACGAGGAGGGTGTCGAGGCACCGAATGCCGCCGTGCGCACGCAGAAGTGCCTGCAAATCGCCAACGGGGCCATATACACGAATGACGTAGGAGAGTGGGAGGATGTACATGCCGCGAAGTTGGACGCACTGGAGAGCATTATTGAAGAGGCCAATGGTGCGCCTGTTATCGTTGCCTATAACTTCAAGCACGATCTCGAACGTCTACAGGCTCGCTTCCGTCAAGGCAGGGTGCTGGACGCTGACCCTGATACGATCAGGCAGTGGAACGCCGGACGGGTGCCGCTACTATTCGCTCACCCTGCGTCGGCGGGGCACGGACTTAACCTCGCGGACGGGGGCAACATCCTCGCCTTCTTCGGGGTCAACTGGAACTTAGAAGAGCACATGCAGATCATCGAGCGCATCGGGCCCATGCGGCAGAAGCAGGCAGGGTACGATCGCCCTGTGTTTATCTACCCGATCCTCGCACGCGACACGGTCGACGACATGGTCATGGAGCGACTGTCGTCGAAGAAGAGCGTGCAAGAAATACTATTGGAAGCGTTGAAACGGAGAGTGAAATGACTTACACTGGCCCCTTCTCAGACGCAGAGCAGATGCCTGTGCCTGAGTTCACTACAGCTAAACCGAACCGTACTTCTCGGACAACTGACCGGCGTCAACCGCGCCCCCCTCGGCCAAGAAAGGTATCTCGCCCCTGAGCATCATGTCTAAAACAACTTCGGGGTCCATTCCGAGACGGTCCGCAGTGTAGCGAGCGCGCGCCTCAAAGGTACCAAGGAAGGGTTCCGCAGCCGAGCCTAAGCCTGTTGTATCGCCTCCGCCGAGCCACATCGACGCTTGGTATTGCGCCGGCGAGATGCCCATCTTTTGGGCTTGGTCTTGCTGCCACTGCTCGTAATACCCGTACTCGTTGTCACGCGGCTTTGCGGCCCAGAGCCCGGGATCTTGCAGGGCGTCTTCCATAGGTATGTAGCCCTCGGCTACCCAGCTCTGCGGGCGGTACGTCATAGACACCTCGTCCTCACCCATCTCGCCCTTCTTGTTCATCTTTCCGGGCTTAACTTTGACGGACGATTGTATGACATCTTCCGGCAGGCCGGGGTATTGACGGCGCAAAGTCTCCAGCGCGCTTTCGGGTGTCTTTGCCAGCTCCGCTATCGATGTTTCCAAGAAACGCGGGTCTCCTGAAAGGATGCCGGGCAAGCGGAAGTTGTGGGTGTCGATGGTAGCGACCTGTTGGTTGCCTTGCAGGTTGCTTGAGAAACTTGCGGGTTTTGGGTTTTTGTAAATATCAAAACCGCCCCGCTCCTGTAGGCCCAACACGTTATCGCGGTGTAGTTTTTGCGCGATCGAACCGTAGCCCGCCGCAGGGCTGTTGGGCACAGGAATGCCTTGCGACTGGAGGTAGTTGTAATACGAGCCAGTGCGCACGTTATCCGGCACGCGAGCTCGGGGGCTTGTGGCCGCCATCAAATCCATGAGGTTTTTGTACCCCTCGTCAACGGAAGAACTTGGCAAAACACCTTGCATCCGCCGTAAGAGAGGATCGGTGTTGTACCACTCTTTACCGCCGCCTGCGATGCCACGTTCTACCGTCTCGTTGATGCCGCGTTCGACTTCAGGATTGGCGAGGGCCTCGACAATGCGTGCTGTTGGTCCGCGAGGTGGAACCGTGCGCGGGATCTGGAACTGCGGTACGTCAGGAACTTCCGAAAGTTTGCTTACGTCAAAAAGTTTGCCGTAGCCGGGGTTCTTGGCGCGCCAGTCTGCGTACGAGGGCGACCCTTTACTGGGCTTCTTAGCTTCGCGTAAAACATCCTGCGCGACCGCGCCAGACGTGCCTGCGCGGTTGCGGATGATAGCCGGAGCGGCTGCTTCCGGCTTCGCAGCCAGTGGCTTAGTGGGGGCTTTCTTCGTCGGCTTGGCCGCGAGATCCGACATGCCGGTAGCCCTGCGTAGCGGCTTCTCCAAGATGTCGGGGATGAAATCCGAGGCGGCCTCTATGGCCCCTTCAACGGCCATCCGCTTAATGCCTTTTTTGCCAGCCATGCTTACTTCCTTTTTCTCTTAACAGCGAACTTATTTGGCTTCACGGCGAGACCGCCGCGCGCCATGTTGATGTCGGGGTCGTCTGGGTCGTACGTGCCACGGTTGCCGATGGCCGACTTGATTTGGGTCGGCTGGAGGGCAACATAAGCCTCAATGGCCGAGTTTGAGAGCGGATCCCATGCACGAACAGCATCAAACCCTTCTTTCTGTAATTGCTCACGCATTTCAGGTGCGTACAAAAGATCTAAAGGGTTGTCCCCGTCATACGAGGAAACTTCAGAGATACGGGGACTTTCAAAAGACCAGCCGTAATCATCTCGGCTAACATTGACAGGGATTTGAGCGCGTTTCGCAGCGTCAATCAGGCGCATCATCCCTTGTTCATCGCGGGCGTCAAAAATGTTCTTTGCGCCTAAATACACTGGCATGATGTTTGGATTATCGCCTCGGTTCATCGCGTACCATTCAGCCCCAGAAATGTCTGGGGTAAGGAACGCAGGCGCGTTAAAGTCTTTAACGTCAGAACCAGTGCCGTGGTATAGGCGCAGCGGTCCACCGTGTTCGTCTACGGCCGTACTGCCCCCAAAGAACCGCTGAAAGTTTTGGTCGCGCATCGGTTCTTCTAAAGACGGGAGGTCTGAGACATCGGCCGTCTTCGCCCCGGTCTTGGCGGCAAACTTGTCTAGATACGCTTGGTACAGGTCTTGTCCGGTTTCCGATATGGTGAGCACCTCGTGTGGCGCGGGCTTCCATCCTTCGGCTACTTTTTCGCCCTCACCACGCATTTTAACCTGCGCACTTTTAGGGACGAGATAAACAACATCGTCCTTTTGGGGTTGAAAACGCCTTTCCGCCCAATTTCGTGGTTCGCCGCCGCGCGATACAGTCATCAAGTTGACGCCCGCGCCGGGTCTGAACCCTTCGGTTTTAATTTTCTGCGCGGCTTCTTCTGATTTTCCTTTGCGATTGCGGAGATCGATGTGCTGCAAATAGTTCCGTTCAAACTGCTTCGCGGTAAGAGGCTTTTCTACCTTTGGCTTACTCGCCTTCGGGCGCGGCACGTCAACGCCAAGCGCGCGGCGTATCGGCGTCTCAATGGCGTCGGGCACGTAGTCCGACGCGGCGTTGAGTATAGCCTCAACCGCAAGTCGTTTCGGGCTTCTGGCCACCCCTAGTACTTCCCAAGAAGGCGCTTCACCATCAGCGCGCTTTGGTAGCCGGGTTTAGTGGCAGCGGCCTTGCGGGCCGCGTATTTACCGGCACCGCCCGCGCCTGACGCTCCGGCGTAGAACGCGGCGTTGATTGGAGCCTCCCCGCGGATCGTACGAGGTATATCGCGCATCGTCTTCGCTTGGCCTGCGGCGTACAGCGCGCCTTGGCCCAAGTCGTCGGCCGCACCGGCAAGGAAACGCGCCGCACGTGGTGCGCTGGCAAGTGCCCGCGCGCCGCCGAGACTTGGCGCGGCTAACGATCCACCGATCATGCCTGCGGCCTCAAGCGCCATAGCCGTCTTGGGGTTGGCTTCGCCGTAACGCTCCTGCAGCATGCGGATGCGATTGACTTCGTTACGGTAGGCGTTTGGGTCTTTGGCCGCGAGTGTGCGCAAGCGCGCCTCGATCTCGTCGCCGAAGCCGAAGGTCAGGCCCTGCCCGAACGTGCGAGCCGCGTTGGCGTAGTCGTATCCGGCCTTTGGCTGGCCGCCGTTCTTGAACGCCTGCACGGTGCCGCCGCGATACATGCCCTGCACCGGCATCGCGAGATCCGTGAGATCTTTGACGCGGCGGCCCGTTGCCAGTTCGACGAACGTGTCCGTCTCAGGGTCGTACTCAACGGCCTTGTCTCCGAACATCGTGGCACCTTCTTTGACCTCGGCAACTGGGGCAACAGCGGCCTGCGGTGTTCCGTAATTATTTTCGAGGGCAGCTACGTCCTGTACTGGGTTCCGAGTTCCGGTGACAGTAATTTGCTCCTCGGCTGCCACGTCGCCCGCTGGCACCACAGGAGCACCGACGTACTTGTCTTCCAGCGCCTGCGCGTCAATCTTGTCGAGCATGGTGCCTACCTGCGTCCCTGCCAGAAACAATTCGGGGTACTTCTGGTAAAGCTCGGCCAGTCCAGTGCCGAAGTCACCGAGACCTTGGCCCACCTTCGAACCGGCAATGGTGTCAAACGCACGCGCGCCTGTGCCCGCAACGCGGCCTGCGCCGTACGCCATCTCACCCACCGCACGCGGTGAGAAAAGCGGCGCGGCAAGCAACGTCGCGTTGCCCAAAGCTGGGCTGACTTTGCTTATGCCGCGAGGGGGGAAGGCGCTCACTGTTTGGCCAGCAAGCGTTTTTTCCAATACGCCCGATGGGTCCATCTCAAACATGCGCTCGGCCTGCGCAGTGCGCGCGCCGAACCCTGTGTTTACGTTGTTGCGGAAGATACTTTGGAGTTTCCGAGCGGATGTATCAACGCTGGCTGCGGAACCGAGGCTGAACGACTTCTCTAGCTGCTGTGCTTCATTCACGCCTTTTTCATAGTCGCGCATGATGTCGGCATAGACGGGGTCGTGTCTCACCAGTTCTTGGCGCACGGCGTTGTACGTCTGCTTGGCGATACCCGCAGCCTTACTGTCAACCGCGCCATTTATCTTAGAGCCGATGTCGTACACGTCGCGCTTGAATTGGTCCATCGAGAGCGGCAACAACAGGCTTGGATCGGCGGCAGCCTTCTGCGCATACTCGTTCACAAACGCATTCATCTTTTCCCACGCGATGTGGTCGGACGGGCGCTCACCCTTGCGGGAAGACCACGTGTCGTACGACTTCGGCTTTAGCTGCTGCATGCGCTGCTCGATTTTGTCGATGCCGAGCGGAGTTGGTGTCCGTCCGAACTTCTGCATTGCATCGGTGTATCTCTGCGATGCTTGTTCGCGCATTTTAGCAACGATACCTTGTGCAGAGGCGACCACGTCTTCAGCCGTCCGTTCTGGGTTGCGCATTGCATCCGTGAACGCTTCACTGGCTTCTGTCGGCGCACCTGCGCGGCCACGAGCAAAGCCTGCGGATGCAGCGGCGTCTACGGATGCTCCGCCGACACCGGGCAAGAAACCGGCAACTTCGCCCGGCAGGCGTTCTACTCCGGTAACCACGTTAGGCGCAACTTCCTTAGCCTTCTGGTACGCCGCAGCAGGGACGTCGGTGACCAGCGCACCTGCGGCTGACAGCGGGTCGATGACCCGACCGGCCTTAGACACAGCTTCGCCCACCTTCGTCAGACCGCCAGCCTTTAAGACGAAGCCTGAGCCGCCCAAAAGCAGGCTGGCATCGCCGAGGAACGCAAGCGGATCCTTAATCATGTAACGCTTTATGTTGTCCGCGCCGCCGTACTGTTCTTCCAACATCGTAGCGGCGGCTTTCAACGTAGGATCGTCAGCGTCGCCCTGCAAGAGCGCGCCCACCAAATCCGTGGTTGTGTTAAATGTTTCGACGGGGTTGGCAATCATCCCGCCAAGACCAGTAACCAACTGCGCGGCGCTTTCAGGCAAGTTGCGTGCTTGCTGGGCGACAGTTTCAAGTAGACCGGCGTCCTTACTGGCCGCCTCGTCAATCGCCTTATAGTCTATGCCGCCGCGCTGCGCAGGCGGAACCTTAAACGCTTCTGCGCTGTCAATGGCGGTCTGCGCTTCGTAGTTGCCGCGCTGCCCCTCGTCAATGAAGCCTTCTTTGACTGCCGCGTCGGCGAGCATCTTGGCGTAGCCTTCAGCCGTGGCGTCTTCAGACTTTGTGTACGCGTTGATGCTGCTTTCTGTCTCTGGCGAAAAGCGGAAACCTTTGACGTCTTCGCCAGCAATCCGCATGCCGTCTGGCGTAGACATAAGACCGCTGCGCTCGGCGACTTTATCGGCAGCCTTCTGCTTGGCGTCGTACGCAAGGATTTTGTCCCGGTGCAATGCTGCGGGGTGCGTGCCGAGTATGGTATTCAAGTCTAGGGGGTTGACGCCAAGCTCGCTCGTCTGCGTGTTAAAGTCGTTAATATCAGCGGCAAACGATCTACGCACATCTTCGTAGGCATCGCGCTGCACAAGTACGCGGTTTAGGATAAACTGCCTAATGTCCCTGCGGGCCGCAGGGGAGAGTGAGCCGGTTCTCGCAATTTCGTTGCGGAACGGCTGTAGAAAACGGTCAGTGGCTTGCTGGATTTCTTTGTAGCGCCCTATGTCATTCTCCATAACAGCGCCAGTAGGATCTTGGACCTTAATTGCGAGTACGGTTAAATCACCATCGCCAGCTTTGTTGGCGGGGGTGCTCAAGGCCGTAGTATAAAACTCCATAGCCTTGCGGTAATCTTTCACCGAAGTATCGTCGTTGAATGCTTTGCGCAAATCACGCCCGTATGTTTTTGCCTTCTGAATGCGATCGAGCTTGTCCCCGAGTAGCGTTTCTTCCGCCTGCGGTCCGGCATACGGAGCCTTCGCGGCTTCCGTTTGAATGTCGAGGTCGCGCTTGATGCCTTCCTGCGACGTCTTGATCCCTTCAGGGCTGCTGCTCTCGGCGGCCTTAGCCGCTTTGAGGTCTTTTGACCAAAAATCTGCCATTTTAATCTCCTGCGCCCTTATTGTTTCGGGATAACTTTACCGGCATCTGGGCCGGAAGGCACTACGTAATACTCACCGAGGGGGATCGCCTCGTACTCGGCCCTATTCTTCGGGCGGTGCACTTCGTTCGGTATTTCACGGACGGCCCCCTTTGCGTCGAGGTCGTATCTGAACGGCGCTTTAGTGCTTTTCTTAAACATCGGCGCTGCCGTCTTCACGAGGTCCGCCGCAGTCTGCGCACGCTTGACGCCGTAGCCGCCAGTTGTCTCCATGTATTGGTCCTGTAGCGCAGCCAGTTGCGCGTCGCGCTGCTCGCGGGCCTTGCGCTCGGCCTCAGATATGTCGCTGAAAGCGCCGGAGATCTTGCCTACAGTGCCTGCAAAACCGCGATAGTCCCTCGGGGCCAGAAGCGCCTTGGACAGCATGAAGAGCTGCTCGGACTGCGTCGGGCCTTGGTTGCGCTCTTTGATGCGAGCCTCACCAGCCTCAAAACGCTTCTTGGCGCTATCTTCTTGCTGGGCCAGTGCGCGCATTTGCTGCCCGTACAGTGACTGCAAGAGGCCCGGCAGCTTCGCTTGGTCGCCAAGTTGCGCGAAGTCGATGTCGCCTTTAGCAGCCAAGTCGGCCATTGACTGTGCTCGGTCGTCGGCTTCCGTGTCGTCCTCGTACATCATTAAACTCCCAACAGCTTGCTGAGCGCTGAGCCAGACTGCGCGTTACCCAATATGCCGCCAAGAGCCGCCAGCGCGCCGCCGACTGTCTCGGCTGTGCTTGGTGGTAGCTTCTCTTGGTAGCCGAGTGGCACGATGCCTTCTTCCTTGCTTGCCTTTGGTACGCCGCCAGCGACGCCACCGAACGTCTGCAGCATAGCACTGATCTGCTCTTGCGGATAGCCCTGCTGACGCAGGAAGTCGCTGTATGCGACGTCGAGGTTCTTCTGCGCCTGACCCTGCTGTGTCGCGCCGACTTGCTGCAGTGCACCCGCGCCGGTGAGGCCGAGGTTCTGCGCCTGCGCGCCAAGTTCGCCAAGCTGTCCTGCGCCAGCAAGCTGACGTGACAGATCCTGCCCGCCGAGGGTGCCTGCCGTCGAGGCGAGTGCCGCTTGGCGCGACAGGTCTGTGCCTGCGAGCCCTGCAGCCTGCGTGTATCCTGATTGGAGCGCCTCGGTCTGCTTGCCGAGGATGTCGGCGCTGGTGTCGCGAACGGCACGTGCGGTGTCGGTCAGCATCCCCGATGGAGTGCCGCTGCCGTTGCGGCCACCGAAGCCGAGCTGGCCCGCTTGGATGTAGCGGCCCTCGATCTGCGGCATGATGTTCTCGGTAAGGTTGCGTGTGCCCAACTCGCCGATGCGGTTGACGACAGCCTCATTGTACGGGTTCATGTACTGGTTGATGTTGGCGACGCTGGTCTGGCCTGCCGCGCCGAGATACGGCTGCGCTACGTTAAGGCCGCCCGGCGCGTTGATCGCGCCCTGCGTGGCCTGCGTCGCGGCGTTCAGCGCGGGCTGGTAGGCCGTGGCCGCTTGGCCGGTCATGCCGAAGCCTTGCTGCATCGTTGGCGAGAACTCGGCTACGCGAGGGCCTTGGTACGTCGGCAATGGCTGCGCGGCGAGCGCCTGCTGATTGGACAGCAACTGCATGGCGTAGTTCGTGTACCAGTCGGGAAGCACAGTCTCGCTGGTGAGCGACTTAAACGTCGAGCCCGTGGGCAGCTGCCCGTTATTGAGAAAGTCGGTAAGCGCCATTATGCTTTTCCTCCGGCCAAGTAATGCTCTGGCCTCTTTGCGTTATCACTGAATTTGCCGCGAGCGAGCTTCTTGCCCTTCTGCTTGCGGACTTTTACGCGGAAGCTGTCGAGCAGCTTCGCGCCTGCCTTGTTCGATCCGTTGCCGAGGAGGGCCACAGTCTCCGCGTCGATGACGTACTCGCCGTCGGACAGGAGCGCGGGGATCTTGTCGTCGCGACCGTCACCGGCACCCTCGACGGCAAAGCCGCCACGCGCAAAGCGCATGTCGTCGACTTCAGGGGCGTACATCGACGGGCCTCTAGGCTCGTCCGGTATTGGCGTCGTGATCGGCTGCGGCAATGCAACCGGCGGCGTGGCTACGCGCATTGGCTGCGGCGCAAATGCGTCCTCGGCCGTTGAGCCTTCATAGCCGGTGTACGCGCGGCTGGTGTTCGGCGCGCCTTGTGTGGCGTAATCGAAGAAGCTCTGCTCTGGGCCGTAGCCGTAGCGGTAGTAGTCTTGCGGGCTGCGCATGCCTTGGCTTGCGAGTGTGGACGCAGGGAGCGCACCGCCGCCGACGCCGCCCTGCAGGGTCGATGCGGGCAGTTGCTTGCTGAAGAGCGAGCTAAGGCCGCCCATGCCTGCAGGTATGGTGCCGGTAGAGCCGCCGCCCTTGTCGCCGCCGAGGAGACCGCCGACGGTGCTGACGCCAAGACTGGCGAGGCGCAGGTAGTCGGCGATGTCTTTCGCAGTGAGCTTATTGTTTGGCGTGCCTGCCGTCTGCGTTGCATTGAGCGCGCCCGCTGTTATCACAGGCATCGCGGTTTCAATCCCCGCGATTGGTGGGGGTGCGGATACTGATTGCGGCGCTTTGACAACGATGTCGCCGGTAGCTTGATCGATGCCGTTGACGACGTTTGAGGCGGCGCTTCCGCCGCCTGCCGTAGCGGCTGCAAGGGCCCCAGCGCCACCCAAAGCGGCGAGCAGTTCGTCTGGGGTGAGAGTTTCCAGTCCG
>Ga0068876_10003722_pt1 | contig 10856 bp, 9 predicted proteins | sample NOAtaG_6_FD_66442 | JGI IMG/M metagenome (GOLD analysis project Ga0068876, IMG submission 66442) | Freshwater lake microbial communities from Lake Erie, under a cyanobacterial bloom - NOAA_Erie_Diel5S_2200h metaG | ecosystem: Environmental > Aquatic > Freshwater > Lake | place: USA: Ohio, Lake... | reverse complement strand
ATGTCGCGCGTGCCGATGGGCAGCGACGGCGGCGCGATGGGCATGGACCCGGAAACCGCGATGAAGACCGGCTTCATGCCGCAGGGCATCGGCGCGGATCTGATCGCCACACTGGACGGCTTCACGCGCGAGCAGGTCGACACCTACGCCGCCAGTTCGCACCGCAAGGCCGCAGCCGCCTGGGCGCGCGGGGCCTTCGCGAAGTCCGTCATTCCGGTGAAGGACCGCAACGGCATCACCATCCTTGACCGCGACGAGACCATCCGCCCCGACAGCACCCCGGAGAGCCTCGCCAAGCTCCCCTCCTCTTTCCAGTTCATGGGCGACCTGGGCTTCGATGGCGTGCCGCGCAACAAGTACCCGCAGGTCGAGCGGATCTCGCACATCCACACGGCGGGCAACTCCTCAGGCATCGTCGACGGCGCCGCACTGGTGCTGATCGGCTCCGAGTCCGCCGGCAAGCAGCTGGGGCTCAAACCCCGCGCCCGCGTCGTCGGCACCGCGGTGGTGGGCACGGACCCCACGATCATGCTGGTTGGCCCGGCTCCCGCCACGCGCAAGGCACTCAAGGTCGCGGGTCTCGGCTTCGATGACATCGATCTCTTCGAGGTGAACGAAGCCTTCGCCTCGGTGGTGATGCACTTCCAGAAAGACACCGGCGTGCCCTGGGAGAAGATCAACGTGAACGGCGGCGCGATCGCCATGGGCCATCCGCTGGGCGCCACGGGCGCGATGCTGATCGGCGCCGTGCTCGACGAACTCGAGGCCCGCGGTGGCCGCTACGGGGTGGTCACCGCCTGCGTGGGCGGCGGCATGGGCATCGCCACCGTCATCGAACGCCTCTGAAGAACCGCAGCACCGGGAAGCAGCACACATGAAAAGCATTCGCTACGAAAAGGACGCGGCCAACATCGTCCACGTGATCTTCGACAACCCCACGGAATCGGCGAACCTGATGAACGTCGCCTTCCGCGAGGACTTCGCCACGGTGGTGGCACGGCTGCAGGCAGAGCCCGACCTGGCAGGCGTGATCCTGCGCTCGGCCAAATCCACGTTCTTTGCCGGCGCAGACCTCAAGGAAATGGTGCAAGCACAGGAGCAGACAGCGCAGTTCATGTGGGACTTCGCGCAGCCGCTGAAGCAGCAGATGCGCCAGCTCGAAACCCTCGGCAAGCCCGTGGTCGCCGCCATCAACGGCGCGGCGCTCGGCGGCGGCTGGGAGATCTGCCTCTGCGCGCATCACCGCATCGCGCTCGACAACCCCAAGACCACGCTCGGCCTGCCCGAAGTAACGCTGGGCCTTCTGCCCGGCGGCGGTGGTGTGGTGCGGATGGTGCGGCTGCTGGGCCTTGAAGCGGCGCTGCCCTTCCTGATGGAAGGCCAGCAGTTCAACCCGGCCAAGGGCATCAAGCTCGGGCTGGTGCAGGAACTCGCAAGTTCGGAAGACGAGATGCTCGAGAAGGCGCGCGCCTGGATCGCCGCGCACCCCGAGTCGAAGCAACCGTGGGACATGCCCGGCTACAAGATGCCCGGCGGCACCCCTTCGCACCCGGCGATGGCGCCCAAGCTGATGGTCGTGCCCGCGATGCTCCGCGAGAAAACCAAGGGAGTGATGCCTGCACCCGAGGCGATCCTGAGCGCGGCCGTAGAAGGCGCGCAGGTCGACGTGGACGCGGCACTGCGCATCGAGACGCGCTACTTCATCGAGCTCGCGCGCGGCCCGGTCGCGCGCAACATGATCAACACCTTCTGGTTCCAGCTGAACGACATCAAGGCCGGCGTTGGTCGCCCCGCAGGCGTGCCCAAAGCGAGCTTCGCGAAAGTGGGCATTCTGGGCGCAGGCATGATGGGCGCGGGCATCGCGTACGTCTGCGCCACGCGCGGCATGCAGGTGGTGCTGAAGGATGTCAGCCAGGAAGCAGCAGACAAGGGCAAGGCCTACTCCGCGAAACTGCTCGCCAAACAACTCGAGCGCGGCAAGCTCACGCAGGAGAAGCACGACGCCACGCTCTCGCGCATCCACGCCACAGCGTCTGCCGATGATCTGGCGGGCTGCGAGCTGATCGTGGAAGCGGTGTTCGAAGACCGCGGCCTGAAAGCGAAGGTCACGCAGGAGGCCGAAGCATGCCTCGCAGACAGCGCGATCTTTGCCTCCAACACCTCCACGCTGCCCATCACGGGCCTTGCGGAAGCAAGCGCGCGCCCCGCGAATTTCATCGGCCTGCACTTCTTCTCGCCGGCAGACAAGATGCCGCTGGTCGAGATCATCTGCGGCAAGCAGACCAGCCCCGAAACGCTCGCGCGCTCCTATGACTTCGTGCAGGCCATCGGCAAGACGCCGGTGATCGTGAACGACGCGCGCGGCTTCTTCACCTCGCGCGTCTTCGGAACCTTCTGCAACGAAGGCATCGCGATGCTGAACGAAGGCGTGCCCGCGGCCGCGATCGAGAACGGCGCGGCACTCGCCGGCTTTCCGGTGGGCCCGCTCGCCGTGTCGGACGAAGTGAGCCTCGCGCTGATGGCGAAAATCCGGCTGCAGACCATCAAGGACATGGAAGCAGAGGGCAAAGTCTACGAGGCCCGCAGCTCCGAGGTGGTGGTGGAGTGGATGATGACCCAGGACCGCGCCGGCAAGGCCGCGGGCAAGGGTTTCTACGAGTACCCCGAGGGCGGCAAGAAGCATCTGTGGAGCGGGCTCGACGCCCACTTCGGCAAGAACGGCAGCCTGATCCCCGTGCAGGACATCAAGGACCGCCTGCTCTACGTGCAGGCGCTGGAAACCGCGCGCTGCTGGGACGAGGGCGTGGTGACCACCGCGCGCGACGCGAACATCGGTTCGATCATGGGCATTGGCTTCCCGCCGTGGACGGGCGGCGTGCTGCAGTTCATTAACAGCACGGGGCTCGCGGCCTTCGTGGCGCGGTCGCGTGAACTCGCGGCCCGTTACGGCGAGCATTTCCTGCCGCCCGCCTCTGTGGTGGCGCGCGCCGAACGCAACGAGACGTATTGAGAAAACGTGGCCCGCAGGACAGCGGGCAGGCCGTAACGCACAGGAGCAAGACGATGATTCCACGCACCCTCTACAGCGAAGAGCACGAGATCTTCCGCGCCAGCGTCCGCAAGTTCCTCGAGCAGGAATGCGCGCCGCACCACGAGCGCTGGGAGGAAGAAGGCAACGTCGACCGCGAGATCTGGAACAAGGCCGGCGCGCAGGGTTTCCTCTGCCCCACCGTCGCCGAGGAGTACGGCGGCGCGGGCACGGACTTCCTTTACAACTGCGTGATCGACGAGGAAATCGCGGGCGCGGGGCTCTCGGGCATCGGCTGGGGGCTGCACAACGACATCGTCGCGCCGTACATCGTCAATTACGGCAGCGAGCTGCTGAAGAAAAAATACCTGCCGCGCATGGCCACCGGCGAACTGGTCAGCGCCATTGCCATGTCCGAGCCCGGTGCAGGCTCCGACCTGCAAGGCATCAAAACCTCGGCCGTGCGCGACGGCGATGACTACGTCATCAATGGCTCGAAGATCTTCATCACCAACGGCTACCTGTCGGATCTGGTGATCGTGGTCGCCAAGACCGATCCGGCTGCCGGTGCCAAGGGCACGAGCCTGTTGCTGGTCGAGGCCGGCATGGCCGGCTTCAGCAAGGGCCGCAAGCTGAAGAAGGTGGGCATGAAGGCGCAGGACACCGCCGAGCTCTTCTTCGACAACGTGCGCGTGCCTGCCGAAAACCTGCTTGGCGAAGAGGGCATGGGGTTCATCTATCTGATGCAGGAACTGCCGCAGGAGCGCTTGTCGGTGGCGGTGAATGCCATCGCGGCCACGGAGTCTGCGCTGCGCCTCACGGTGGACTACGTGAAAGAGCGCAAGGCCTTCGGCAAGCCGGTGTCGGCCTTCCAGAACACGCAGTTCAAGTTGGCCGAGATGGACTCCGAGGTCACCGCGATGCGCGTGTTCATCGACCGCTGCATCGAGCTGCACCTGCAGGGGAAGCTCGATATTCCCACCGCGGCGAAGACCAAGCTCCTCTCTACCGACCTGCAGTGCAAGGTGATCGACGAGTGCGTGCAGCTGCACGGCGGTTACGGCTACATGTGGGAGTACCCGATTGCACGCGCCTGGGCCGATTCACGCGTACAACGGATCTATGCGGGCACCAACGAGGTGATGAAGGTGATCATTTCGCGGGCGTTGCTGGGGTAAGCAGCACCTGAGGCGGTTTCTGTCGCGGGCCATGCCCGCAACAGCTGCCCGGAACTCAGGACAACTTCGCAGCGCCCCCCGGCCCCGCGGCCTGCTGCAGGATCTCCAGCCTGTCCACGCCGTGGCTCAGGAACTCCTCGCCATACAGCCGCCGGTAGGGTTCTGCTTTTTCAGCCACCTCCTCCGAATCCAGGCGCTTGAAGGCTTTCTCGCCCAACTGGCGGATCAGATCACGCTCCACCAGTCGGTCGTTCAGCTGGTCCCAGAAACTGTCGTTCTCGAACTGCTCGATGAACTGCACGGCATCGCTCAGCTCGTCGTACTCGCGGGTGAGCCAGTAGCGCTGCTCCCCGGCATCGAATTCCACCAACTCGCCGCAACCGAACTCATCGGCCAGCGCCAGCACCTTCTGCTCGAGCGCCCGCAGCGGCGTGCCCTCGGGCGGCTCATCGGGGCTGTAGGCGTGCAGTACCCAGTCGGCGATCTCGAGCACAGTGAGCAGCGACTGGTAATCGCGGCGGCTCAGGTCGATCTTCATCTCAACCCGCCTTTGCGGAGGGACGCGCCGACACGGCCGCGTACCAGCGCAGGATGTTCGTGCACTCGGCCGGGATGCTCTTGCGGATCCAGCGCGCGAAGTCGCAGGTGCAGAGCGCGTCGATGTCGGCCATGGTGTAGCTGTTGCCCACCACGAAATCCCGGCCCGCCAGGCGCGCGTCCAGCGTGCTCCAGAAGAGCTCGAGGCGCTTCAGCCCCCGCTCCACCAGCACCGGCTCCTGCGCCAGCGCGAGCGGCCCGGGCACACTGCGATTGGCGAAATTGGGGTTGCTGTTGCGGAAGGCCTCGGCCACCGCCATCAGGCCCTCGTTGAAGATGCGGGTGCTCCACTCGCGTATCTCGCCCTTCTCGAGCGCGCTGCTGCCGAGGAGCGGCCGCTCGGGGTGCAGCGCTTCGAGGTAATCGCAGATCGCCACCACCTGCGTGAGAACCGTGCCGTCGTCTGCCACCAGCACCGGTACCGTGCTCATGGGGTTCAGCGCCACGAAGGCGGGAGCGAACTGCCCGCCGTTCATGAGGTCGATCGGCTCGAAAGGCATTTCGATGCCTTTCTCGGCCATGAAAATGTGGAGACGACGGGGATTGGGTGCAGCCGGGTAGCTGTAGAGCTTCATGCACGAACGTCCTGGAGAGCGGGAAGTGCGCGCAATCTGGCAGCGGGGGGACGGAGCGTCAAGCGCGCGCTGCGGTTGCCGCGGCCTCCCGCAGTTCGCGCTTCAGGAGCTTGCCGCTGGGGTTGCGGGGGAACTCCTCGACGAAGGTGAGCCCACGCGGCACCTTGAAGCCCGCAAGTCGCTCGCGGCATGCCGAGATGATCTGCTCGGCAAGGGGCGCGGCACCTGCCGCAGGTACCACGAAGGCGTGTATGCGCTCGCCCCACTCCGCGTCCGGCACACCGACCACCGCCACATCGACCACGCCCTGCACGGTGCGGATCACGGCTTCGACCTCGGCCGGGTACACGTTCACGCCGCCGCTGATGATCATGTCTTTCTTGCGATCGACGATGCGGATGAATCCCTCGCTGTCACGCATCGCGAGATCGCCCACCGTCACCCATCCGTCGATCACGGCCTCGGTCGTTTCACGAGGGCGGTTCAGGTAGCCGTTGAAGCTGTAGGGGCTGCGGCAGAAGAGCTCGCCTACCTCGCCGGCGGGCACCACCGCTCCGCCTGCATCACGCAGTTCCACTTCCATGCCCCACACCGGCGTGCCGACGCTGCCTGGTTTGCGGAGCAGATCAGCCGGGCGGATGTTGCTCACGATCCCGCACTCGGTGGAGCCGTAGGTCTCGTGCAACAGGCCCTCGCCGAGCCAGGCCACCATGCCCTCCTTGAGTGGCTGGCTAAGCGCCGCGGCGTTCGAGATCACGGTCTTCAGGCGGTGCCGCGCGCGCGCCTGCGCCAGCAGTGGCGCGGGCAGCTGCAGCAGCCGGTGGATGTGCGTGGGCACCATGAAGACGCCGCTGTAGCGCCCGCTACCGAGTTCCTCGGCGATGCGGCCGGCGTCGGCCTGCATGAGGATGGTGCAGCTGCCACCCGTCATGAGCGGCGCACAGGCAAAGACGAACCCTGCGCCGTGGTACATCGGCGCAAGCGCGAGGAAATGGTCTTCGGTGCCGAAGCAGCCATATTCCATCGCCATCGCCATGAAGGTGAGCATGCGGCTGCGGTGCGAAAGCAACACGCCTTTCGGGGTGCCCGTGGTGCCCGAGGTGTAGGACATCGCGAAAGGCTGGCATTCGTCGACCACGGGCAGGCGCGGCGCAGCAGCGGCCGATGCCAGCGCGGCTTCGTACTCATCACCGATCCGCAGCACGCGGATACCGGCCGCGATGGCCACCTCGGCGGCAGAATCGCACTCCGGGTGCAGCACCACCGCGCGCGGTGCGCAGTCGGCAAGGATGGCCGTCAGTTCCGCTGCAGAGAGCCGCGGGTTCAGCGTGGCGACGATGGCGCCGCAGTCCGAGAGCCCGATGACGATCTCGGGATACTCGATGCAATTGGGCGCGAGCAGCGCCACCACATCGCCGTTGCGCAAGCCCAGCGTGCCCACGCCCACAGCGGCGCAGGAGGCCACGCGCTGCGCGAGTTCCGCATAGCTCAGCTGCCGCTCGCCGTCATCGAGGGCGGTCTTGCCAGGGTCGCGCTGTGCCGCCAACCGCAGCCCGGCACCCAGCGTGAGGGAGCGGAAGGCGTCGGGACGCGCGGGCTCGAGTTTGAGGCTGCTGGTCATGACGGGCCCGCTTCCGGTGCCTGCGTGGAGCGCAGGCGAGCACGCAACGCCGGAAAGACACGCAGCGCGTTCTCGCGCGTCACGGCCGAGAAGGCTTCCTCGCGCAAGCGATGCGCACGCAGTTCATCCATGGCGCGTCCGGGTGCGATCACGGGCCAGTCGGTGCCGAAGAGGACCTTCTGCTGCCCGTAGCTGTTCATGTAGTGGAGCAGCGGTGCGCTCAGATGCTTCGGTGCGTAGGCATCGATGCCGATGTACACGCGCTCGTGCTTCCACGCCATCGCGATCATTTCCTCGACCCAGGGCGTGCCGATGTGGATCCCGATCAGATCGAGCTCCGGGAAATCGATGGCGATGCGGTCGAGCAGGATGGGGCGCGCGACGGAGGGCAGGCGCACGTCCTTCTGGTAAATCAGGTTCTGGCCCACCTGCATCATGATCGGAATGCGGAGCTCGCAGCACTTCGCATACACCGGGTACCAGCGCGCGGCATCGGGCGGCAGGCTGAACCAGTGCGGATAGCTGTGCGCGCCCACGAAGCCCAGATCGTTCACCGCGTGCTCGAGATCACGCAGCTGTTCCATGCCCCGCGTCGGGTCGATGCCCGCAAGGCCCGAGAAGCGGTCCGGGTGCAGCCGGCACCAGCGCGCCACCTGCTCGTAGGGAATCTCGAAGGAAAATTTCCAGTGGCGATCGCCGGCGCGCACGGCGATGAGCAGCGAGTGCTCCACGCCGGCGGCATCCATCATGCGCAGGTAGTCGTCCACCGACACGCCACCGCGCCAGGCCTCGGGCATGCGCACCTTGGCCATGAAATCGGCGTCGAAACCGGTCTGTCCGTTCGCGACCTCCAAAGGCGTGAACAGATTGCAGACGATGTCGATGGCGCCGCTCACGACGCCCCCTTGGTTTCGTCGATAAGGCTGTTCAGGTGATTCGGGTCCATGTACGGACGCACGCAGGTGATACGACCGTCTTTCACCGTAGCGCGCAACACGTAGCGGTTCTCGTAGGAGGCGCCACCGCGCGTCGTCGAGATCGCCGAGTACTCGGCCGCGACTTCGCCGTCCGGATTACCCATCACCGCATGAACCTCAATGCTGAGGCCAACGTCCGGGTCGAAGCCCGCGATCATGTCGTCCAGCACCGCATCGCAGGCATCGTGCGCGCGCATCGGGCGCGGGTACGGCAGCGAGGGCATGAACCACCATTCGGCATCGTCTGCAAACGTGGATTTCGCAGCGTCGCGCTGACCGTCCCAGAGGGCCCGCAGGAAACGCATCACCGTCTGTTCCGCCGTCTCGATCATGCGGCGTTTCCGGTGGCGGCGAGCACGTCGAAGCGGCCGATGTCGAGCCGCAGCGGGATCGCATCCTGCTGGTAACGGCGCGCCAGCCAGAAGTCGAGCGCGTGCCCCATCGAGGGCCACCAGCTGATCGCGAAAATGGCCTCTGACCATTCCCCCGAGAGCACCTTCACGTTGCCGCCGAGTTCGAAAGCCACGTAGTAGGAGGAACGCTCGCGCATCATCGGCAGGATGATGTCCCGGTACTGGTCCATGCGCTGCTGGTCGGTGGCGGAGCCTTCGATAAGGAGATACGCGGGCGGCTGGAAGGCCGGCGACACGGGCACGTTGGCCGCCGTGGGAATGAGATCGCCCAGCCCCTCCGGCGGAATGCCGGCCATGGCGAGCACGATCGGTGCGCGCCCTTCGTAAAGGCCGACGGCGCGGCCAAGCGGCTCGATGGCCGTCCAACCGGCATCACGGGATGCGGCATCCGCGTATTCCAGCACGGCGATATGTGCAGGCACGGAACCGGGCTCCAGCGCAGACACCGCATGGAGCGGCGCGACGAGGAGCGGCGTGCCCGCATGTGCGCCAAGGCCGGGCAGTTCACCCACGAAACGCATGAACGCCGCATGCGGGCAAAAGGCCTTGATGACCAGCAATGCGGGCGCTGTTCCAGACATGCCTTGGTCCACTCCTCAGGCGTTCACGAATGCGGAGAGTTCGGCGTTGAAGCGCGCCGGCTCCTCCCAGAAGGGGCTGTGGCCCGAGGCCTGCAGCTCCACCAGGCGCGAACCCGGGATCTGGCCCTGCAGCCAGCGCCCGAGCTCGGTGGGCAGCGTGGCATTGCCGGCGCGCCCGTAGATCAGAAGGGTGGGCAGTGTGATGGCTGCGGCGTCGGCGCGGTAGTCGGCCTGCACCATGTGCTCGATGTACTCGATCACCGCACCGGTGGGCGTGAGCCAGGTCTCGGCCTGCATGCGGGCCATCGTGGCCTCATCGGGCAGCGTGGAGAACGCGCCGAGCAGGAAGCCCTTCAGCGGCGCGCGGCTGTGACGGCAACCCTCGATGAACCCGGCGCCCGCCTCGGCCGGGAAATTGCCGAAGGTGGGGTGCGGCCAATCCGGCGCGTTGGTGAGCCGCACCTGCGCCTCGACGATCGCGAGCCTCGCGAGCCGGTGCGTGCCGTGATGACGCAGGTACTCGAGCATCACCATGGCCCCGAAGGCCACGCCACAGAGCGTGACCTCCTGCAGGTCGAGCGCATCGAGCAGCTCACGCAGATCGTGGGCGCAGCGCTCGATGGAGTGACCGCCCAGGGGCTTGCCCGAGCGGCCGTGCGATCGGTGATCCACCGCGATCACCCGGTTGGTTTTCGCGAGCTCCGCCACGTTGTGCTGCCAGAAGTGATCCGCGCTCAGCATCAGCCCCTGCAGCAGCACTATCGGGCGTCCGCTGCCCTGATCGGTGTAGTAAAGCGGCAGTTCGTCAGAGAGGCTGAGATAGGCCATGGTTCAGGCTCCGCTGCTCAGAAGTTGTAGCCGACGCTGACGCCGTAGGTGCGCGGCGGCGCGACGTAGGCCTGACCCACCAACTGCGGGTTGAAGGCACCCGATTCCAGCACCTCGGTGAAGTAGTCCTTGTCGAAGAGGTTGTTGGCCCAGGCACCTACGTTGAATTGCTCTTCGGCATCGGTCCAGGTGATGCGCGCATTCACCACGGTATAGGCATCCTGGCTGATCAGCGGGCGGTTGAACTGTGTGAAGTAGGTGTCGGCCTGGTAGCGCGCGTCAGCATGCAGGGCGACGCTGCCGCCATCCCCCATCTCGATGGTGTAGGTGGCTGCAGCGGTGACGGCCCACTCAGGCGCTCGGGGCAGTTCATTGCCCTTCAGCTGGATGGGATCGGCCGTGGTGCAGCCCGGGCTCACCGGCGCGGTGGGTCTGGTGGGATCGCCCGTGCAGAAGTCCTTGTACTCGGTGTTCAGGTACGCAACCGTTGCGCCGAGTTCGAGCGCATCGACCGGTATGGCCGTGAGTTCTATCTCGGCGCCGTAGAGTCGCGACTCACCGGCGTTTGTCAGCACCGAGGAGAGGTTCACGATCTGCCCGACCTGCATGTCGGTGTAGTCCATGTAGAACACGTTGCCGTTCAGACGCACGCGTCCATCGGCGAGTTCGGACTTGATACCCGCCTCGTAGCTCCAGACCTTCTCTTCCTTGAAGCCGGGCTGCACCGCGAGCAGGTTGAAACCGCCGGACTTGAAGCCGCGCGTGACGCTCGCGTAGAGGCTCATGTCATCGCTCATCTGGTAATCGACGACGAGGCGCGGGGTGACGGCGTTGAAGCTGTCGTCGTCATCCACTACCTGGCGGAAAAGCGAGCCGAAGTTGATGTCATAGATGTAGTTGGTGCTGCGATCTTCCTTGTTGTAGCGGGCACCGACGGTGACGTCGAGGTTGTCGGTCACGGCGTACTTCAGTTCGCCGAACACGGCCACGGCCTCGGTTTTCGCCTCGCCGTCGATTTCGATGTAGAACGGCAAGCCGAAGCCGAAGGTGAAGGGCAG
>Ga0068876_10003718_pt1 | contig 10869 bp, 10 predicted proteins | sample NOAtaG_6_FD_66442 | JGI IMG/M metagenome (GOLD analysis project Ga0068876, IMG submission 66442) | Freshwater lake microbial communities from Lake Erie, under a cyanobacterial bloom - NOAA_Erie_Diel5S_2200h metaG | ecosystem: Environmental > Aquatic > Freshwater > Lake | place: USA: Ohio, Lake... | reverse complement strand
TCGGCGTCAGAACCGTTCGAGGTGGGCAAAGGGAAGGGCTCCGTTGTGCACGTGCATGCCGCCGTACTCGGCGCAGCGGGCGAGGGTGGGAATGGCCTTGCCGGGATTGAGCAGGCCCAGGGGGTCGAAGGCGGCCTTCAGGGCGTGGAAGGCGTTGACCTCGGCCGGGCTGAACTGGACGCACATCTGGTTGATCTTCTCCCGGCCAACGCCGTGCTCGCCGGTGATGGAGCCGCCCACAGAGACGCAGAGCTCCAGGATGGCGCCGCCCAGGGCCTCGGCCTTTTCGAGGTCGCCCTCCAGGTTGGCGTCGTAGAGGATCAGGGGGTGCAGGTTGCCGTCACCCGCGTGGAAGACATTGGCCACCCCAAGGCCATGGACCTCTGCCAACCGGCCCATCTCGGCCAGGACGAAGGGCAGGGCCTTCCGGGGAATGGTGCCGTCAATGCAGTAGTAGTCGGGAGCGAGGCGTCCCATGGCCGGGAAGGCGCCCTTGCGGCCCGCCCAGAAGCGTCGGCGCTCGGCCTCGTCCCGGGCGATGCGCACCTCGGTGGCGCCGGAGTCCCGCAGGAGGCCTGAGACCCGCTCGATCTCCTCGGCGACATCCTCGGCCTGGCCGTCGATCTCGCAGAGCAGGATGGCCGCGGCGTCGCGGGGATAGCCGGCCTTCGCAAAGTCCTCTGCCGCCCGCAGGGCCGGGCCGTCCATCATCTCCAGGCCCGCCGGCACCACCCCCGCCGCCATGATGGTCGCCACCGCCTCCGCCGCCCGCCCGACGTCGTCGAAGGCCGCGAGGATCAGCCGGGTGGTCTCGGGCAGGGGCTGGAGGCGCAGGAGCACTTCGGTGACCACCCCCAGGAGTCCTTCCGACCCCGTGAAGAGGGCCATGAGGTCGTAGCCGGCGGCGTCGCTCGCCGGACCGCCCAGGGTCAGGATCTCTCCGTCCAGGGTCACCACCTGTGCGGAGAGGATGTTGTGCACCGTCAGGCCGTACTTCAGGCAGTGCACGCCGCCCGCATTCTCCGCGACATTGCCGCCGATGGAGCAGGCCAGCTGGGATGAAGGGTCCGGGGCGTAGAACAGGCCATGGGGCGCTGCGGCCTCCGAGACCGCCAGGTTGCGAACCCCCGGCTGCACGCGGGCGGTCATGGCGACCGGGTCGATCCCGAGGATGCGGGAGAACTTGGACAGGACCAGCAGGACGCCGCCCGGAAAGGGCAGGGCGCCACCGGACAGGCCCGTCCCCGCCCCCCTTGCGACCACGGGGACGCCGAGGTCCCGGCAGGCCCGGAGGATCGCGGCCACCTGCTCCACGGTTTCCGGCAGGGCGACGACGGCGGGCAGGGCGCGATAGGCGGGCAGGCCATCGGTCTCGTAGGCACGGATCGACTCCAGTCGGGTCAGCAATCCGCCGGCCGGGAGAAGGGGTTCAAGCCGGGCCCGCAGGACGGCCGGGTCCACGGCGGGAAAATCGGCGTCAAGTCGCGGATCAAACTGGTCGAGCATCTCGGCTTTCCGGGGCGGCCGGTTTACATAGCGCCTGAACCGGGTCGCGCCACAAGGAATGCGCGCCCCTCTGAGGGAGAGCGGCATGGATCTGGGACTGAAGGGCAAGACGGCCATCGTGACGGGCGCCACACGTGGCATCGGGCGGGCGATCGCCGATCTCTTCGCAGAGGAGGGCGTGAACGTCGCCATCTGCGCGCGCAAGCCGGACGAGGTCGCCGCCGTGGTCAAGGACCTTCAGGCCCGCGGGGTCAAGGCGTTCGGGCAGGCGGTGGACATCGCCGACGGCGCCGCGCTCCAGAGTTTCGTGAAGGCGTCCGCCGAGGCCCTCGGGGGCGTCGACATCCTGGTCTCCAATGCCAGCGCCCTGGTTCAGGGCGCCCGGCCCGAGGACTGGACGGCTATGTTGGAGGTGGACATCCTGGGGGCGGTGAACGCCCTGGAGGCCGCGCGTCCCTTCCTGGAGACCTCGGCCCAGAGGACCGGCGACGCGGCCGTTGTGCTGATTTCCTCCGTCTCCGCCGCCGAGGCTGCATCCCCGTCAGCCTACGGCGCCATGAAGGCGGCTCAGATCCATTTCGCGAAGGGTGTGGCCCGGGAGGGCGCACCCAAGGGTCTGCGCTGCAACGTGGTGTCGCCTGGGACGGTCTTTTTCGAAGGCGGCGTCTGGGCCAACGTCAAGGCGGCCATGCCGGCCTTCTTCGAGAGGACGCTGAAGCGTAACCCGACCGGTCGCATGGCGACGCCGGAAGAGATTGCAGCCGCGACAGTCTTTCTGTGCAGCCCGCGATCGGCGTTCACGACCGGAATCAACCTGGTGGTCGACGGCGGAATTTCCCAGAGAGCGAACTTCTAAGGCTTCCCGGGCTTTTCGCTTGTGTCTCCTGCGACTTGCTCGCAGGTTTTCACCGACGATTCCGCAGGCGAGGCCCGGAGGACGGAGTGTTTGACTATCTGGAGGTCAGCGTCGGGCGGGAACGTGATGCGGTCACGCAGACGGTCGCCCGGCTCCGGGTGACCCCGACACCGCCTCTCGCGGTGTTTGCGCCTTCGCTGGGCTTTCCCTCGAACGTCGTGCTCGCCCTCTTTCCCCTGCTGGAAGGCGAAGCCGCCTTGGCCGCCACGCGGGTCGAGGGCTCTGTCTCCACCCTCCGGACCCGGCTGACGCCAACCGCCCGTCCGGCGGAAGGGGCCCAACCTCAGGCCGGCGGGGTCTACGTCCATAACTGGTTCAACATTGACGCCGGCACGGTCAACGCGTTCGTCTCCCTGTCGGTGGAGGCCTGGCCCGACTTCGAGGCCCGCTTCGAGGCGCGCATCTTCGGCCTCTTCCTGGCCGAAGAGACGGAGATCGACCGCAGCCAGGGCGCCCGCCGGTTGCTGCTGATGACCCGCTACAGGGACCTGGGCGAATGGCAGGCCAGCCGGGATCCGACCTCCGAGGCGATGAAGATCTTCGCCCGCCGTCGGGATCTGACGCGGGTCTCCCTGGCTCGGTCCTGCCTCCTGATTCCCTGACGCCTGGCCATGGAGCCCTGAATGATCGAGCGGCAGACCGACATCGTTACCCGGGACGGGGCGACCACCACCTTCATCGTCCATCCGGAGCGCGGCGGCCCGCGCCCGGTCATCCTGTTCTTCATGGACGCCCCGGCGATCCGCGAGGAACTGCGCGACATGGCGCGGCGGCTGGCCTCCGCCGGCTACTACGTGCTCCTGCCCAACCTCTACTACCGGGCGGGCGTGATGGAGCTTGGTCCGATCCCGCCGGATCCTGACCATCCGGCCCGAAAGCAGATGTTCCAGTTCATGGACAGTCTGAACATAGACTTGGTCATGTCCGACGCCGAGGGGCTCCTGGCCTTTGCCGGGGCCGACCCGGCCGCCGATGTCAGCCGGGTTGGCGCCGTGGGCTACTGTATGAGCGGTCGCTACGCGATCAGCCTCGCCGCCCGGTATCCCGAACGCGTCTTCGCCGCCGCCTCGGTCTATGGCACCCACCTGGTCACCGAGGCGGAGGACAGCCCGCACCGCACGTCCCGCCTGGCCCGGGCCGAGTTGTATTTCGCCTGCGCCGAGGAGGATGCCTGGGCGCCGCCGGAGACGATCGCCGCCCTGTCCGAGGCCCTGAAGACCGACCGGGTCGACGCCGAGGTGGAGGTCTACCCCGGGACGAAACACGGCTTCGCCTTCCCGCAGCGCCCGGTCTACGACAAGACCGCCGCCGAGCGTCATTGGGAGCGTCTCAACAGTCTCTTCCGCCGCAAACTGGGCTGAACGCCGCGCCGAGGGAGAACTGAAGCGCCTTTGACCCCCTCAGCCGGCTTCGCCGACAGCTCCCCCGAGGGGGAGCAATTGCTGTGTCATTCCTCCCCATCAGGGGGAGGTGGCGCGCGCAGCGCGGCGGAGGGGGTCAGCTGAGGGGCTGTTGACCCTCAGCTTGATCCTAGAGCCTGCGGGGGATCATCACCTGCAGGGATTCGTAGCCCTTCACGAAGGTCGACCAGACCCGATGGGGCTCGGAAACCACGACGATCTCGGGGAAGCGTTTCAGGATTTCTTCCCAGATCACCCGTAGCTGGAGCTCGGCCAGCCGGTTGCCGACGCAGCGGTGGATGCCGAAGCCGAAGGACAGGTGCTGGCGGGGCCGGGGCCTGTCGATGATGTAGGCGTCGGGGTTTTCGATGACCTCGTCGTCGCGGTTGCCCGAGACGTACCACATGACGACCTTGTCGCCCTTGCGGATGGTCTTGCCGCCCAACTCGAAGTCGGCCAGCGCCCGGCGGCGCATGTGCGCGAGGGGGGTCTGCCAGCGGATGGTCTCGGAGACCATGGAGGGGATGAGGTCCGGATTGGCGCGCAACTTGGCGTACTGGTCCGGGTTCTTGTTCAGGGCGTAGACCGACCCGGTGATGGTGTTGCGGGTGGTGTCGTTGCCGCCGACGGTCAGCAGGACCACGTTGCCGAAGTACTCCCGGGGGCTCATGTCCCGGGTCGCCTCGCCATGGGCCAGCATGGAGACCAGGTCGCCGGTGGGCTCGGCGTTCACCCTCTGGTTCCAGAGTTCGGTGAAGTAGGCGTGGTACTCGACGAAGATCTGCATCTTCTGCTCGGGGGTGTCGATCAGGCCGCGGCCCGGGGCGGCCGTGACCACGTCCGACCAGTAGGTGAGCTTGCGCCGGTCCGCCTGGTCCACGCCAAAGAGGGTGGCGAGGGTCATGGCGGTGAGTTCCATGGACACCTTGTCCACCCAGTCGAAGGGCTCGCCGACCGGAAGGCTGTCGAGGATCATCCCGGCCCGCTCGCGGATCAGGGGTTCCAGCAGGGCGAGGTTGGTCGGGGAGACCGCCGGGGTCACCGTCTTGCGCTGGATGTCGTGCTTGGGCGGGTCCATGGCGATGAACATGGGCAGGGGGCCCTCTCCGCCGATCTGCTCGAAGATGGTGATGCCGCCTTCGGAGGAGAACACCTGATGGTTGGTGTCCACCGCCATGATGTCGTTGTACCTGGTCACCGACCAGTAGGGGCCGTGGTCGCTGTCCGGTGTGAAGTGGACCGGGCTCTCCTTCCGGAGGCGCTCGAAGTAGGGCCACATCACGTCGTTCTGGAAGAGGTCGGGCTGGGCCGGGCTGAAGGTCGTCAGGTCGACCGCCTGGGCCAGGGCGCGGTGCTCGGCCGCGAGATCGAGGTTGCCGTCGCTCATCTTCAGTCTCTCCCGCATCGCAGCGCCCGCCGGGACCCGGGGCGCAAATTCATGACGCTGGCGTCAACTTAGTATGTCGCCGCCGGATCTCCAACGCCCGTGACCCCTCTTCCGTGCTGGCCCGGAGCCGCCTCCCGCTCTAGAACGGAAACCTTCTGATGGGAGACCGACATGGCCCTTGACGCTGAAACCCGCGACCAGCTCGTCGAGACCGTCCGCCGCTTCGTGACTGAGCGACTCCGTCCCCTCGAGGCTCAGGTGTCCGAGGACGACGCCATTCCGGATGAGGTGATCGAGGAGATGAAGGCCCTTGGCCTCTTCGGCCTCTCCATCCCGGCCGAGTATGGCGGCCTGGACCTGGGGATGGAGGAGGAGGTCCTCGTGGCCCTGGAGCTGGGCCGGACCAGCCCGGCCTTCCGCTCGGCCTTCGGCACCAATGTCGGCATCGGCGCCCAGGGCCTCGTCATGTTCGGCAACGCCGCCCAGAAGGCGATGTACCTGCCGGGCATCGCCTCCGGCGAGATCATCACCTCCTTCGCCCTCACCGAACCCGAGGCCGGATCGGACTCCGCCGCCGTCCAGACCCGGGCGGTGCGCGACGGCGACCACTACGTCCTTAACGGCGCCAAGCGCTACATCACCAACGCCAACAAGGCCGACCTCTTCACGGTGATGGCCCGGACCGACCCTTCCAAGCCGGGCGGCGGCGGCGTCTCCGCCTTCCTGGTCGAGCGCAACCTTCCGGGCCTGTCGGTAGGCAAGCCCGAGAAGAAGATGGGCCAGCAGGGCGCCCACATCTGCGACGTCATCTTCGACAACGTGCGTGTGCCTGTGGAGAACCGCCTGGGCGGCGAGGGCGAGGGCTTCAAGGTGGCCATGCAGGTGCTGGATCGCGGCCGGCTGCACATTTCCGCCGTCTGCGTCGGCGTGGCCGAGCGCCTGATCGCGGACTGCGTCGCCTATGCCTCCGAGCGCAAGCAGTTCGGCCAGGCCATCTCCCAGTTCCAGCTGGTGCAGGGGATGATCGCCGACTCCAAGACCGAGTCCCTCGCCGCGAAGGCCCTGACCCTGGAAACCGCCCGCAAGCGCGATGCCGGCGAGAGCGTGACCATGGAGGCGGCGGCGGCCAAGTACTTCGCCTCGGAGATGGTCGGGCGCGTGGCGGACCGGGCGGTGCAGATCTTCGGCGGCGCCGGCTACATCGCCGACTACGGGATCGAGCGCTTCTATCGGGATGTCCGTATCTTCCGGATCTACGAGGGCACCAGCCAGATCCAGCAGGTCATCATCTCGCGTGAGACCCTGAAGCGGGGCGGCTGATCATGGCCGTGGACATGGAGGCGGTCATCCTCGAGGTCGTCTCCGCCCTGCCGCCCGGCAAGTCGGCCTCGTCGGAGGAGGTGGCCCGCGCAGCGGATCCGGAGAACTGGCGGCGGCTGACCGGCCATGTCCGGGGCGCGGCCAAGGGCCTGGCACGGCAGGGGCGGATCGTGATCCTGAGGCACGGCAAGCCGGCGGATCCCGAGAGCTTCAAGGGCGTCTATCGCCTGCGCCTGCCCTGAGCCTGGCTCAGACCTCGGACAGCCTGCGGTTCCGGGGTTCCTTCACCAGGAAGACGAGGCAGGCGAGCCCCACCACGAGGAAACCGATCGAGATCCCGAAGACAGCCGGATAGCCAAAGGCGTCGGCCACAAGACCCCCGACGATCGGGCTGATCGACGCCGTGATCCCTTCTGCGGAAGAGGAGATCGCAATCCTCATGGGCATTTCCTCGCGGTTCCCGAACTCCAGGATCATGGTCTGGGCGGCCATCATGTAGCCGGACTGGGCCGCGCCCAGGCCGAAGAAGGCGATGAAGATGGCGACCGGGGTCTGCAGCGCCAGGAGGATCACCGTGGCGAGGATCCACATGGCCAGTGAGATCAGCAGGACGTGCCGGAAGCCGGTCCGGTCCCCCATATAGCCCCAGAGCAGGTTGGAGAGCGTGTCCGCCCCGAGATAGGCCAGGGCCAGGAGCCCCAGGATCGCGCCGGAAAGGCCCGTCGAGGAGGTCGCGTAGATGGCGTAGAAGGGCACCGCCATCCGGCTGGAGGTGGCCAGCATCTGCACCAGCAGGAACGGGGCGTAACCGGGATCGGACCGGATGAGGGCCGGGAAATCGCGGACCCGGTCCCGGAACCGCGCCTTGGCCGGCAGGTTCGGCGGTTCGGGTTCCCTGAGCAGCACCTGGAGGGCCCAGAGCCCCAGGGTTGTCAGCACGGCGGCCAGCATGAAGGTCACCGAGTACCCGTGACCGAAGAGATCGGGTTCGATGATGTACCGGCCGGCGGCCCAGGCGAGCACTGCGGCGATCAGACCGCCCGTGGCGTTGCGCCAGGCCTGCAATCTTCCACGGCGGCTGAGCGGGATGACCTTGGCCATCAGCATGCCGAACACCACCCTCTGGGCGCCCATGAAGACCCCGAAGAGGAAGAGCAGGGCCAGCATGGCGTAGACCAGGGACTGTCCCTGCAGGAACCAGCCGGCCAGGGCCATGCCGATGATCTGGACGCGGCCGAGACCGCCCATCCAGAGGGCGGCGGGCATGACCTTCTTGCGGTGTTCTATGGCCGTGGCGCCGAAGATCGGCGAAATGATGCCGCCCACCTGCTGCAGGGCCTGGGCGACGCCCACAACGGTGTTCGAACCGGAGATCAGGTGGATGTAGACCGGCATGAAGGTGGGGGCGTTGATCAGGCGGAAGCCCGTCATGCCCAGCATGCCGTGGAGATAGTTGCCGATGTAGTTGCGTCTGAGGTTGTCCCAGACGAAGCGCTCGTACTCGGCTTCCCGGGCTTCCGCTTCAGGGTCGGCTGGGGAGGTAGCGGCGTTGGCCAATCCGGAGTCGTCCGACGGGGCGACAGGCAAGATCTCCGGGGGCGTTTCGTCCCTGCTCAATCTGAATTTGCCCGCGCCGGAAAGACCGGCGGCGGACCCTCCCGCAATATGAAATCGAACCTAATGGCTATCGGGTCTAACAGAGTCCCGGTCTGCGACAAGTCTGCGCGGATGTCCCCGGGTCAGAAACCCGGCCCTGGCAGAGTCGATCGCCAGGGTCCTGCCGCCGGGAAGGGCGCAGTCGCGGGCTGGGTCCCCGTCGACGCCGACCTCGATCCTGTTCCGAGGATTGGGAACCGATCATCGGATCGAAACACGATCTCGAATTTTGAGTTGGAGCCTCTTTCGACCCTCCAGACCGTTGGGTTCTGAAGGGAACAGGCCCTGGTGGTCAAGATCTGACGTTTGAGTCCCGCAGGTCGCACCTGTCGGTCGAAAACCCGCACGTCCGCTTCTCGCCCAGAAGCCAACGGGGAGAATCAACCCGTTACTGACGTCAAATTTCAGCCAGTGTGATCGGCTGCTGGTGTTCGTGCTCGCACAGCGCGTGGTCGCCAAGGACTTCGATTACGCGGCAGTCGCCCGCGCGCCCCTGGCAATTGGCCGCCACCATCCGCCGCAATTCAGCTCTTAGCGCCGCCAGGCGAACGATCTTCGCCTCCACGTCAGCGAGTTGTTCGGAAGCCAGGGCGTTCGCCTCCTCGCAAGACCTGTCTGGATCGTCTGCCAAAGCCAGCAGAGTGCGGATTGCCTGGACGGAGAAGCCGAGTTGGCGGGCGTGTCGGATGAAGGAGAGCCGCCGAACTGCGGCCTTCCCGTACAGACGCCGGTCGCTGTCCGTGCGGTCAGGTTCCGGCAGCAGGCCGATCTGCTCGTAGAACCGGATGGTGGGGACCTTCACTTCCGTGAGGCGGGCGAGCTTGCCGATGCTGAGGGCCGGGGCGGGGGTGGGCATTCTCCGAAAATAGGGCCTTGATCCTCTAGTCGCTAGAGGAATTAACACGGGCGTAATGGAGATTACCGATGCCCACCGCGCTGTTCCTCTACTACCTGCTGTTCTTCGCTGCGGCGTTCGCCTGGCCTACGTGGCGCGTCTGGAAGCGGCATGGCGTCAATCCGCTAGTGCTACCACGTGACGACAGCGCCTACGGACTGATCGGGGCGTGGTTCAAAGTCCTGCTGCTAGGGCTGTTCGCAATGCTGGGGGGCCTGGCGTTTGGTGTTCCGCAGCGCCTGCTCGCACCGCTCGACTGGCTAAGCTTGCGGCCCGTCGAAATTGGCGGCTGGGCAGTGTTGACGATATCGACGGTCTGGATCGTGGCGGCGCAATTGCAGATGGGCAGGTCTTGGCGAATCGGGATCGACACTCGTGAGCAGCCGCCGCTCGTAAAGGCGGGGCTGTTCCGGCTGTCGCGAAACCCGATCTTCCTGGGCATGCGCGCCAATCTGCTAGGCCTTTTCATGGTGCTGCCAAATGCGGTGACGCTTGCTGCGCTCTTGATCGGTGAAGTGCTGATGCAGGTACAGGTTCGTCTGGAAGAACAGCATCTGAGCGCTGCGCTCGGCGACGCATATAAGACCTATGCTCTGCGGGTGCCTCGCTGGGCGTGATGCCGACCACGCGAGGGTCCGCTGTCCACCCCTCGCGCACGTTCAGGGGGTCCGCTATCAGGCCCGATGCCAACTCGTGAAATCGACCCGTTGCGGACTATTCCCGAGACGGTCAGGCGAAGTCGAGTTCGTCTGCACGCTGCGCCACGACTGAACGTTCCGGGTGAGCGAGCCGCGTTAGTGCATAGTTATGGTGCCGTATCGTTGTGGCGGCGTCCATCACCGCGTCGCCGGTAGTGTGGCCATCAGCCACCAGCGTAACGTCAAACCCTCTGCTAAGCGCAGCCCGGCAAGTCGCGTCCACGCAGAACTCGGTTTGAAGGCCAGCGACGACGACCCTCCTTACGTCCAAGTTCCGCAAGGCCTCTTCAAGGTCAGTTTCCCAGAACCCGTCTGAAGCTCTCTTATCGAGGACAACCTCACCGCTCTGGGGTGCCACCCGTGGATCGATCTCCCAGGTCGGTGCGCCCTTCATCATGGGTGCGAAGCTTGCATGGCTATGGCGAAGAAAAATGACGGGTGCCTCGACGTCTCTGGCACGTCTCAGCGCCTCGCTGATTGCCGTAGCGACATCGTCTGCAAGGTATGCACCCTGCAACATTGCAATCTGCGCATCGATGATCAGCAGAGCAGCTTTCGGCATTAGGCCCCCGAAGTTGATGCAGACTGCCCTACCGTAGGACTGCTTTCCACCCTTCCGCGAGTCTTTCGGAGCTCCGCCCCCGGGCGGAAGCGTGGCCCCGCTTAGTCCGCCTTGAGCGCGCCAGCGGCGGTTCCAGGCGTCAGGTTCGATCCCCTAGCGGGCCAGTTCCTTCATCGCCTTCTCGAGGCCCTCGAGGGTGAGCGGGAACATCCGGTCGCCGACGAGTTGGCGCATGACCTCGAGGGACGGGGTGTAATCCCAGTGCCGCTCAGCCGTGGGGTTGAGCCAGACCACATCGTCGAAGGTCTGGGTCACGCGGTCGACCCAGATGGCGCCGGGTTCCTCGTTCCAATGCTCCACCGAGCCGCCGGGATAGGTGATTTCGTAGGGGCTCATGGTGGCGTCGCCAACGAAGATGACCTTGTAGTCGCGGCTGAACTTGTGGAGCACGTCCCAGGTCGGGATCTTCTCGGCGTGGCGACGCCGGTTGTCCTTCCACACGCTCTCGTAGAGGCAGTTGTGGAAGTAG
>Ga0068876_10003715_pt1 | contig 10876 bp, 12 predicted proteins | sample NOAtaG_6_FD_66442 | JGI IMG/M metagenome (GOLD analysis project Ga0068876, IMG submission 66442) | Freshwater lake microbial communities from Lake Erie, under a cyanobacterial bloom - NOAA_Erie_Diel5S_2200h metaG | ecosystem: Environmental > Aquatic > Freshwater > Lake | place: USA: Ohio, Lake... | reverse complement strand
GGCGCGGTGCTCGACATCGTGAGCAACACCGTGACCACCAACGCCACGATCACCGTCGCGACGCAGGCGTCGGCGTTCACCGCGTCCACCGTGTACCGGCTGCTCACGCCCGTGTGGTACGTCGGCGTCAACGGCTCGACCGCGGCCGCGTCGTTCCGCAAGTACGACTACGCCACGAACACCTGGACGACGCTCGCCAATATGCCGATTTCGTTCGGCACGGACGCCAAGATGGTCGCGACGCCCTCGATCGTGGACGGCGCGTTCCGGTCGTTTGCGACCGGCACGGCGACGAGCGCCACGACGACGACGCTGGTGCAGACCGGCAAGACGTGGACGGCGTCGCAGTGGGTGAACTCGCAGGTGCGCATCACGGCGGGCACGGGCGCGGGCCAGATTCGCACGATCACCGCGAACACGGCCGACACGCTGACCGTCGCGACGTGGACGACGACGCCGGACGCCACGTCGCAGTACGCGATCGAAGGGAACGACGACTTCCTCTACCTGCTCGGCAACAACGCGGTCACGCTGTATCGCTACTCGATCTCGGCGAACACGTGGTCCACGCTGACGCCGGGTGCGGCGCGCGCGGCGGCTCCGGGCGCGGGCATGAGCGCGCATTGGGTCCACAGTGCCGAGGGCACGGAATGGAACAACGAGTCCGCGATCATTAACGGCCGCTGGATCTACTCGCTGCAAGGCGCGGCCACGGGCGCGCTGCACCGCTACGACATCGCGGGCAACACGTGGCAGACCGTGACGTACTCGCCCTCCTCGGAGACGTTCACGACGGGCAGCAAGTACGCGCTCCACAACGGGATGCTCTACATCCAGCGGGACGCGACGGGCCGCTGGTTCGCGCTCGACTTCGTGCGGTCCGAGCTGTTCCCGTGGGGGACGATGCTGTATCCGCAGGGCGCGGCGATCGTCGGCGACACGGCGTTCGACGTGATCTACAAGGACGGCGCGGCCGAGATCTACTACGTCCACATGGCGCACAACACGTCGACGGTCATGCTGCGGCAGATGGTGATCTGACCGTGACGCACGCCCCGCTGCGCCCGCTGGAGTAACCCATGCTGCTCACCCTGCTCGGCGCGGGTGGGCCGCGGCTCTACGCCGTCATCTACCCCTCGGCGCTGTCCGCGCCGAGCGCCGCACAGGTCAAGGCCGGGCAGGATTCCGGCAGCGTCGCCGCCACCTGGGCCGGCAGCACCGCTGCGCCTACCGCCAGCGGTGTCTTCGACTGGCCCTCTGCCGCCACCGGCCTCGCGGGCGGCACGAGCTACCGCGTCGCCATCGTCTGGTCGACCGGCACCAGCGACAGCAACGTCGCCGTCAGTGACGCGTTCAGCACGTCGGCGGCCGGCGCTTCGGCCCCCGGCGCCACCGTTTCTGCCGCCGCGGCGCTGATCGCCGGAGCGGCAACTGGGCAGACGAGCGGCACGGCTTCTGGCGCCACCGTCTCCGCCGCGTCATCGCTAATTGCGGGATCTGCCACCGGCCAGACGAGCGGCACAGCCGCGGGCACTACCGTCTCCGCCGCCTCCGCGCTGATCGCCGGGGCCGCCAGCGGGCAAACCGCTGGGACAGCCGGCGGCGTGACCCTGGCCGCCGTCGCGGCGCTGCTGGCCGGCATCGCCTCCGGGCAGCGCAACGCCACGGCCGCGGGCGCGACGGTCGCTGGCGCCGCGTCCCTGACCGCCGGTTCGGCATCCGGCGCCAGCGGCGGCACGGCAAGCGGGGCGACGTGGATCGCAGCAGGCGCTCTGCTGGCCGGTTCCGCGGCCGGGCAGCAGAACGCAAGCGCCGCCGGCGCGACCATCACGTGCGCCGTGGCGCTGGTGCCGGGCTCGGCGTCCGGCGCTGCGGCAGGCACAGCTTCGGGCGCGACGCTTTCCGCGGCCGCTGCCTTCATTGCCGGCGCGGCGGCCGGGCAGCGCAACGCGACGGCTTCGGGCGTCGTCGTGCAGTCTTCGGCCGCGCTCGTGGCCGGTGCCGCATCTGGCGGCGCTGGCGCTGCCGCCGGCGGGGCCACACTCACCGCGGGGGCGAGCCTGCTGGCCGGCGTGGCGACGGCAGGCGGCGCGGCGCCAAGCGTCACGCTGGCCGCCGCCGCGGCGTTCATCCCCGGCGCGGCATTCGGCCCGTCCAGCGCTACCGCCAGCGGCGCGGTGCTGTCCGCCGCCGCCTCCGGGATGTGGGGATCGGCCTTCGGGCCGATCTTCACGCCGACGCGCGGCTTCGTGGCGCGCCGCGGCCGCGCGGCCTTCGAGGCCGCTCGCCAGCCAGCGGACTTTGAAGCGACAATCGACCTCGCAGCGCACTGACCGAGGCATGCCATGACGACCAGATGGCCGACGAAAGATCCGGGCGAGGAGGTGACGGCGGCATTCGACTACGAGGCTGTCGGCGCCGGCGCGCCATCCCTGCCGGCTGTGACGATCGCCGTTCGCATCGGCACCGATCCGTCCGCCGCCGCGATGCTGATCGGCTCGCCGCAGGTCGCCGGCAATCGCGTGATGCAGCGCATAGGCGGCGGCGTGGCGGGCGCGGAGTACGAGGTGCGGTGCATGGCGACGGTGGGCGGCGATCGCCTGCTGATCGCGGCGCTGCTGCCGGTGATGCGCCGCCCGACGGCGGCCTGAGGAGGGGCGATGATCTACGTCACGCGCGAGGACTACGAGGAGGCCTTCAGCGCCGCCGAGCTGGTGGATCTGCTGGCCCGCGGCGTCGACTTCGAACGCCAGGAGGCGGCCGCCGCCAGCCTGATCGACGGCTACCTGGCCGGCCGATACGTGCTGCCGCTGGTGGCCGTGCCAGACATGCTGCGGGCCTGGGCTCTCGACGTGCTGCGCTACCGGCTGTGGAGCGATCAGGCGCCCGAGGAGGTGCGGCGCCGCTACGAAGACGCGCTAGCCCAGCTGCGCGACCTGGCGGCGCGCAGGATCGACCTGCCGCCGGGCGTGGCCGGCACGCCTCCGGCCGCCGCATTCAACTACGGCGGCGAGAGCGCCGAGCGAGTCTTCACCATGACCACGCTCTCGGACTTCTGAACCGTGGGCAAGCTGTCATTCAAGATCGACGACGGCGGCGCGCGGGCCAAGCTCGCCGCGCTGCAGGCCGCCACCAGCGACATGCGGCCGGTCTACGAGACGATCGGGCGGGTACTGGTGAACCGCATCCGGCTCGGCTTCAAGCTGGGCGTCGACCCATGGGCGGCGCCGTGGGCAGCGCTCAAGATCCGGCAGGGCCAGCCGCTGCGCGACACCGGGCGGCTGCAGCGGTCCATCACCTCGCAGCCTGACGCGCAGGGCGTCACCGTGGGCACCAGCCTGCGCTACGCACCGGTCCACCAGTTCGGCGCCACCATCACCCCGAAGAAGGCCAAGCGGCTGGTGTTCCCCGGCCCGGGTGGCAAGCTGATATTCGCCAAGAAGGCCGTCATCCCGGCGCGCCCGTTCCTGCCGCTGCGCCGCGGCCAGGCCGCCGTAGCGCTGCCGCCCGCGTGGTCGGTGCTGGTCGTGAGCGCCCTCAAGGCCTACTTCACCAAGGCCGCCACCAAGGCCGGAGCTTGAGCATGTACGCCGAGATCGAGCAGCGCATCCTCGACCGCCTGCGGGCGCGCATCGACGAGCAGGACGGCCAGACCGTCACGATCGAGCCGCTGCGCGAGCTCGAGCGCGTGCCGCAGCTACGGCAGCGGGCGCCGGCCGTGTGGGTGATCTACGACGGGCTGACGGTGGGGGATACGATCGCGAACGTGCCGCACGTGCAGCAGGTGCGCCTGGAGTGGTTCGTCGTGGTCGCGGCCAAGAGCGCCAAGGGCGCCGGCGACGTCGAGGCAGCGCGCGACATGGCCTCGGCGCTGGCCGGGCGAGTCATGAAGGCCCTGCTGGGCTTCCACGCCGGCGGCGGACAATACTTGCGTCTCGGAGATGCGCCGGGGCCTGAGTACGATGCCGGCTACTGTCACGTCCCGCTGGCTTTCACCTGCGCGGCCACCTTCAAGGGCGAACCCTGAGCATGAACTTCCTTCAGCAACTCACTGCCGATCGCGCGCGCGAGCTGCTGAACTACGCGCCCGACACCGGCGCGTTCACGTGGCGCGTCGCGCGCCCGAACGGGGCAAAGCCTAGCCAGCCCGCAGGCAGTCGCCGGCACGACTACATGATCCTGCGGCTCGACGGCGCGCTCAAGCACATTGGCGCCTTTTCAACCCAGGAGGCCGCGCACAGGGCCTATGTCGAACGCAAGCGGCAAGTTCATGCCGCGTGCACCATTTGAAGCGGAGATCGACTCATGGACTACTCTTATATCGGCAGCGGCAGGGCCTACCTTCGCGAGATCGGGGGCGGCGGCGGGCTGATCGAGGTCGGCAACGCCTCGAATCTGGCGTTCTCCGTGACCGAGGACACGATCGAGCAGAAGGACTTCACGCAACCCGGCGGGGGCACCTTCAACGAGGTGCGACGCATCTCCGCCGTCGAGTGCACGATCACGATGAACGAGCTGTCGCCGGTCAATCTGGCGCGCGCGGTGTACGGCAGTTCGAGCGTCGTGCAGTCGAGCGTCGTGAGCGGCGAGGCGGTCACGGTCTACCCGGACGCCTTCTCGTCCTTCGCGCACCTCCCCCTGAGTACGCCGACGCCGACGGTGGTGCCGGCCCAGGCCGCCGCGCCGGCTCGCGCGAACACCGCGGCCTACGCGCTGAGTGCCTACGTCACGCCGGCCACGGCGAACGGCTTCTACTACAAGGCCACGACGGCCGGCACCAGCGGAGGCACGATCCCGACCTTCCCGACGACCATCGGCGCGACCGTGACCGACGGCACGGTCACCTGGACGTGCGCGGGCCGCACAACGCTGGTGGCCGGCACCGACTACGAGATCCGTCAAGGCGGCATCTACGTCTTCCTCGGCCGCCTGATCGCCGGCGAGGTTCTGACCTGCGGCTACACCCGTGCGGCGGCCGATGTGGTGCAGGCGCTGACGAACTCGGGCAAGGAGTACGAGCTCGTCTTCGACGGCCTGAACGAGGCCCGCAGCGGAAAGCGCACCCGCGTGACCGCGTACCGCGTGAAGATCGGCGCGGCTCAGTCCATCGCGCTGATCGGCGAGGAGTACGCGGCGCTCGAGGTGACCGGCAAGCTGCTGAAGGACACCAGCAAGACCGGCGCCGGGATCTCGCAGTACTTCAACGCCGTGATCGAGCAGTGAGCGCGCGCGACGATCTGAGCGTGCTGGCGCCGGATGCGCTTGGCGGCGTCGAGCTCGGCGAGGGCGCGACGGCCTGGAGCGGCCAGGTGCGGCCGCTGAAGATCGGCCAGCTACCGGCCTTCGCGAGGGCCGCGCGCCCGCTTGCGGACCGCATCGGCGGCCTGCTGTCCGGCGGCGTCACGGCCGAGGCCGTGCTCGACCTGATCGAGCAGGACTTCGACCGCGTGGTCGAGCTGCTGCACGTCGCCACCGGCGCGCCGGTGGAAGCGGTGAAGGAGGCCACGCTCGACCAGGCGCTCGGAGCGGTGCTGGCGGTGCTGGCGGCGAACAAGGATTTTTTGCGCGGCCGGCTGGCGGCAGCCCTGCGGACGGCCGCGACGCAGAATCCTGGGGCTGGGCCGACACCGTAGTCGCGCTGGTCGCGGCCGGCTGGTCTTTCGAGGAGGTCAAGGGCCTCACGCTCGCGCAGGTTGGCGCCTTCCTGGCCGCGATCGAGAGGCAGGAGCGGCAGCGGCGCCTCGGCGACGCAATCGCAGCCAGGATGGCCCAGGCTGACGGCAAGGCGTGGAAGACCTACGTGAAGGGCCTGCGACGTGGCGGCTGACCTCGAGTTCCGAATCGGTGCCGAGCTCACCGAGATCAAGGGTGCGCTCGCCAGCCTGCGGCAAGACTTCGCTCGCGTAGGCCAGGCGGCCAGCCAGGCGGGCGGCCGCAACGCGCTGCAGGGCCTCGAATCCAGCGCCGGCCGTGCTGCGGGCGCCGTCGGCCGCCTCGTGGCCGGCTTCGCGTCGCTGGCCGGCGCGATCGCTCTGATCGGCGCCGCGGACGAGCTGAACACGCTGAACGCGCGGATCCGGCTCGTCACCGGCAGCACCGAGGAATACAACCGCGCGCAGGTCGCGCTGTTCGACCTCGCGCAGCGCACGCGCAGCAGCCTGGGCGACACGATCAACACATACGTGCAGATCGGGCAGGCCGTCAAGGATGCCGGCGTCGGCCAGGAAGTTCTGCTGCAGACGGTCGAGACGATCAACAAAGCCGTGCAGCTGTCTGGCGTGAACGTCGCGTCGGCGCAGGCCGCGCTCGTGCAGCTCACGCAAGGCCTTGGCAGTGGCACGCTGCGCGGCGAAGAGCTGAACAGCGTGCTCGAGCAGACGGGCAAGCTAGCCGACGTGATCGCCGCAGGCCTGGGCATCACCCGGGCGCAGCTTCGAGAGTACGGCGAGCAGGGCAAGATCACCGCCGAGCAGATCATCAACGCGCTGCAGTCGCAGAGCGCAGAAGTCGACCGGCAGTTCGCGCAGCTGCCCCTCACCGTCGGCCAGTCGGTGACGCTTCTGCGGAATTCCAGCCTGCAGCTGCTGGGCGCCTTCAACGAGAGCACCGGCGCGACCGCGGGCCTGGCGTCGGTGATCAAGGATCTAGCCGACTTCCTGGCGAGCGACGCCGCCCTCGGCGCCGTGGTCGAGTTCGCCGCGACGTGGTCGAGCGCCTTTCGGCTGATCACCAGCGACGTGCAGGCCGCCGTCGACATCATCGGCGGCGCAACGCGCGGCATCACCAGCCAGGGCGAGACGATCTTCGGCTTCCTGGCGCGCGCCTTCCGCGAGCTGCCGCTGAACGTGCGGGCAGGAATCCAGATCGCCACGGTCAACATCGCGGCCTTCATCGACTCGACGATCGCCAGCTTCGGCGCGCTGGCAGACTACATCCGGGCGATCTTCGACCCGCGGACCACGATCGCCCAGGTGCGCGCGCAGGCGCTGCGCACGCAGGCCGCGATCGAGCAGGCGCGGCAGGAGTCCGTCGATCAGGCGCTGCGCGAGCGGCAGCAGGCGCTGAACGACGCCGAGGCGGCGAGGCGCGAGTCCGAGCAGCGCCGGCAGCGCGCGCGCTCCACGCCGGGCAGCACGGCGGCCGGCACGTTCCGCACGCGGCCTGACGATGCCGCCGCAAAGGCCGCCGCCGCGGAGCGCAAGGCCGCACTCGACGCCGAGGAGAAGCTGGCCAAGGACAGCGCGCAGCGCGCGCTCGGCATCCTGCAGGGCTACTACGAAGACGCGCAGCTAGCAGCTGAGCAGTACTTCGCCGCACGTCAGGCGATCGAACTGGCGGCGCTTGATCGCAGCATTGCCATCGAGCAGCGCCGACGCGATGCGGCGGCGCCTGGATCGGCGGATCGCGTCATGGCAGAAACCGAGATCAAACTGCTGGAGGCAGCGAAGACCGACATCGTCGCCAAGGCGCAGCGTGACCGGGCTGCTGCCGAGCGCGAGATCGAGCAGCAGCTTACCCAGGCCCGAGCGCAGCAGCTCGACAACGAGGGCCGCACGGCCGAGGCAGCGCGCATCCGGCTGGAGGCGCAGTATCGCGACCTGCTGGCGCGACTCGGCAAGGACAGCGAGGGCGCGAAGCTGGTGCAGAAGCTGATCGACACCGGCGTCGCCCAAGCGCAGTTCGACGAGGTGAAGGCGCAGTTCGACCGCACCGTGGCCGATCTGCAGGCCCGCCAGCAGGCGATCGCGAACCAGCAGCAGACCGGCGCGATCACGAACGACACAGCGCGCCAGCAGCAGTCCGACGCGCAGCGCGCCGCCGTCGAGCGGCTGCGCGCGCTGAACGCCGAGCTGCAGCGGCTGGCGGCGGATCCCGCCGCGCTGCCGGCCGTCAGGCAAGCCGCGGAGGAGGCGAACGCAGCCTTCCAGCGCCTGCAGATCGACGGCCTGACCGGCCTCGACCTCGCGATCGTCGACCTGCTCGCCAGCCTGGCGAACCTGCAGGACGGCTTCGCGCAGTCGCTGACCGGCGCCGGCGTGGACGCGCTGACGAACCTCTTCACCGACTTGGCGAGCGGCAGCAAGTCGGCGAAGGACTCGATCCTCGATTTCGTGCGCAGCTTCGTCGCCAGCATGGCGCAGATCGCGGCGCGCGCCCTCGCCACCTACGCGGTGCTGCAGCTGCTTAAAGCGGCAGGGGTTCCGACTCCGGCCTTGGCCTTGGTTCGGCACAGCGGCGGCATGGTGACGGCTTCAGGCGGCCCTCGCCGCTCCGTCAACCCGCTCATATTCGCCGGCGCGCCGCGCTTCCACGCGGGCGGCATGGTGGGCCTGAAGCCGGGCGAGGTGCCGGCGATCCTGCAGACCGGCGAGGAGGTGCTGGCGCGGAACGACCCTCGGAATGCGGCCAACGGAGGGGGAGGCGGCGGCGGCACCCGTATCATCAACGTCCTCGATCCGGGCCTCGTGCAGGACTACATGACGAGCAGCAGCGGCGAGAAGACGTTCGTGAATCTGATCGAGCGCAACGCCGGCAGCATCCGGCAGATCCTTGCGGGGTAAGCCATGACTAACGCGACGGCCGCCGGATCGTCGGTATTGGCGCGGGCTAGTCTGCTGCCTGGAGGGGCCAGCGCAACCCCGATAGTTTGGGCGCATCAGCCCTACGGCGCGGTGCTTGAGAGGATGTCGTGGCTGACAGACGTGCTGCCGTCGTTCAACGGCGCAGAGCAGCGCCGGGCGCTACGGGCCGCGCCGCGCCGCAGCTTCGAGTTTGATGTCATGATGTCCGCCGCCGAGCGCCGGGCGGCCGAGAACCGGCTGCACCAATGGCAGGCGCGCCGGTGGGCGTTGCCCATCTGGCCGGACGCGCGACCACTGAGCGCATCCATTGCGCCCGGCGCCACGGCTGTGCCATGCGACACAGCGACGCGTGACTTCCAAGTCGGCGGCATCCTGGCGGTGGTGCTGAACACGAGGAGCTACGAGGTGCTGCAGGTGGAGTCGCTCGCCGTCGACTCGATAGGCCTCGCCGCGCCGGTCGCCGGGTCTTGGCCGGCTGGATCCGCCATCGTGGTTCCGCTTCGCGCGGCCCGGATGACCGATCGCGTGGATCTGTCGCGCTTCACCGGCGCGCACTCCTACGGACGATTCAGATTCGAGATCGACGAGCCCTGCGATTGGCCGGCCGCTGTCGAGAGCACCTACCGCGGCATCCCCGTGCTCGCTCAGGCGCCGAACTGGACGGAGGACGTGCAGCAGGGCTACGAGCGATTCCTGGCCCGGCTTGACCCGGGCATGGGCCTCACCTACGTCGATGACGAGGCCGGAGGCCCGCACCTGATGCAGTCGCATCGATGGCTGCTGGACGGGCGCACGCAAGCCGACGCCTTCCGCCGGTGGCTGTATGCGCGCCGCGGTCGCCTGGCCGCATTCTGGCTGCCGACGTTCGCCGAGGACTTCGTGGTCGCCGCTTCCATCGGTGCGTCTGCGCTCACCATCGACGTCGAGCACTGCGACTACACGCAGGCGATCGGCCAGGCAGTCGGGCGGCGCGACATCCGCATTCGGCTGACGACCGGCCAGACGTTCTACCGGCGCATCACCGGCAGCACGGTGGTGTCTTCGGCCGTCGAGCGGCTGTCGATCGATGCCGCGCTGGCCGTGCTCGTCTCGCCGGCGCAAGTGGAGAGCGTCAGCTACATGGCCGCGGCCCGCCTGGATTCGGACGCCGTCGAGATCGCCTGGACATCCGGCGCATTGGCAGAATCTCGCCTCATGACGAGGGTGCCGCGCAATGACCTATGACGCCCGCGAGCGCAGCGCGCAGGATGGCCAGCCGATCGAGCTGTACACCTTCGCGCGCGACACGCTGCGCTGGAGATACACCAGCGCCGACCGGCAGGTGACAGCCGCCAGCGCCACATTCGCGCCGTCGCCGATCGCCCGCTCGCGCATAGAGTCGTCCCAGCAGCTGTCGCGCGCCACGATCACGATCACGGCACCGCGCGAGCTTGAGATCGCCGAGATGCACCGCGTCGTCGCGCCGTCGACGCCGATCACCGTGCTTGTGCAGCAGATCCATGCGGGCGATTCCGAGGTGGCGACGATCTGGTCTGGCCGCGTGGTGGCGGTGGACTTCGCCGGCCCGGAGGCGCGCATCACCTGCGAGCCTATCGTCACCAGCATCAAGCGCCTGGGCTTGCGGCGGGTGTACCAGCGCAGTTGCCCTCATGTGCTGTACGGATCGGCATGCGGCGTCAGCCGAACCGCATACCACGCGGCAGGAACAGTCGCGTCTGTGAGCGGCCTGCAAGTCAATGTGGCCGCGGCGGCGGCACAGCCAGACGGCTACTTCGCTGGAGGCTACCTGCAGTTCGAGCTGGCACCGTCGATCTTCGAGCGCCGCTTCATCAGCGGCCACGTGGGCGATGCGCTCACGGTGGCTGCGCTTCCGCAGGGTCTGGCCGCCGGGACCACGGTGACGCTGTTCCCGGGATGCGACCACACGCTCGCGACGTGCTCGGGCAAGTTCTCGAACACAGCCAACTACGGCGGCTTCCCGTTCATGCCGACCAAGAATCCCTTCGGCGGCGATCCGATCTATTGAGGGCAGAGCATGGGATGGGAATTCGTCGCGTACCTGCTTGTCGCCGCGGTAGTCAGCTATGCGCTGGCGCCCAAGCCCCCGCAGCAGCCGCCGCCGTCTGTGGAGGACGTTGATGCGCCTACCGCCGAGGAGGGGAGACCGCTCGGCGTGATCTTCGGAGAGGTATGGATCACCGGCCCAAACGTGGTGTGGTACGGCGATCTGAGAACGACGCCGATCAGGCGCAAGGGCGGAAAGAAGTGAACGAGCCGGTCGTGCTGCTTCGGCA
>Ga0068876_10003704_pt1 | contig 10894 bp, 2 predicted proteins | sample NOAtaG_6_FD_66442 | JGI IMG/M metagenome (GOLD analysis project Ga0068876, IMG submission 66442) | Freshwater lake microbial communities from Lake Erie, under a cyanobacterial bloom - NOAA_Erie_Diel5S_2200h metaG | ecosystem: Environmental > Aquatic > Freshwater > Lake | place: USA: Ohio, Lake... | reverse complement strand
TGGTCTCAAGAGTCCCATCAGAGCCTACAAAAACCCCAGGTTTCATCCAGAAAGGTACGCTGAGAATCCCAACTACCAGGAGGCTCTCTACGATATCTACCACCACAGGATTCTCACTGAGGCTGAGCAGAAAGCCTTTGAGGAGGCTTGCCCCAAGGTCATCCAAACCTACACCAAACCAAAGGAGGAGGACCTTGCCCCTGCCAGTGGAGACAGGATCAAGATCCCAGAAATCTTCATATATATATATAACACGGATTATTTATACTGTTATTTATCTAAGGGAAAACCAATAGTAAATTCACAGTGCTGCGTCCTGGGATTCAGCTAGGCAACAACCAAACCATCCTAGGGAACAGTGGAGACTAAGGTACCACTATAATCGATCTTCTTAACTTGCTGGTCACGGTGACGGCGATCCATGTTGGGCGGGCGCGGAGAGTTGAGATGGAATCCAAAGTGGTGTAGCGTGAGGCGGGGTCGGCACGAGGTAGGACGTAACGTGGACTGGATCATCGATCTGGGAACGAGATTGCGTTTGCGAAGGGGGCGTGGGCCGGTGAATACCTGTTTTGAGTTTTTCGATCGTTGTGTAGCATAGTATGCAGCAGAAAAGGGCGGCCGCCATAACACAAAGTCGGAAGAGGCGCGAAGACGAGCGGAATTGATAGATTGGCGTTTCCTGAAGAAGGTGTCTAGGGATCGATGCAGGAGCTTGATGCGATGCTGTTGAGTGAGGACAGCTTCCTCCACTGATTGAAGCCAGCAAGACAATGTATCGCGACGTAAACGACGGAAGGAATCAAGGGGTCGTCGAAAAAGGTAGGAGCTGGCAGTTGGGACATAATGCGGATCTTGGGAGTATGCTTCATAGTGTTGACGGATTGCAGTGTGCAGTCGCAGTACCTCTTGGCTTTGAGATAAAGAAGTTTTTCCATGGACGACCTCATTACGCGAGGACCACAAGGATTTGCTGTAGTGCCACATAGAGTTGATAAGCTTGGAACTCCACTGCTGGGCCATCTTAGTTATTGTTGCTGGGGCGACAGATTTCTTGGTCTTTGGTTGATAATGACATTTGTAAGCGGAACTCCAGTGGGTAACCATATGCCCACGAAAGAGAGCCCCCCATCCTACGTGAGTTTGGGCGTGGAAGGCCGCAACAAGAATGGCGGCTTGTGGATGAGCGATGATTTCGGTTGGTACTACATAGGCCGGCAAGTTTGGGTGGGCGATCCATTGTCGGATGCCAGAGCAAAGGGCGGAGAGTAGGAAGGGCGGAGTATCTGCCTTCAAGGAGCCAAATAGATGAGCAAGAGCATCGTCCCTGCTCTTTGTCGCTACCAGATGAGTGCAGGTAAAAATATGTAGGATAGATTCGGGCTCTGACTGACAATAAGGACAAAGGTCAGAATAATTGTAAAATTTCTTCTGCCGCTTGTTTGTTTGCCATAATTGATGGCTCAATTTGGCAATGCTAATCCGGTGGGACCGTGGTAGTTTCCGTAGAGCTCTCCGGTAGGCGGGCCAATCTACTGAATGAAATTGTGGGGCAGTCCACCCATTATCCCGTTGTAGTTTGGTCTGAAGCTGAGAGTAATGGAGTTCGTGTTTGACTGGCGGTAATAGATTTGATACCAGGACCTTACCATTATGCTGAACCGAGATGGTATGCGTCATGGGGGCATGCACTATAGTAGTCTGTTGCTGTTGAACAAGGAGCTGTAGCAGGGGGGGAGCCAAGGAGGGGTTCTCGACACCTGCGTTGGTGCGAGGCGCATATAAGGATCGTAGTGGAATAGGGATGAGTTTACGTAAATGGCGTATCTCCAAGAGGATATCGTAATTGGCTTGGACTGCCTCCCGAAGACCTAATGGTGAGTTGCTAAAGGCTTGTCGATGGGCCCGTTTATTGTTGCTGGATATGGTGATCGTGTTAGTGATGGGATGATTGGGGGTAAAACGGGAGATGACAAAGAGCGCCAACATAATGCTTAAAAACTCCGCTCGGAGACGGTCTGCGGAAGATAGGGCTAGGGTGGTATATGTATATATTTCCTCCGTAGCGATAAAGGATATAGTGGCCGTTGTCAATGAAGCTTGGGTATCATAGTTACTGCCACATATGACTACAAGATGGCCAATTACTGCTGCCTCCTGGAGCTTCTGAAGAGGGATAGGGTATTGGGATAAGTCAAGGAGTGCCGTATATAGGGCATCATCAGCTGGAGGTGTGCTAGGGGAGAACAGTGGGAGCTGGCTGGAATGGTAGTTAACTTGAAACAGGCTGCCATGAAGAATGTTGTTGTGTTCTATTGTCGCCGGGTAAAGGTCCTGTGGGGAGGATTGGAGCGGATATGACTGCTGAAAGTCATACCAAGGGCGATGTTGAGCTCGCGTCCGGGGGTTGAGGATTACAACTGGAGGGAAGCAGCGGGTGACAAAGCCGGCCAGTTTATGGTAGACTACTAAGGTTGTTGGATGGATAAAATATTGCCAGGATTGATGTGATGGGTTCCGCCATTCACCTAATGGTATCAGGAGTTTGTTCCGAAGTTCGAAATGTTGCAGAGTCTGATCCCACAGGAGCCATTCCGACTTTGTGGGTCGTCCTTGATGAGGCCACATAAGCATGCTAATTCTATCTTCCTGCAAGGTACCATTTTTGATGGCTGGAAGTATATAGGTGCCATCTGCTGAGGTGATATCAGAAAGGGTGATAACTTGTAAAAAGAGACGGCAGCGGTTCAGCTTAGCCATGACGGGTTGGGGAAGGTGCAGATGATGAAATATCTCCATCAGGTAACTGTCGCTGCGTCGAGTGAGGGTAGGAAGCCAGCTACTAGGGTAAAATAAGGTGAATTTTACCTGGTTAAGAAATTCCCACAGGGAGGTTAACCAGCCTTGTTCCAGCCACCGATAGTGTTTGTATTCTTGGTTCAGGATAAAATGGCCAGTGCCCGATAATAATTGTAGTAAAGCTAAATCACAATGAAGTAGTAATCCTGTTCTGTCTTGAAGACGAAGATGACCGAGGAACAATTTCAGTTTTTCCACCCCTTGGGTAGTGTATATGTGCGGCAAATCCATGCCTCCTAGCTCCTCAGGGCCATGAATGATGCTCCTGGCGGTGTGACGATTGACATTGAGCTTAGGTAGCAATGCCATCAATGTAGTGGACTGCAATTGGTTGCATTCTGACTGGCTTAATGATAAGAGAGGGGGTTGATATCGCAGCTTTGGAAGCAAGTATTGAATATAGGCCGTGAGAGCTTCCTGACGGCTAAGATGTGATCCCGTGATATTTGTCGCAAATTGGACGGTGATATCTTTCAAAACGCTGATGGCACCTTTGTTACTGCCGGAGGGGGTGATAAAGACCCCCAAGGTTCGGAATGATGAGGTAGGTTCTATCCGTGGTATGGTCGTTGGAGTGGGATCCTGACCCGATGTCATTGTGAGCTGCGCTGGTAAAGTTAATTGAGTGTGTAATGTAGCGATGCTGCCTTTCCAACGCCAGGACATAATAAACCAAAAGCATTTTTGTAGGTTAAGAGCTCCACCCGTACTGTAGAGTAACCTTTCCCATTCTTGTGCCAAAGTTTGCAGGCGTTGGATAAGAGCTCCTTCTACTCCTGCCTCTGGTGAGGTTAGGCCGTGTGCTTCGTCATCGGTGAGATTAGTGCCTAGTCCGCTGTCGTCCACAAATGCTTCCCCAATGAACTTGATGGTTTGAGTTCTGTCAATGGATTGGATGGTAATGCGGGGTGCTTCGAGACTGAGGGAGTTAAAGATCAGCAAAAAGCACAGGAGCCATAAGAAGGGGCCTATAGTGGAGCCTTGCCCTGGGCCGTAAAGAAGGTACAAGGGGTGGTTTGTATATTGATGGCCAGAGATGCCGTATAAGGTCTTGATGCGATGATAAGTTGCCTCCCAAGTGTTGGCCAAGGAGGCAACGAGGGGTTTAGACAATCCTAAAATCCTCAGAAAGATCAGGACTAAGGGGTTAATAATGCGGTCATAACAACCCACCGCATCATTTTCTATATAGGCGAGGGGGCGTTTATTGTATCGGTGGATTTCGTAGGTTAACACTTTATTAAGGACTGGGCTATGACACATTTTGGATGGTCGGGAGCCGTATTGTATATCTGGCAGATGATTGTGATCCTCCAATGCATGTAATAAGGGTCGGCCGATGAGGAGGCGATTTGCTTGATTAAAGTCGGATTCCTGAAGGGCGACTATGCGTAATCGATGAATCCGTCTGTCTCCTTGCTTCTTTTCGAGCATCACATCTATAGTCTGACGCCAACGGCTTGGAGATATGCCAGTAAGGTAAGGAATAGACATCATAGAAGCATGTAGAGAGGAAAGAATGTCGGACTGAGCTGCTGTACGGTAGTGTCCTAAATGTCGGCCTGATGGGGACGAGGAAGTGCGTTCATCCAAAGATCTATATAGCGACTGAAACTGATCTCCTGAGATGCTAGAAGAATAAGGTGGATGATAGCGAGGACAGGTGGTAAGGTAATGCAAAAGGGCTTGTGTTTCCGGAAGTAGCGCTGACATAATATGCGGTGGCGGGAGTTCTCCGTGGATGAGGCTTTCCGCTCCTGGCTGATCGCCTTTGTAACCAACATATGACTGCAAGGGTTCCTGGCCGAACGGGGTGGTATGAGCTTGATTGTATTGACGGGCATTAGTAGCTGCGATATGGCGTGCAAGATCGGTAGGATTAGTGATGGTATACCACGGACCATTCCATGTTTTGGGGTCGGGGCCTATTGGATACGGGGGTGCCAGAGATGGAACATCTATGCTGCTAAGCCCTCCTGTGTAAGTGTTCGGGTGAAGGACAAAACCGATTTTTCGATGGAGCTGTTTATTGGCTTCCCTACGAATGATACGTTTTAATTCTTTGTCTCGCCTCTTCTCAAACTGGGCAGCTTTTGAGGGGGCTATAAGGCTGGGGTCGCGTACTAGTAGACGCGCCTCTGCTAGTGATAACAGATGATTGGCTCTGAGACTTAAATGTTGCCGCTGATATGCATATAGAGTTGTCCGCGCTTGACGCAATTGTTGAACCACTTCAGGTAAGCGCAGTGGTTGTGATAAGGTAGTAACATCAATATTCGCCTCCGCTTGATAGCGCAGAAGTATAGAGTCTGGAATGACTCTTCCATTAGCGCGTTTGAGGCTTAATTCCCAATACCGCAGAGCTGATACAGCACGTTTTAACACAGGGGACCATGCATATGTTGTGGATACTTTCTTGGAAACGTCACGTTCCGCTGATAACATAGCTTCAGTAAACAGCTTGTCAACGGATTCGTATGATCGTGTGTCATTTGCATCCCATGTGGTTGTCTCCGCCTTTTCCAGGAGAGTAGATATTTTCTCATCTAACTTATGGTATTTAACTTGTTTCATGATGGTCTTTTCGTATAAAGCAACTAAGCGTGGATCAAATGTTTGTAGGCCTCGATAAATATGAGGAGCTATGGGTGGTGTGCCATCCTGAAATAAGATGCCACTATCAAAATCAATAAAACACGGCCGATGATCTGAAATGAAAATGTGGTCATAAGGGAAAATGCCAGTTCGTTGAACGGCGGGTAGTAAGCCGGCGGAGACGAATATATAATCAATTCTGTCTTTTCCTCTATTATATGTTGGCGGTGGTGGATGTTCTGTATGCTGGATGGTAAGAGGATCCCGCAATCCACATGTATGCAATAGAGTAGCTAAAGTACCATCATGACCTTTGATGGGAATGGGCTTTTCCAAGGTGAAATTTAACGGTGTGTAAGTACCTACTGTAGGTTGTAGACTCTCATTGGCATCTATACTCAGGACAATGCTATAGTCGGAAGCTATTTTGGTCTCTAACCATGCTTGGAGGTCAACGATGAACTGATGTCTAGGTTTAGGATCGTGTGTTAAGTCAGCATGACGAAAGCGTTCAGATAGTCCTCGGAATTGCTGCGCAGTAGATGTGTTAGGGCCGATTGATGCTACTGTTTGTGTGCAAACACGATAGGCTGTTACTAACAGTATCTTGATGCCATTCTTGCCGCGGAGAACAATATAGGACCATCGCCCCAAGTGGAAGGGGTCGACACCTCTTTCGATAACTCTAGAGGTCCAATTGCTAGTGATGGAAGTTAATGTGCCTCCTGGTTGATTAATACTATCAAAAGCCTCCTTTTTATAAGATGTCATGACTGTGGAGTGTCGCCATACCTTTTTGAATGTGTCTTTTACAAGTTTCATTGCGGTTGATTTCCCCCAGTTGATATTGGTTTCGGCTAGGCAGATGGCTCCTACCCCAAGGTGGGCGAGCAAGGAAAGACTATAATGCACCGACGTTGGATCAGTAGAAATTTTGAGGCCACTAGGATTATTGAAGAACACCCTGAACGTTGATTGTTCGTCAATGGCATCGGGATTATGTCCCCAGAACTCTGGAGCCTCCAACGGTGTATTAGGCTGACAGATCTTTGTATCAAACAATGATAATTGGTTAGGCGGTTGCAATTGTTTACCTTTCTTTCTATGGGGAATTGGTAGTGTAGTATGATTAGGTGGTACTGATGATGGAGGCTCCAATAATGGCTTTTGCTCACCGATTATAATTGGTAGAGTCGATTGCTTAATATCTAATAGTGGTGCTAGTTGAGAGTGCTGAGATGCCTGTGGTGGAACAGTAGTGACAACAATGGAGGGGGATGGGTTGGGCTTTAAATCTAATGTAGACTTACTAGAAGGGTGAGGACCGGAAGCAATACTCCCGGCAGCTTCCCAAGGTAATAAATTGAATGGAGTTGCTTGTATTACTGTAGCGTGCAAGGAAGGAGATGTATTGACAGGTTCTGGTGGAAGTAAAGATGCCACGCCACTTGTTAACAGTAACCCCATCCAAATTCTACTGTATTGGGCCAGATTCGAAGTCATATAAGGATGCAGCATGTTCTGATGTGGTGCAGGGTGTGACATCATCACTGCTAGTGCTAAAATAGTTCTAGGACCACACTCATTGTGATGGGGGTGGTAATTAGGTGTGGTACAAGAGACCCATTGTGAGGTTGGTGGGCAAAGGTGCTGGTCTGTGTTGCGGAATATGTAATTTTTGAGAGTCTGTTCTAGTTGCACATTATTCAGGTCGTCTGCATAGTAGAAGTACGTAGCTCCATTTATGATGCGCCGACATAATGCTGTCCAGTGATTGCCTCCAACATGTATTGGAAATGCTATGATTGGCTGGGTGAAACTTGGTTTATCTATAGTGGACTGAGCGTCAGTACACGAAAACCTTCTCTTTACGGCTATCCAGCCTTGAGTGCGCAAGGTAGGGTAAAATGAGGGATCTAAGTAAGAACCTTGAAAGAAGGAGCAGAGGAGTTCTAGACTAAGGATCAGATTTTCGTGATAAATTGAGTTGTTGGGACTGATGACATCACGAAGATCTTTTGTAGTAATATGCATGTCTGGCTTACGATATGATCGAATAATGGTGTCAGAATGGCCTTGACAATAGTATGGGATGATTGATAAGAATTGTTGTTGAAGAAGTCGACCAAATGGATGTACTGTATGTCTCTCCGTGGGTAGTATAGGGTTTGGATGCCAAGATGGAGTTTGAGGTGGGTTACGAAGAATTTGTAATACATTTCCTCCAATAAGTTGCCACCGGCGTCGGTCATTGGGGAAGGGCGGCGTTTGTGGGGGGGGGGAATGCGGTAGGTTGTGAATAATGATAGATTTATTATTATTTTTATTTGTGGTTCCATTTATTTTTTGATTTTTATGCTGTTTAGTTTTATTTTCAGTGGATGTAATGGTAGATGGCACGGTGGACAAGGAGTCAGATGGAGTTGAATGCAAGGACATATAGGTATTAGGTGATAAGGGAAGACAAATTATAGCTTTCCCTACTGAATTATTATTATTGTTGGTACTCATGATTCCATGGCCCCAGACATTGATTGAAGATGAGGTTGTGGGGCACTCCTCTCTTCATGTGTTGTGTTAACTCCTCTTCGCTTAGTGGGTATATCCCAAGAATCTAATTTGTTTAGAATGGTGTCGACCTTCATATCAGTAGAAGTGGTAGTATCTTCCAAATAATCCATCCGATAATCAATATGGGCGTTCCACTTTGTTTGTTCTTGATTCCAAGTTTTCTGTTCTTTCATTTCATTCTCAACTGTTAAGAAGCGTTGATGGATTTCTTCCGGCATGGTCGTAGGAATGGGACGGTTGTGGATTACTGTGGGACCTTGTGGTGAATGAACTGGTTGATTAGGAGTTCTAGTTCCGCGTTGGTGATACTTTGGATCCATCAGTGGTTGTTCAGCCCCCGCATAGTTAACGGCAATTGCAGGCGGTTGTAAATGATCTCCGAACGTCCGTTTCTTAGGTGGGGACGACAGTATTGTATTGGTGTACTGGATATAATCGAGATTGCTCTTAGTAGTTTGAGGTGCGGCTATGATTTGTCCCTGCTTAGTTTTAAGTATGGGAGTGAACCATAATCCGTCTGCTTCGGACTGGAAGATTTTTGAGGCATATTCAGGAGTCAATTGAGCTTTCAAATCTGTTTCTAGAGTCATTTTTCGCGCCGCTACATGCGCACGGTCGCTTTTTTGGTAAGTGGCGATGATGATATTTTGTGAATTGGTTTCTATGAGTTGAAAGAGTTGTGGTCTGGACATTCCTTGGGTGGCTGGAATACTACGAAGTAACATTCTAAGAGACACGTGTTGACCATTTTTTAATGTGACTATCATGTTGAAGTCTTGCAGCCCATGAATGCATAATGCTTCTTCTTCACCAAGATAACGTTCATGGTTATAGATTACCTTTTGCCGATAAGATGGTTCATGGATTATATGATCGTAAAGTGGGATGAACAGCATCATTATACCATTTGGATACTGTTTACTGGTGCCGTCATATAGCTTGGAGAAAACTTTGCCAACTTCATGTTGTTTTGCACGCTCTGTATGTACAAATATCATTTTTGTACTCTTCTTTGGACCACGGAAATCTCCTTTGGAGAGCTGAATAATTGGGGGTGTTTGCATTGATGGAAAGGTCCACATGCTATGCTCTTGAATAGCGGCCTTCAAGTCTTCTCGAAAAATATATTCGCTTCCATAACATAAGGCACCAATTTGGACCATTTCGTCTTCCGTATTTGGGCAGGGACGGATAGAATATCGATTCGTTTCTAACCATTCATAGATGGGTTGAGCTATCATCATATCTTCAAAACTGAGTTGTGTGGTGATATAAATATAACCACTCAAGGAATGTTTCTGTCTCGTGAAATAGGGCTTGAAATAAACCAATAGTTTGTTATTATCGAGGGCAGATATTTGAGTAGATGTTGCCAGGGATGGCAAATTTTGCTTGGAGGTACTGACGGGAAGAAATGCTAGTGAGGTATCGCATCGTCTTAAGGCAGCTGCAAAGGACTTAAATGCTTTCATCATGGGTACTGCAGAGTCAGAATTCCTCGCTCGTTTTATGCTCAGTCGAATGCGATTCCGCTCGTTAATCACGATGCCATCTGTCGGGGCTTTATACTGTGTTGCTTCTTGCGGGTCTTCTCCGGCCTCTTGAAGTTTTTCTCGTTCTGCGTGGAGGTTTTCCAGACAAGTGCTAGTTAATTGAGAAATAGATGGGTCCGTTACCCACGGAGTGCTAAGCTTCTTCGGATGAGTAGCCTCAGTTCCAGTTTTCAAGGAGCTGGTCGAGTCTTGCGTGTACATCGGCGGATCCTCATCCATGATAGTAGGATCGTTGCTATCCATTGCGTTTGGTGTGTCGGTGATTTCGTCTAGAAGATGATATATTGTATGCTTGTTGCGAGTAATTGTTGTAGTAGTACTAGAGAGTAATTGTGAGCGCAAAGATGTCGTTGTTTTGTGTCTTTTCCTAAGTTTGAGTACTGGCTGACTATAAAAGTGGGATAATGAGTCCACACATAATTGGAAGTCAGAGGACGGTCGTGTTGTCGTTTTTGAGTTGTCAAATAACTGCTTTTCATACTGTAAATGTTGTAATTTTATTAAGTTGGCGGTATGTGTTTCCAAAGTCTCCGCTAAATATAAAAGTACGTTGATAAGTTTCGGGTTCCCTCGATGTGTATTAATAAGGGACCACGTGCGAGTACCATGTTGTTCTTCATTGGTAAATTTGTCTTTTAAATGTACATGCGATGGGCGCGCATTGGGAAGGATTGTATCTTGTAAATATGCTGGTGAGGAAAGTACTGCATTGAAAGCATTATTATAATCGTTTTGTATTAAATTTGAACCCTCTGGATAAAGATAAGGTTCTAGGGGTTTCACTGACTGAGAGCCGGCCGCCTGATGAGGCCGGCTGGATGGATGGTGAAGCCGGCCGGCACGTAGTGCCGGCCTTTGAAGAAAATTATTTTTGCAAATGGTGGTTCAATTGGTGTTGTTTCAAGCGATTTCTCCAAGATCGATTGAATTGTATTGCATACTTATGTCGAAGAAGTATTTCTTAACGACGTTTGATTGCTGGAAAGGAACCGGAGGTCGTTATATCCTGTGTATCGTTCTTTATTATGTTGGGTAAAAATATAAAATTTTTAAATTGGCTGTCGGCCGGCCGACGGGCTAAAAAAGTTTCACATCCTTTGTTGTAGAACTTGATGGCCTGTGAATTGGTGTAGTCTAGGTACATGTCTCTCTGCACATCTAGCGGTCTCATGGGTGCTTCAAAAGATAAACCTCTTATTGCAACTCCTGCTCCAGATGGATTCTGCTGAGCTGAGATTGCTGGTTGATTCTGGACTTGAGGTGCAGCTGATGGTGACAATTGAGGTGCAGGTGATGGTGGGTTGCTTGGTAATCCA
>Ga0068876_10003703_pt1 | contig 10896 bp, 6 predicted proteins | sample NOAtaG_6_FD_66442 | JGI IMG/M metagenome (GOLD analysis project Ga0068876, IMG submission 66442) | Freshwater lake microbial communities from Lake Erie, under a cyanobacterial bloom - NOAA_Erie_Diel5S_2200h metaG | ecosystem: Environmental > Aquatic > Freshwater > Lake | place: USA: Ohio, Lake... | reverse complement strand
AAAAATGGCGGCGAAACTTGGGAAAAACAGCTTGAAAAGAAAGGAACCTTTTTCCGTTGTATTGCCTTTGTAGATAGTTTAAGAGGATTTGTAGGGACCGTCGGAACTGACTATTTCCCGAATGTAACGGATACCATTCCACTGTACGAGACGCATGATGGCGGTAAAACGTGGACTCCTGTATCTTATTCCGGACCTTATGTCAAAGGACTATGTGCCATTGATATCGTAAAAGAGCAATACATCAACCACGGGAAGACGGATTACAAAATTCACATCTTCGGAGTTGGTCGTGTTGGCAGTCCGGCAAATTATTTGGTTTCTCACGATGGCGGATTGACTTGGACATCGAATAGTATGAATAAGGATTGTAAAATGTTGTTTGACATTAAAATGTTTGATAAAAACAACGGGATCGTTTGTGCTGCATCGGATGAAGAAATTGAAAAATCCAATGCACTCATCTTAAAGACAAGCGATGGCGGTAAAACCTGGAAAAAAGTTTATCAATCCAATCGACCGTTCGAAACCACTTGGAAAGCATCTTTCCCAACTGAAAAAATTGGTTACGTTACCATTCAATCCTACAATCCAGATCCGACTGTGAAACAACAACGCATAGCAAAAACAACCGATAGTGGAAATACTTGGCAGGAAATCAATTTGGTGGAAGATGCTGGTGCACGTCAGTTTGGCATTGGATTCATTGATGAAAACCACGGATTTGTAGGAACGATGAACAGCGGTTACGAAACCAAAGATGGCGGTCTTACCTGGTCTACTGTTAACCTCGGTATGGCGTGCAACAAAATCCGAATTTACAAAGATGCCAATGGGAAAATTTATGGATATGCCATCGGTGTTGATGTGATGAAGGGGGAGTTTTAATCTAAAAAACGCAAAAATGAAACAATTAATGTTGGATTTTCAAACCCTCGTCAAGAACAACTGGAAGATAATTTCAATTGTTGTAATTTCAGTTTATATTTTGTATTCCTATCCGGATATAAAACAAGGTATTTTAGATGGTTGGATAGGTAGGTAACTTTTAAAAGTAACAAATAACCGACTTGATCGTCTGACTGAAAATAATACGTTAATGAAAACCATAATTCTCACAATACTTTGTTCGTTAGGAATATGTTCTCTATTCGCTCAACATCTTTATTAAATCGACATGAATAAGATCGAAAAAGATGCTTTGCCTGTTAAGATGACTTCAAACTAAGTTCCTCAAACAGATTGGGTAACGTATTCGTTTCCTTCAATTGTCCCAGGAACCTATGATACCCAAGACCTCGGTTGTTTCGTTCTTTCCATCAATGCGATGACAGCAGATGGGGACACATTTAAATAAGTTTTGATTGCCAATCTAAAATATTGACCCTTTGCTGTTTTACTTGCCTTTAATTTGAGGATAGGGGAGGTAGAGGGTTGAATGCACGGTAATTCGGATTGACGAGTTTCAATGCGACTGAGATTTAAGGGTAATCAGTCTCCGTGGCTTCAAAATTTCTGCCAAAGCAGTGGTTTGATAGGCCTTCATCGGTTACAATCAGTCAAACTGTGATTTGAGACAACTCAAAGGATTAAGATGAATGACTGGTCATTGGATGTCTCAAATATTGAACCCTCCTGATTCGGGTCAGGCTCAACCTTGGTCGTGAATCAGTGCGTCTAGGATGTTGACGGCCCACAAAAACAGGCCTGCGCAAAGGCCAATCAATCCGCCGAGGAAAGGTATCAGTCCCAAAAAGAACCCAATGACGCCCCATACCAAATAAACACCCAAAAAGACCAAACCCTTCACAAATTGCCCTTTGAGCATTTGTCCCACGCCCGGAAAAATGGCGGAAACAATGGCAGGGACGGGGTAAATTCCTTTGCTGTTTTTCAGGAGCTTGCGCATGATGTTTGAAGTTGGATGACTCAAATCTACGAATTCATTACTGGATGGGGTAGATTCAACTTTTTGAGGCGCTTTGATTCATAGCGCTCCATTTTGTGATTCATTTTCCGGAGTTGACGCTCACTTTTCAATTTTTGGCGTTCTTCTGTGGTTTTCTTAGGTTTCTTCCAGAAGGGGACACGGTCGGTAGGGGTGGGCTTTCCTTTGTCTTTTTGGTTTTTTTTCACCGCCGATTCTTGTGACTCTAGCTGGTTGGGCTTCAATCCTGTTTTGCCAAGGTTGGCAGAATCCGAGGTAGCAGTGTCCCGGTAGGAGGAGTCCACAATTTCAACATGTTGGAGGGAATCGACTGGCTGTTGTGCGTCTTCGGTGGTGTCCTTGGCTTCCGGTTGGGGACTGGCTTTCAACATCCATTCGTCCATCATCCTGGCAATTCGATCCAGTTGCCACATCAGGGTGTCGGACTTTCGCATCAGGGTGTCCAATGGTCCGTACCGGCTTTCCACCATCCTGAATGCCCATTCGGGCCTTACCGGCCGTGAGGTCTCATTCCAAACAAATCCAGGGAGTTTCCTTTTGTCATCCGGAATCATGGACATCGGGTAAAAAACGCCCTCAGGTTGGATTTCAAACAGAATTTTGCTCGGTTTGCTTTCTTCAAAATCGATGCGCATGCTGGAGCACGTGGCTGCATTCATGCCAATGTAGTCGCTTCCTCCATCGCCTTCTGTGAAATATACACTTTCGCAATTTCCCGCCACGAACATGCGCTTGATACGCTTTTCCTCAAACTTGGCTTGCAGGTCCTTGCCCTTGATTTGGTTAAATCCCACCGTGTCCTCCTTGGAAACAATCATGGGGTTGCTCGGGATGGAAAGGGTGTCCACGCCTCCGTTTTTCATCCCCATTTGGATGGTATCGCCCAACAATTGACTCTCTCCAGACCAAAGAAAGGGCTTGCGGTACATCACCAAAACGGAATCATCATAGCCATACGACAAGGAATCACAAACGCCCTGAATGTCCCGCATGAATAAACGCGTGTGGTGGTAGGCATCGAAAAAACGTTTTCCGGTCAGGGTGTCCGTGTAGGAAAGCAGGGTATCGGCTACCAAATACAGCGTGTCGTCGGAGGTCATTTGAACTGCAAAAGTGCTGTCCGTGATGTACAGCTCCTCATTTTTGGACTTGAATTCGGCATATTTCCCGAAAACGGTGAGCGTGCTGTCCTTTTGTTCGGCCACCACATGCCCTTTGGCCTTGCCGAAATCCGCGCGTTGATCATACAAGATGGTGTCCGCAAACAACGTGTAGCTGCTGTCCCCGACATGGGCCCTTGTATGCAAATAAGCAAAGTCGTTTTCCGTGTCGTAATAGCCATCCTCCGTGTACATGTCGTTCAAAGAGTCCTTGACTTTTGTGGGGGCAAGGAAGAAGGCAATCCGGGTATCGGTGTTGTACCCCAAGGTGTCGGTAGTAAGTGTGTAATCGGGGTTCACCAAGACGACCTTTTCGCGGAAATAGGCCATTTTGTTGTCGGGATAATAATGCCCCCTTTTGGACGTCAGCACGTTCTCTTTGCTGACCAGTTTTCCGCCAGTGGTGTAGGCACCATAGGCCTCTTGACGGTAATAAATCAACCTTTGTGTGTAGAGCACCACCGAAGTGTCGGAGAGCTCCACGTTTCGGTTCAAAGTCAGGATTTTGGTATCCCCTTGATAGTCCAACTCTTCAGCACGGATTTTTCGGCCTCCCTGCATGTGGATGACCACATGCCCACGGGCCAAAACCAGGTTGGTATCCAAAAATTGGAGGGCGGAATCGCAATATATATAGGTGCTGTCTTGCCTCAAGGCCACGTTGCCAATCAACTTCCGGATTGGAACGCTGTCGCGGCCGAATTTTGCAAAATGAAGCAGATCGGTGTGTTGGATGTATATTTCTTGGAGGTTTTCCTCGTTTTGAGGTGCCTCCACCATGTTGTTTTGACCCCACGAAAGGCCCGGAGCGAAAAAAACGCAAGCCGTAACCCATACCCAAAGGGCGAACATCGTACGTGTAGGGGAAGCTATCATGCAGTCAACGGACAAATTTGAGGAAAACAAGGGTCTCATCCAAAACAAGCAGACCCCCGATCGAGGATTCCCAACCGAACGGATTACGTAAGTTTGCCAAGGTTTAGTTTCCCCGGCATGGAATCACTACCGATTATTTTTGAGCAATTTTTCAAGGACCATGGATTGCAGGTGCCTTCAGGATCGGTTTTGGCAGGCGTGTCGGGTGGTGCAGATTCAATGGCTTTGGCCGACTTGTTGTTGAAATCGGGAAGACTTGGAGCGGTAGCCCATGTCCATTACGGGTTGAGGCAGGAGGCCTTGATAGAACTCCAATTGGTGGAGGATTGGTGCAACCGCAATCAAGTCGCTTTTTATGTCCTGAATGTGGATTCACATGATTCGGAGGGAAAGTCCATCCAAGATTGGGCACGTCAAATCCGTTACGACTTCTTTAAAAAAGTGATAAAAGGGCAGGAGGGGTTAAAATGGTGCGCACTGGGCCATCACGGTGACGACAAGGCTGAAACTGCTTTGTTTCGTTTGCTCAGAAGCCGGAACATCAACCCACTTTCGGGAATCCCCGCCCTCAGGGATTTCTTCATCCGCCCGATGTTGGGAGCCTCCAAGCAGCAAATTCTTGACCATTGTCAGACCAATGCCATTCCGTTTAGAGAAGATTCAAGCAACTTCAAAACCGACTACCTGAGGAATCAAATCCGGCACGAGATTTTGCCAACCCTCGCGAAGCTCAATCCGGAGGCAGTGTCCAGGATCAATGAGGCAGTCGATGACCAAACCCGACTTTGGGCTTGGGTGAAAAAGAAGTTTTTAGGCTATGCGCAACGGTGTATCATCCAACAACCTGACGGGGTTTATTTCTTGCCTGCTCGCCTGAAAAAAATGGATGAAGATGTGGGACTGCAGATTTTTTTGGGATGGTGGCTGCAATCCTTGGGGCTTACAGGTGCTGAAGTTCGACGTGCTTGTGAAGAAATGAATTCCAAGACGGGTTCGAGGTGGCTGTTTAAAACAGGCACCCTTTTGAAGGTGGTGAATGGATGGAAATGGGCAAAAATTGGCACCTCTCCCACAGCAGAAGTTTCAATTTCAGTATTTGGTGAGGGCAATTGGTCAGCCTCGGGATGGGAAATTCAAATCGGTTCGGGAAAATGCTTACCGGCATGGTCACTCGAAGAGGCATCAGTGGCCTGGTTTGACATGGAAGCAGTTTCCTGGCCATTGGAAATCCGTCCAAACAAGCCTGGGGACAGGATCAGCATCGGATCAGAAAAAAAAGGATGGACGGATGTGACCCAAAGAATTGTCCTCTCTCAAAAGCGGGATATCGTGGTTGGTAGCTGCCAATTGTTGGCTTTGGATTCCCGGGGTGAGGTTGTCATGGTGTCGGATGGGTCGGTTGCCCAGCGCTTCAAAGGCCTTGTGGGAAAGGGGCGTATTGGATTTTTTGCCTGCGTTTGGCGGGGTCATACCATATAATGTTGGTCCAATTGGAGATTAAGGCATCAATTGTGCAATTTGCAGGTCCATGGAAATCAAAAAAGTTATTTCGGGAGCAGGGGTGATGATGGCATTGGCCATGGCATTGGTTGCTTCGGATGGGTGCGGCAATAACATTCGGCCTGGAGGCGAGCAAGACAGCCTGTCAATTGTCGACACGAACAGCACTGCTTTCAAGCTCAAGCTGGTCAACGAACGGTTGGCCACCTCTCCGGGCAATGCAGACATTTGGTTGGAACGGGCGAATCTCTTCTATGAAATGGGTAATTTACCCCAAGCCATGTTGGATTGTGGCAAATCAATCGAACTCAATGTCACGAATCCCGACGCCTACCATTTCCGGGGTTTTTTACACTACACCCAAAGCCAGGACAGCGCTGCTTTACGGGACTTGAAACGGGCAGCTCAATTGGGGTCCATGAATCCCGAGACCTTTTACATGACCGGCCAGATTTTTTTCCTGCAAAAGGATTATCCCATGGCGCTGGAAGGGTACAACAATGCCATTTCCTTGGACAGCCTTTCGCCCGTTTATTTCTTCGCCCGAGGGTATTTATACCAACAACAAGGGAAAATCGATGCTGCCATCGCTGAATATCGCCTCAGTTTGGAGCGCGACCCCGGATTCATAAAGGTTTTGGTAGCCCTGTTCGATATCTACATGTACGACAAAAAAGATCCTGACCAAGCCTATTTGTTCAATGACAGGATTTTGAAAGTCGACTCCATGCATCCTGTAGGACGCTACAATCAGGGAAATTACTTTCTGAATCGTGCCAACAACATCACTTCGGAAGAGGGACTGATTGATTTTCAGGTCTTGTTGAAATTGGCCGTTTCGGAATACTCCAAAAGTTTATCCAAGGATCCCAAATATGCTTTGGCCTATTACAACAGGGGATATGCCTACTATTTGTTGGAGGCTTATGGCTCGGCCATGGATGATTTCAACAAGGTCATTGAGTTGGATCCCATGAATGAGCGTGCCTACTTCATGAAGGCAAGCATCCAGGAATTCAAAGGTGATTTGGCCAGCGCTTTGACGAATTACGAGCAGTCACTGCGTTTGAAGGCAGATTTTAAGGATGCCTCAAAAGCAGTCAAAGAGCTAAAAATCAAACTGAAGCGTTGATTTGAACTTTTTTCCTGAAAAAAAAGATTAAATTTTTTTTTCGAAGTGTTGACTTGTGTCGAAAGGCTCGTACATTTGCATCCGCATCTCGAAAAAGGTGCGACGCTCTTCTAGACAAAAATCGATTGTGAAAACATTCGAATGAGTTAGGAAGACACGGTTCTTTGAATACATTACATCCACAAAAAGAAGTCCGGGTCCTCTGGAATCAGAGGCGGTTGTCGCCTGCAGTGATGCGGGTGGCGGCATTGAAAAAATGAATCTTACAATGGAGAGTTTGATCCTGGCTCAGGATGAACGCTAGCGGCAGGCCTAATACATGCAAGTCGCACGGTATCCGGGTTTCGGCCTGGAGAGAGTGGCGGACGGGTGCGTAACGCGTATGCAACCTACCTTTCGGGGGGGGATAGCCTGTAGAAATGCAGATTAATACCCCATGAGACCACGCCCTGGCATCGGGGAGGGGTCAAAGGCGCGAGCCGCCGGGAGATGGGCATGCGTGACATTAGCTAGTTGGCGGGGTAACGGCCCACCAAGGCGACGATGTCTAGCTGGTCTGAGAGGATGATCAGCCACACTGGGACTGAGACACGGCCCAGACTCCTACGGGAGGCAGCAGTAGGGAATATTGGACAATGGGCGCAAGCCTGATCCAGCCATGCCGCGTGGAGGAAGAAGGCCCTCTGGGTTGTAAACTCCTTTTATCGGGGGATAAACGACCGCTATACGCGGTCCTGAAGGTACCCGAAGAATAAGCACCGGCTAACTCCGTGCCAGCAGCCGCGGTAATACGGAGGGTGCAAGCGTTGTCCGGATTCATTGGGTTTAAAGGGTGCGTAGGCGGCCCTGTAAGTCAGCGGTGAAATCCCACGGCTCAACCGTGGAATTGCCGTTGATACTGCGGGGCTGGAGTTCGACCGAGGTCGCTGGAACGCGTAGTGTAGCGGTGAAATGCTTAGATATTACGCAGAACACCGATTGCGAAGGCAGGTGGCTAGGTCGCGACTGACGCTGAGGCACGAAAGTGCGGGGATCAAACAGGATTAGATACCCTGGTAGTCCGCACCGTAAACGATGGATACTAGGTGTCCGGCCTTTCGGGGCTGGGTGCCCAAGGGAAACCGATAAGTATCCCACCTGGGGAGTACGTCCGCAAGGATGAAACTCAAAGGAATTGACGGGGGCCCGCACAAGCGGTGGAGCATGTGGTTTAATTCGATGATACGCGAGGAACCTTACCTGGGCTAGAATGCCCCTGACATGCCCGGAAACGGGTTTTTCCTTCGGGACAGGGAGCAAGGTGCTGCATGGCTGTCGTCAGCTCGTGCCGTGAGGTGTTGGGTTAAGTCCCGCAACGAGCGCAACCCCTATCCTTAGTTACCATCAGGTCAAGCTGGGGACTCTAGGGAGACTGCCTGCGCAAGCAGTGAGGAAGGTGGGGACGACGTCAAGTCATCATGGCCCTTACGCCCAGGGCTACACACGTGCTACAATGGTCGGTACAACGGGTTGCCATCCCGCGAGGGAGCGCTAATCTCTAAAAGCCGATCTCAGTTCGGATCGGAGCCTGCAACTCGGCTCCGTGAAGCCGGAATCGCTAGTAATCGCGCATCAGCAATGGCGCGGTGAATACGTTCCCGGGCCTTGTACACACCGCCCGTCAAGCCATGGAAGCCGGGGGCACCTGAAGCCGGTAGCCCAACCGTAAGGGGGGAGCCGTCTAGGGTGAAACTGGTGACTGGGGCTAAGTCGTAACAAGGTAGCCGTACCGGAAGGTGCGGCTGGATCACCTCCTTTCTGGAGCCTTAAAGCACGGCCGCACGGCCGGGGGTTCCCGGGCTTCTTGGATGTATGTTACCCGCATAGGGTTTATAATTTTTAGATGGAGGGTGCCCCGGATTTCCGGGGCGGCGCCCCCGGGCTTGTAGCTCAGGTGGTTAGAGCGCGACACTGATAATGTCGAGGCCCGTGGTTCGAGTCCACGCAGGCCCACCCGGGAGTCGGGCCGCGTCGGCCTGTCCACGGGGAATTAGCTCAGTTGGCTAGAGCACCTGCCTTGCAAGCAGGGGGTCATCGGTTCGAATCCGATATTCTCCACGAAATTTTGAAGAGTGAACCTTCGCGGCACCGTTGCCGTGGGGTGCGCCGCCTGGACGTAATAGGCGAGCGCGGGAAGTCCGGTCCCCGGCCCCCGCGATACCTGTCCGGGTTTTGAAGTACATTGACGTAAGGGCAGGGGGACGGAGCGTAGACAGGCGGGCGGAAGCCCGTTTGTAGAGAGAAAGTAACAAGGGCACACGCGTGGATGCCTGGGCATCCAGAGGCTATGAAGGACGTGGTAAGCTGCGAAAAGCCGCGGGGAGGCGCAAACGGCCCCTGATCCGCGGATATCCGAATGGGGCAACCTGGCCGTGCTTGCACGGCCGCCCGAGAGGGCGCCAACCGGGGGAACTGAAACATCTAAGTACCCCGAGGAGAAGAGACCAATTAAGGAATTCCCCAAGTAGTGGCGAGCGAACGGGGATGAGCCCAAACCGTGCGCGTCAAGGCGCGTGCGGGGTTGTAGGACTGCATAAGCGACCGACGAAGCGACCGGAAGCGAGCTGGAAAGCTCCACCGCAGCGGGTGACAGTCCCGTACGGGAAGCGGGTTCGGCGTGGCAGTATCCTGAGTAGCGCGGGGCCGGAGGAACCCTGCGTGAATCCGCCAGCACCATCTGGCAAGGCTAAATACTCCTGGATGACCGATAGTGTACCAGTACCGTGAGGGAAAGGTGAAAAGCACCCTGGACAAGGGAGTGAAAGAGAACCTGAAACCGTGTGCCCACAAGCAATCGGAGCCTCGATTCGTCGGGGTGACGGTGTGCCTTTTGCATAATGAGCCTACGAGTTGCTCCTCGGCGGCAAGGTTAAGCCCTTCAGGGGCGCAGCCGAAGCGAAAGCGAGTCTTAACAGGGCGCATAGTCGCCGGGGGCAGACGCGAAACCTTGTGATCTACCCATGGGCAGGATGAAGGTCTGGTAAAACAGGCTGGAGGTCCGAACCAGTAAACGTTGAAAAGTTTTTGGATGACCTGTGGGTAGGGGTGAAAGGCCAATCAAACTGGGAGATAGCTCGTACTCCCCGAAATGCCTTTAGGGGCAGCCTCGTGCAGGTGTCACGGAGGTAGAGATACTGGCAGGGCTAGGGGGCCTCCAAGCCTACCAAACCCTACCAAACTCCGAATGCCGTGACATTATTGTGCGGGAGTGAGGGCGCGGGTGCTAAGGTCCGCGTCCGAGAGGGAAACAACCCGGACCACCGGCTAAGGTCCCGGAGTTCGCGCTGAGTTATACTAACGGGGTCCGACTGCAGAGACAGCTAGGATGTTGGCTTGGAAGCAGCCATTCATTTAAAGAGTGCGTAACAGCTCACTAGTCGAGCGGTCGGGCATGGATAATGATCGGGTATAAGCGCGGCACCGAAGCCGTGGATCCCGCCTATGGCGGGATGGTAGGGGAGCATTCCATGGGCGTGGAAGCGGTTGCGTGAGCCACCGTGGAGCGCATGGAAAAGCAAATGTAGGCATGAGTAACGACAAGACGGGTGTGAAACCCGTCCGCCGCAAGACCAAGGTTTCCTGATCAACGCTAATCGGATCAGGGTTAGCCGGGACCTAAGGCCGAACCGAAGGTAAGGCCGATGGACGACGGGTTAATAATCCCGTGCCGGGCATGCTGCGATGGAGGGACGCAGGAGTGGAACCGCCGCGTGCTGACGGAATAGCACGTTGAAGGGCGTAGGCGTCGAGGGAGGCAGGCAAATCCGCCTTCCGAGCCGAAACCTGAAAGTACCGCGAGCCCCCGGGCGAGCGGACAGTGCGGGAAAACACGCTGCCAAGAAAAGCTCCTAAGCACCAGGCATGTACCGCCCGTACCGTAAACCGACACAGGTGGTCGAGGAGAGTATCCTAAGGCGCTCGAGTGATCCATGGCTAAGGAACTCGGCAAATTCGTCCTGTAACTTCGGGAGAAGGGACGCCCCTCGCGAGAGGGGCCGCAGTGAAGAGGCCCAGGCGACTGTTTAACAAAAACACAGGGCTCTGCGAAGTCGAAAGACGACGTATAGGGCCTGACACCTGCCCGGTGCCGGAAGGTTAAGAGGGGATGTCAGCGCAAGCGAAGCATTGAATCGAAGCCCCGGTAAACGGCGGCCGTAACTATAACGGTCCTAAGGTAGCGAAATTCCTTGTCGGGTAAGTTCCGACCTGCACGAATGGTGTAACGATCTGGGCACTGTCTC
>Ga0068876_10003697_pt1 | contig 10904 bp, 4 predicted proteins | sample NOAtaG_6_FD_66442 | JGI IMG/M metagenome (GOLD analysis project Ga0068876, IMG submission 66442) | Freshwater lake microbial communities from Lake Erie, under a cyanobacterial bloom - NOAA_Erie_Diel5S_2200h metaG | ecosystem: Environmental > Aquatic > Freshwater > Lake | place: USA: Ohio, Lake... | reverse complement strand
CGATCTGCGCAGACGTTAGCCCTGCGATTGCACCAGTAGCGATTGCGGCGACATCTTCTGTTGCAAATGTATTAAATGCCGCAGAGGTAAATTGCCCAATCTGCGCCGAGGAAAGCTTCTGTATCTGAGATGACGTCAGTGCCTGAGCGCTTGCCGTGGTAAGCGCAGTAATCTGCGTACTACTGAGCCCAGCGATCGCCGCGGTATTCAGTGCCGCCAATCCGGTGGTATTTAAAGCATTAAGCTGAGCCGTACTTAATCGGGAAATTTGGCTAGAACTAAGGGCCGAAGCCGCCGCGGTTGCAAGCCCGGACATTTGTGCGGTTGTAAGACCTGCTATTGCACCTGTCGCAAGTGCGACAATACCTGCAGTTGTGATTGCATTGAGTTGTTCACTGCTAAATCTTGACACCTGCGCGGCGGTTAGGGCGCTTGCCCGGGCCGTGTTCATGTTTGTGATTTGCTCTGTGGACAGGGCGGTAATCTGGCCGCTGGTGAGACCGCGAAGGCCTGCGCTGCTGATGTTATTCAAAAAGGCTGAGCCCAGCGCAGAGATTTGTGCGCTGGTAAGTCGGGTTGTTTGTGCCGAGCCAAGTGCGAGTAAATCCTCAGGGTCGAGGCTTCGAATTTGATCTGTAGTAAGACCACCGATTGTTGCCGCTGACAGTGCTCCGATTTCATTTGATGAAAAAGTCGCTAAGGCGTCGGAAGAAAATCTGATGATCTGGCCTGAGCTAAGTCGTGCGATCTGCGCTGAGGTTAGCGCCTGTGCGCTTGCCGTGCCCATGGTCGAGATCTGATCGCTAGTCAGCCCGCGAATTGCACCTGTCGCAATGCTGGCGACTTCTGCAGTGCTAAATGTTGCGAGTGCGTCTGTACTGAACCTGGCAATCTGCGCTGAGCTTAGTCGGGAAATTTGATTTGAAGTGAGCGCCTCGGCCCGAGCTGTGCTCAGGGCTGCGATTTGTGCACTGGTCAGTCCCGCGATCGCACCGGTGTTGAGCGCAGCCAAACTTGCGGTGTTTACCGCGTCAAACTGGGCCGTGCTTAATCGAGAGATCTGACCAGAATTCAGCACCTGGGCACGGCCACTTTGCATCGCATTAATCTGGGCAGTCGTGAGCGCAGAGATCTGCGCACTGCCCAGCCCGCGTAGCCCAGCTGTGCTGATTTGATTTAAAAATCCGCTGCCCAGGGCTTGAATCTGAGCACTTGAGAGTCGCGATGCTTGGCTTGAGGTCAGGGCTGATAAAAATCGGGTGCTCAGACTGCTGCTGCTTGCGATGCCGACAGCCTCTGGCCTCACAGCTGCAAACTCAGCGGTGGTGAAGGTTGCAATTGCATTTGCCGAAAGCCTGGAGAATTGGGTTGCCGTTAACTCTTTGATTTGTGCTGCATTGAGCGCTTCGGCCTGGGCGGAGGAGAGCGCTGAGAAGACCTCGGGCTTGATGACTGAGATTTGCCCGCTGCGCAGCGCATTGACCGCCGCGGTGGAAAGGAACTGTATTTGCTCAAGCATCGCGGACAGGTCGCTAGCGCTTAGACCCCTGGCTTGGCTTGCGCCAATGGCGGCAATCTGACTGCTGGCGGTAAGTGCCTTGAAGTCGCCCGTGTCAATGGCCTGGACCTGGGCCGAGGTCAGTGCCGAGATCTGGGCCGAGGAAAGTTGCCCGACCTGGGCCGAGGATAGCTTTTGAATGATTCCACTGGGAACCGAACCGATGGCCCTTGGGGAAAGGTCATAGGTCACCTTACCGAAAGTGACCCTCGTAATTGCCATCGTTGGGCTACTCCAAGTTGCTAACCGGTCAGAGTCTCGCGCCCGCTGAGGTGTCCTGCGCGCAGCCCCTGAACCACCATTGACTGACTCGTTTTTGTTAACGGCAGGTATTTCAGTTGTGTTTAGCCCCTTGTCTAAACGGTAAAGCCATTAGATCCAGCGGGAGGCGGTTGGATTGGGCAGACCGGAGGTGATTGGCGGGGGCATCGCGTCGGGTCAAAAATCAATCAAAGCGCGCCCCAGCACGAAAAGCACCTCGGAATTTAGGGCTAGGCTGCTAGAAACGCTCCCTATATCGGCAAATTTTGCCGATATAGGGATCAGACGATCAAACAGATAGCCTTAAGCCATTGTTTTTAATGTCCCCAATAAATTCCCCGGCTGTATCTGTATCTAGTCTGGCTTAGCCAGCCCTCGCACCTTCCTCTTTCGGCCTCCCGGCCTAAACATCTTTCTGCCAGCTGCCGTTTTCCCTCTTGCGGGGATACCCAACCATTTTTCAATAGGAGGCCGACATGGCATCAGTTATCAATACCAACATGGCATCACTTTATGCACAGAAGAATCTGTCCGGTGCCCAAAACGCCCTGGCGACTTCCGTAGAGCGCCTGTCATCGGGTCTGCGCATTAACCGCGCCAAAGACGACGCAGCCGGTCTGGGAATCTCTCAGCAGATCCAGTCGCAAGTGAGAGCCTTAAACCAAGGTATTCGTAATGCCAATGACGCCGTTTCGATGGTGCAGACTGCCGAAGGTTCGCTGTCTGAAGTTTCCAGCATTTTACAGCGCATGAAAGAGCTGGCCGTTCAAGGCCGCAACGAGTCGCTCGATAACACCCAGCGCCAATACATTGCCGATGAGCTTATTTCGCTTCGCAAAGAAATTAACGCCATCGCCGAGCGGACAAGCTATAACGGCATGTCGCTTCTGAAAAATGCACTGCGCTCACAAGTAGGCAGCACGCTCTCTGATACCGGCATGTTTGCCGAGGGCGCAAAGTTTGCTAGTGGCGTTTCGGTGAAAAACCTAAAAGTCGATACCGCTAACGTCGGATCCTATTCATTTAGCGTGCGCAACGAAGTCGCCGAGCCGGGCTTTAGCGCCGCCTCTAACGTCAATCAAGAGGCCGTTCCCACGGTCGATGCCGATGGCCAGAAGATTGGGGCAAACTCCGCTCGGACCATCGCGATTGATGAAGGCGATGTCTTTGAAGGCGGCAAGATGAGCATCACCATCTCAGGTGATGAGGGCACGATTACCTATGCCGCTGTCGCCGGCCAAGACTCCGATGCGGAAAGCCTTGCCGAGCAGCTAGTCGCAAAACTCTCGCGAGACTATTCTGGCTCCGTGTCGGCCGAAAATGGCACCATTACCTTCTCAGCCGATGCTGGCGTGGGCATCGCTAAGATCGATGTCTCGTTATCCATTCTGGAGTCGGATGCCACTGTGGCCAATGTCCGCTCGCGCGTTGACAGCCCGCTCGTCAGCGCTGCCTCGGAGCGGAACATTACGCTTAATGATTTTGATATCCGCGAGGGCCGCAAGCTCACCGTTCGCGTGGGTAACCCGAATACCTATGCCCAGTTCTCCACATACGTGGGCGCAGGGGCAGATAAGCAGTCGGTTGCACAAGACCTAGTGGATTTGATTTCTCAGAAATATAGCGGCGTCTCCCTTGCCTCAAGTACAGAAGATGGTAACAACGTGATTGCTTTTGCCGCCTCGGCCAATCTGGGTCAGGCTGCAATCTCCTTAACCGTTGAAGAGACCAAAGAAACAAAATCAAGCCTTACCATTTCCTTTGCAAGCGATGCCTATGGCATCGACGATCAAGATCGCAGCGTCGAGATTGTCGATGCCGACGTGGATCCGGGCCGCGTATTTACGCTATCCGTTGACGGTAAGAACTATGCCTATAAAGCAGTGCAAGACGACACCGCGGCAAGCGTTGCCTATGCCCTGTCGGATCTGCTCGCCAAAGACTATGCCACCGTTAACGGTACCGTTGACGCAGCCGATATTACGGTTTCGGCAACCCAGGGCGGCTCCTCAGTGAGCGGCCAGGCAGCATCGGTTGCGCTCACTTTCCGCGCGCTGTCGGCAGGCGAGACATTTAACGTTGGAAGCCTGGGCTTTACCGCCAACCGTAACGTGAGCGCCTCTGAGCTTGCCGATGCATTTGCAAACATCTCTGCCGGCGGCTCGGGCAATAGCGTTGCCTACGGCTCCTTTGCTGGAACGCTAGTGGACTCCGAAGGTAATGCCTATTCATCGGGCGCCAAAGCGACATCGGGTGCCAATTTCGTTGTGAGTTTCAGCGCTCAGACCACGGGCACATCTGTTGATCCTGCCGATTTGGCTATCTCTGTGAATAACACCGAAGCCAGCACGGTCGAAGTGAGTATCGCGGCGACCGATGGTGCGACCGCAGCCACGACCAAAACGATTGCCAGCCAAGCAATAGCTATAAACGGTATTGTTAGTGCGACCGACCTAGTAACCCTTACAGGTCATGGATTTAATACCGGTGACGCAATTACCCTGGATGGTCTCGGTGGGGCTGTCGGGTTTACGGCTGGAACAACCTACTATGCTATCTACAACGATCCAGATACGTTCAAACTTGCGACTTCAGCCTCAAATGCAAGTGCTGGAACCGCTGTAAACATTACAACCGACAACACGACCGGTGCGGTAAATGTTTTGAAAGTCACAAACATTGAAGATACCGATGCGTTTACGATTACAAGTCACGGGTTTGTTACCGGCGATAAGGTTAACTATGACGCCACTACGACCGCGGCTAGCGGATTAACCGACGGTGCTGACTATTATGTGATTAAGTTAAACGACAACTCGTTTCAGCTTGCAACGTCTTTGGAAAATGCTGTGAATGGAGTTCGAATTGATCTTGCTGCAACTCAGCGTCCAGTTGGAACGCAGACGTTTACCAAGCAAAACGACGAGAATACGACTGTCAACATCTCGCGTGCAGGTGGCTTGACCGGCGATCAAGTGACTATCGATGGTGTAACCTTGACACTCACCGAGGCAGCATCAGGCGCAGAGATTGCAGAGGCCTTTGCCAACTATATGCGGTATGGTACGACTACTGATTTTGGGTCCTTTAGCGGAACCGCATCGGGCCGCTATACTGCGTTACTGCAGACCGAGCCAAGAGCCGCAGAGTCGATCGCATCGGGTACGGTTGTAGCGGGAACCAATACCATCACCAGAACCGGTCACGGCTTTGTTACAGGCGATAAGGTCCTCTATGATGAGAGCACCAACCCAATGATTCATGGGTTGACCGACGGGCAGTTCTACTATGTGATCAGGGATAGTGCTGACGCATTTCGCCTCGCTGCATCATATTCTGATGCACTGTCAGGAGCCGTAACCGCGACTGCATTGTCTACAGATGGCGTAAACATCGCAACGGACACGTTTACTGATGTTGCTCATGGGCTCCTTACTGGTGATCGCGTTGCGTACTCAACAGCTGGTACGGAAGTTGGCGGCTTATCGGAAGCAGTTACAAATTATTTCGTAATCAAGACCGGTGCCGATACGTTTAAGCTGGCAACAACCAAGGCGAACGCGGAGGCCGGCACAGCGATCAACATTACAGGCGCCGGCGTGGGCAGTCAGGTGTTTACCAAAGCCGCTGGTGTTGAGGTTGATCTCACCAATTACACCGACAATATTCGTTCGGTGACTTTCGCTGGTACTGTTGCCGCTGTAACTGTTGCCACTGACTCTATTACACTCTCTGGCCATGGATTTGAGACAGGTGATGCGGTCGACTATTCAAACGGCGGAGATACTTCCATTACTGGTTTGACGACCGGTAATACTTACTATGTAATTAAGTCTGATAACGATACTGTTAAGCTTGCTTCATCTCGGACAAATGCACTTGCTGGAACAGCTGTAGATTTGACGGTAGTAGGCGTAGGTGTTGCTCACAGCTTAACCAAAACATTCACCTCTACGGTCGATTCGGATAGTAGCGGGGTGGACGTTGGAGCCGATACTCTTTACGACGTCGCGCACGAGTTAGAGACGGGCGATAAGGTTACCTATGCCGCTGGTGATACCGTAGTGGGTGGGCTTGTGGGCGGCCAGACCTACTATGTGATCAAGACCAACGCCGATCGCTATCAGCTTGCCGAGACTTTGTCAGCAGCAAGAGCAGGCAACGCATTGGGATTGACCTCGACGGGTGCGGGCACGCAGACCTTTACAAAGAGTGGCATCTCGGCGATTTCGTTAACGCGAGTGGACGATGCCGTATCCACCTATGCGTCCAAAGCTGATGGCACCAATGTGATTACCACAGGTACACATAATTACACAACTGGTGATATGGTTCGCTACCATGTTGCATCTGATGGTACTGCCATTACGGGATTGGTGGACGGGCAGAACTACTACGCGATCGTTGATTCCACAACAACTTTCCGTCTTGCGAGCTCGTATGCGAATACCCAAACCAGTGCAGTGACCGTGACGATCGATAGCACGGATACGAGTGTCGTCAGCACCGCCAATGACACGATTACAAGCGCCAGTCACGGTCTTCTTACCGGAGATCGAGTCCTGTATACGGGCGCCGGTACCGCAATCGGCGGCCTGACAACAGCCACTGCTTATTACGTGATTAGACAGGACAATGACACGATCAAGCTGGCCACCACCCAGGCGCGTGCGCTCTCTGGTGATGCGATGGACCTGACGGCAGTCGGAACAAGCACGACCGCTACCCTTGTTAAGTCAGCCGGAACAGAAATTGACATCAGTGGGACCCCGGCCGGAAGTCAGATGTTTGAGCGTATTAGCAACGAGGTGGTGTTCTCTGCAAACGTTGATCACGATAATGAGGACCTGACTGATATGGTCGCTTCTTCGCAGCGACTTGCGGCCTCAACGACTTCAGTAAGCTCGGGCGATGTTGTGCGTAGTGCTGGTACGACTGCAGTGGATAACGCCACCGAGTCCTATGAGATGAGCTTTGATGAAGATATGTCAATGCTCAAAGGCGACTCGGTGACGGTGGGAGGTCTGCGGTTTACTGCTAACACGACCCTGAATCGGGACCAGATCGCGGCAGCCTTTGCTGGCCTATTTGACGGTGCCACCCGTGGCCAGGGCCTTGAATATGGCTCTTACTCCGGTAAGCTGCGTGGGTACCAGTCCAGCGCGGCAGCAGAGGGCGTGGTGACCTTCACCAGCACCGCGGCCAACGCTGATGTGCAAGATCTGACCTGGGATGCCAGCGCAGTCAAGCAGGCAGTGTCGATTGGTGGCCCAGATAGCAACGTGATCACTCTGACCAAAGAAAGCGCTAAGCTGGGAGTGGCGGAAATTGGAATCAGCGTGAAGCGCTACTCCGATGCCGGCGTGCTAACGATGACCGCTGGTGCAGATACCGGCATCGGTGGCACATCCCAGAGCGTGAATCTGGATACGATTGCTTCGGGCGCATCGAAGTACTTTAATTTCGATAAGCTGGGCATTTCCTTTAATCTGGATAACGCTTCAGGCGCAGCGCTCAATAGCACCGTGCTCGAGGAAAAAGGCTCGATGCTCTCTGGCCTGTCGGTCTCCTCGGCCATGGACGGCAAGGCGCTCTTCCAAGTCGGTGCCTCGGTTCGCGATACTGTCGAAATCGATGGATTCAAAGACATCCGAATTGGCGCATTCAATAAAAATGCGGATAACACCGTGTTTAAGAACCTTGGCGCCACGATGGATGCCATCGCTGCCGGCGACTTGGATCCGATTAACACCTTCGCCACCTTGGAGTCTCAGATCGAAGAGATGATTACCTCCATCTCGGGTTTCCGGGCCAACTTCGGTGCGCAGCAAAATCGGATCGACTTTGCAATCGCCAACCTGCGGGTTCAGTCTGACAATATGACAAAAGCAAATTCAAATATTGTGGACACGGACTACGCTGCAGAGACGGCCAACCTGACCAAGACGCAGATCATGCAACAGGCCGCGACGGCAATGCTGGCGCAAGCCAACCAGATGCCCAATGTGATCCTGGCGCTGCTGAAATAAGGATAAGTGATATCGAACTAAGTGCGATAAAATTCCCTGAGGCAATGCGCCTCGGGGATTTCTAGCAAAGTAAACTAGGAACGATAAACATGAATCCCATATCTGCTTCAGTGACACAAGGTCTGCCCACGCAGCCTGCTCCCGCCCCGCAGATAAAAGCCCCCACGCTGCCTGATTTACCCCAGGGTGCTGGTGCTGGTGCTGGTGCTGGCAAGGCCGCGCCTGCGCCCAAGGTTGACGCCACCGCGGAGGCTGTTGCCGCAGCCGCAAAAGCAAAAGCTGATGTGAATGTGCAGCAATACGCCGCCGCCACCAAGGAGGTCATGCAGGCTGCAGCGCAACAGATCCAGGGCTACCTGCGTGAGTCGGGACGCAATTTAAACGTCTCGGTCGACGAGGTGACGGGCTACTACGTGGCCCGTGTGGTTAACCCAGAAACCGGCGAATTGGTGCGGTCATTGCCCTCAGAAGAGGCGCTTCGGATTGCCCGCACCATCACGGTGATGAGCGGCATGCTGGTGAACCAGCGGGCCTAACGGAGTATCGAAGGTGGGCGCATACCCCGATGTGCCGAATCTTCAATATCGATCGCCTCGGCGATTTGGCTGCACCCGCCCAGCGGATGGCCTACCCGGCTGCTCGCTGGGTTTTGTTTTTCTAGGTGCCCGTGACTGTGGCAAAGCCTGCAAGGTGCGTTCTGGCACGAGTTTCGCTTGGTAGCTACTGAACCGGTCCGCTCGACGGGCCCAATTTTGTTAGGAACCGCTCACCATGGCTGTATCTAGCGCCACCAGCGCAGCCAATACCTCTGCCAAGGGAATTGATGTCGCATCAATTGTCTCGGGGCTGATGGCCATTGAGCGCCAGCCTATCGAGAAGCTTCAGTCCCAGATCGACCAAAAGACCACGGTCATCAGTACTTTGGGTGTCTTTAAGGCCAAGGTCTCGACCCTGGAGTCCGCTGCCAAGGCGCTGGAAAACACCTCGGTCTACTCTTTGCGCGATGCGTCCTCGACCGACTCCGCGGTCGTATCCGCAACGGCAAGTTCTGCCGCTGTAGCGGGCGCCTATACGGTAAAGATTGCACAGACCGCCAGCGTTTCGCAGTTTTCGTTAAGTGGCTTTGCCCAGGAAACGAACCCGGCTGATGAGACGATCAATGTCTCTGGCTTTTCTCTAACACTTGGGGGCACGACTTATAACCCCGATCCGGCATCGGTTGATACGCTTAACGAGTTTGTGAGTTGGGTCAATGGCCTGGATGCACCCATTGCCGCGCAGCGGGTCAATGTTGGCGATGGAACGGTTTCGGTGGTGATTTCTGGCACTGCAACCGGAGCCGATAACGCGGTAACGCTAAGTGGAGCAGTAAAAAACAGCGCCGCTAGCGATGCTGCCCAGCAGACACTTTCGATTGCGCGCGATTTATTTTTTTCCGTCAATGGCTTAAAGCTGCAACGCAGCGCCAACCGGGTGGATGATGCGGTGACAGGGCTTGCGCTGCAGTTTAATGCCCCGGTAGATCCGCCCGACGTTGCCACGCCGTATGCCTCGATTGCGGTGGCGGACTTTAATCAAGTCAACTCCAAAACCGCAACCGTGAATGTCCGAGTCGGCTCACAAGACCTTGCCACTCCGGCAATTAAGGATTTTGTAGCCGCATTTAACGACTTAGTAACTTTTTATAAAGAGCAGACCACCGCCTCGACTGATGCGACAAAGCGTGGCCTCTTAAATACCGACATGACGGTGCGCTCATTTATGGAGCGGGTGCGAAGCCTCTATAACAACACCGTCTCCGTAGTGGACGATGAAAGCCAGGACTTTTCTTTCTCCTCAATCGGCCTGGAGATGCGACGCGAGGGAACGATTCGGATTAACGATGCCAAGCTCAGCCAGGCCGTTGCCGAAGGATTGCAACAAAAGCTTGCCAATGGCGTCAAGATTGGTAAAGAGCCCGGCGGCGAGATGACGCTGACCGATTACCTCACCAGCGCCCTGCGCAGCTCCACCGGTATTGTCGCAACGCATATCGATGACGTGGAGACTCAGCAGTCCAATTTACGGGAGCGTAAAACCAGGCTCGAGGACCGTCTCGCAGTGGTCCAGACGCGCTACTACAGCCAGTACGCAGCCCTTGATGCGCTACTGTTTCGGATGCAAACCCAAAGCGATTCGCTTGCCTCAGCAATTGAAAGCCTGGTCAATAGCCAGAAGAACAATTAATTTTTCTAGGGAAAAGAGAACCTCCATGAGTGCTAAAGCTTTAAACACTTACCGAAATCTTGCCGTGCAGACCGCTGTCAGCGAGTCGACTCCGCTGGAGCTGATTTTGATGGTGTATCGACGCCTTCTTGATAACCTGCGTCAAGCCCAGATGGCCATGCAAGAGGGCCGGGATGACTCTGAATACATTGGCAAGTCAATCGACTTGATTCAAAAAGGCCTGGCGGCGGCCTTGGATCAGGAAAAGGGTGGCGAGATTGCCCAAAATCTGAGCCAGCTCTATGACTGGGCAATCCGGGAGATGCTACGGGCCAGACTAAAGCGTGACCCTGATTTGCTGACCGGGGTCATCGAGGTGATCAAGAATCTGCAGTCGGCCTGGATTGAAATCAATAGCCTGCGAGCCGGTGCCGCCGCAGCCGGGTCATCGGCAAATGTCAACATTTCCAAGGCCGCCACTATGCCAACGGCTTAATTAAGCCGTATAAATTAGGGTGAGTCCAAAATGGAGCTTGCCCTGTGCAGATACCCTCAAATATCCCGAAGCCAGTTGCGCCGCCACCTCAGGACCTAAAGCCTGAGCCGGCTGCCCGGGTGGTCCCGGTCGTAATGGGGGACGCATCGGTAATTTTGGATCCGAGCGTGGTGTTGAAGATGCCTGCGCCGGTGTCTTCGGGGCCGCGACTGCCCAATGCCGTGCGCCCCCCGACCGATCAGACAGGCACCCTTTATACCGCCGCAGAGACTCCGGAAGATGCCGAGGCCGCAGCGCACATCGCACGGCTGACCTCACAGCTTGGCAAAGCTGAGTCTGGTGAGCATTCCGTGAG
>Ga0068876_10003689_pt1 | contig 10913 bp, 9 predicted proteins | sample NOAtaG_6_FD_66442 | JGI IMG/M metagenome (GOLD analysis project Ga0068876, IMG submission 66442) | Freshwater lake microbial communities from Lake Erie, under a cyanobacterial bloom - NOAA_Erie_Diel5S_2200h metaG | ecosystem: Environmental > Aquatic > Freshwater > Lake | place: USA: Ohio, Lake... | reverse complement strand
CAGTGTAAGTGAAAAGTTGCCATCTATATCTGTGGTGGTTCCTAAATGAGTATTGTTAATTCCTACGAATGCAAAGGGTATAGCTTGTTTGTTACGTTCATCAATTACTTTGCCGGTAATAGTTTGGGCTCTCAAGCTAACACACGCTATAAATGCAATAAAGTATAATTGAAATTTTAAACTCATTAATTAATAATGCTATTTAGTTTTAAAGAAGTACTCCTTTAAATACATAGGTTCAAAATAAGCAATATCCTCAAATTGCTTAGCGTTATATTTTGTTAAAGCTAAGTTTAACATTTGAGAGGAAGATGGAGTTATATCCTCTATAAATTTCGCATTAGAAATGTTTTGTAGAAGTGATCTACACTTAGGCATTCCGTCTCCAAAGAAGTAAGTTACATGGGGCTTTGTTAAGTCGCTTAGAGATTGTTCATCTATGATCTTTGCTTCCGTGGCATGTATGACATTTAATCCTCTATCATACATCGCTGTATATACTTCCATACGTCTTGCATCTAACATAGGGCAAAGTATAACATTCGTTTCCTCAATACGTTTAATGGCTGCTGCGCATAAAACTTCTAGAGTGTTCACTGCAATGAGTGGAATGTTCAATGCATAGCATATTCCTTTTGCCGCACTTACACCAATACGTAATCCGGTATAAGAACCAGGTCCTGCACTAACTGCTACCGCATTTAATTGTTTAGGCTGGATGTTAGTTTTTTTGAAAACTTGATCAAGAAATGGATGAAGGTTTTCAGCGTGCGTGTATCCTTCATTCAATTCTATAGTTGCTAACACGTGTTCATGGTCACTTATAGAAACAGAGCAATTGCTTGTAGCTGTTTCAATATGTAGAATTAGTGCCAATTATTCTTTATTATAAAGATCTTTTTTACTTACCACCACAACTTTCGATCCATCTCTTAAACTTCGTGAAACGGCACTGTAGGGACCGGAAATAACCTCTTCACCTTTCTCTAAACCAGAAATGATCTGAATGTATTCATTATCCTGAATTCCCGAAACAATTACTTTTTGTACTGCTTTACCATCTTTGATCACAAATACCAACTCTTTTATTTCTTCTTCGGCTTTTTTCTTTTCTTTCTCTTCATCAACTTTTTCTTTGTCGTTCTTCACTTTCATATCGCCATTTTGTTCATCAGATTTTACCATAAGCGAATCTTTATTTCGTGATGTAACGGCTTGTATTGGCACGGTTACAACATTTGAAACTCTTAATGTTTGTATCTCTACACTTGCGCTCATACCCGGACGAAATGGAACAGGATTTTTGTCAGTTATTAAGAATGCGTAGGATTCGCGAATTAAACGGATCTTCACCACAAAGTTTGTAACCTGATCAATGGACATATTTGTGATGTTTGCTGAATTAGCCACCTCAGTAACTATCCCTTTGAATTTTTTATTCATGTAAGCGTCAACTTCTACCAATGCTGTATCTCCCTTATGAACTTTGATGATATCATTCTCATTCACTTCAACGCTAACTTCCATTTCATTTAAATTTGCCAAACGCAATATTTCCGTTCCTTGAAATCCTTGCACGCCTTGTACGCGTTCGCCTTTTTCAACATTCATTTTGTAAACAGTGCCATCAACCGGTGAGTAGATAAATGTTTTTTCCAAGTTAGTGTTAGCCTCTTTTAATGATGCCTCTGTGCCTTGAATATTTGATTTACTTGCTGTAACACCTGCGTCTAAAGCATCCACGTTTGCTTTTGCACTTTCGTATTGTGCCTTCGCAGCATCAAATTCTTGTTGCGAAATGGCGCCTTGCTCAAACAGTTTTTTGTTGCGCTTAAAAGTGGCTTCCATATTCGCTAAACTTGCTTTTGCTTGTTCTAATTGAGCTTCTGCTGATTTTAAATTTGCCTTAGTTGTGCTTACCGAGGCGTTTACGCGATCCAATGCACTTTCATAAAGATCAGGTTTGATCCTGCAAATGAGCGTTCCTTTTTTTATTTCGTCACCTTCTTTTACGAGCATCTCAGTGATCTCTCCACTAACATCACTCGTGATCTTTAACTCAGTTTCTGGTTGAATCTTTCCTGTAGCCGAAACTACTTCAACAACGCTTCGTAATTCAGCCTTTTCTAAAGTTACCTCTAAAGGCTTGGTGCCCTCACTTACTTTAATGAAGATGATCGCCAACAAGATGACAATTCCAATTCCAATGATCCAATAAAGTTTTTTCATATTCTAAAATTTAAAGCCGAAGTTCAAATTTAGGGAATTTAAAGTTCAATACTATTTATACTATAAGTATTTTTTGGGCTTATATATGCGTAAATTGCCACTCATAAAATTTATTCAAATTCATGTCGCAAAAACAGGCAAATGCACTTTTAAACGAAAGCAGTCCTTACCTTCTTCAACATGCCTATAATCCTGTAAAATGGCAGCCTTGGAGCGATGAGGCCTTTAAGGAGGCAAAGGATCAAAACAAATTGGTAATTATTAGTGTTGGTTACAGCGCTTGCCACTGGTGTCATGTAATGGAACATGAAAGTTTTGAGGACGAAGAAGTAGCAGCTATCATGAACCGGCATTTTGTATCCATTAAAGTGGATCGAGAAGAGCGACCGGATGTTGACAATTTGTATATGACAGCTGTTCAACTAATGACAGGTCACGGCGGTTGGCCTTTAAATTGCATTGCATTACCTGATGGTAGGCCTGTTTATGGAGGAACTTATTTTAATAAGAAACAATGGATGAATGTGCTTACAAATATTGTTACAGTTTTTAATGAAGATCCCGAAAAAGTATTGGAGTACGCTAAAAATTTAACAGCAGGCATCAAGCAAGCTGAATTGGTTGCAACAACAAAACATCCTGAGAATATTGAGATAGAAGAAGCCATTAAAAAGGGAGTTCAAAAGTGGAAAACGAGTGCTGATAATGAACATGGAGGTCCAAATCGCGCGCCCAAGTTCCCTTTACCAAATAATTATCTTTTCCTTTTAAGATACGCTCATTTATATAAAGATAAAGAGGTGTTGGATCATGTGAATTTAACCCTCACAAAAATGGCATGTGGTGGAATTTATGATCAATTACACGGAGGTTTTGCCAGATATAGCACTGATGGTATTTGGAAATTACCTCATTTCGAAAAAATGCTTTACGATAATGCGCAGTTAGTGAGTTTATATTGTGAAGCCTATCGTTATACCAAAAATACGTTGTATAAAACCATTGTTGAAGAAACATTAGATTTTGTAATGAAGGAGTGGCTCAAGCCCGAAGGTTGTTTTTATTCGGCTTATGATGCAGATAGTGAAGGCGTGGAAGGGAAGTTTTATGTGTGGAGTAAAGAAGAATTGCATACTGTACTAAAAAATGATTTTGATCTTTTTGCCAAGTGTTATAGTGTAAATGAAGTAGGTTATTGGGAAGATGAAAATTATATTTTAATGCGTTCCGAAAATTGGGCGCAAATTGCTGCTGAACATCAGTTAAGTTTAGAGAGTTTGAATTCAAAAATGGCACAGTGCAAACTCAAACTTAAAGAGGTTGCTGCAAAACGGATCAAACCCGGATTGGATGATAAAACAATTGTATCATGGAATGCTTTGATGGCAAAAGGATTTGCTGATGCTTATGCGTGTTTTGGTAATTTAAAGTATAAAGAAGTTGCGTTGAGAACTTGCGATTTTATTTTGGATCAACAGGTGAATGAAAATGGTTTGCACCGAATTTATAAGAATGGAATAACAAAGATACCGGCATTTCTTGACGACTATGCCTTTACTATTGATGCCTTAATTGCAGTTGGTATGATGGATGTGAACAGCAAATATTTAAGTGAAGCCCAAAAATTAATGGATCATGTGCTTTTTAATTTTAAGCATCTAAGCTCTGAGTTATTTTATTACACGAGCACAAATAGCAATCAATTAATTACGCAACAAACAGAAACTTCCGACAATGTGATTCCTGCCTCAAACTCTCAAATGGCACTTAATTTATTTAGTTTGGGTACGCTTCTGCAAAAGCCCGATTATATTGAAAAGGCGAAAAAAATGCTTCATTTATTTGTTGGAGAATTGTCGGGATATACCCCCGGATACAGCAACTGGGGCTGCTTAGCACTTAATTTAACAAAACCTTATAAGGAGCTGGTAATTGTTGGTAACAATGTTGATGAAATATTTTTAGAGCTACACAAACATTACTTTACAAATACGACTTTAGTAGGCAGCAACAAAGCCTCTGAGCTTCCGTTATTTAGAAGTAGATTTAGGGAAGGTGAAACACTCATTTATGTGTGTGTTAACAATACCTGTAATTTGCCTGTAAAATCGGTTGTTGAGGCTTTACAACAACTTGAGAATTCTTAAAGTCATACCGGTAATTGTGTTCATGATACATCATGCAACAGCCCAATTATTATTTCCCGACCACAACACAGTTTTTAAGAAGGAATATACGTTTTCGCCTCAATACATCAGTAAGAATCAGATCAAGAAAGTTGTTTTCGAGATCCTCGACAAAAAGGATTATGAATCGCCCGTTGATCGCCATTTAGTGGAGAATTACGAATTCAGCAGTTTTGGTTTGCTTTTAAGGTTTTATTATACCGACATCATAAAGACCATAGAAAAAGATGTGAATGTTCCGCCCACTTATAAAGGGCGAAGGAAAATTAAAAATGGTTACTCTTATAAAATAAACGATTTTGTTTATGATACCATAAGTACAAACTTTATGTACAAAGAGCTCAGCAATAAAATACTGATGAAACGCTCTCACTTAGGAAGTGGGTTTTACGATACGCGGTATTATCGCTATGACTCACTAATGAATATGATCGAGGAAGCAAGGTATAAGGAGTCAAATGTTTCTCAAAGCAAAAATGATTTTATTTTAGGAAGCCAAGTTTTAGTAAGCAAGGATAGCACTTCGGTGATAAAATATAGTGACGAGCAAACAAAGATCATTTATTTCAATAGTGAACGCAGACCATATAAGGAACAAATTATTCTGAAGAAGAACGGAAATGTAGTGAACATCAACGAAAGTTATGTGGCAGCATCGTGGATACAACAAAATCAACAGTTTGAGTATAATGAGATGGGACAAATGATAAAAGCAGTATTTAACAGCAATGCCAATGTTAATTTATCCTATAAACATACGTTTGATTACGACAAAAAGGGATCGCTTTTAACAGAGAAACGCTATAAAAATGATGTTCTTCTAACTGAATCCAGTTATGTGAATGATACAACGTCTTCGTTGGTGAATTCCATTGTAATTCGCGATTTTGCAAATAAAAGTATTCGCATCATTAAGATGAAATATTCTTATTATGATAGTTTGCAGGTGAAAGGGAAATAATTCGATTTTAGAGGCAGAAACCGCAAAGGCGCTTCGCGCTTTTCGCAAAGTCCGCCGCGGCGGAGCGCAAAGTACGCTAAGCCTGCCTGACGGCAGTCAGTGTTTTATCACCATTACTCAAAGAAGGCAAAGACCTTCGTCCGCCGAGGCGGATCGCAAAGAGACTAAATAACCTATATTCTTCGAAAGTAAATTCGGTAGCTCTTTGCGTAAGCGCAGCTTCTTTGCCTTCTTAATTACCTTTTGCGGTTAGATGGGCTTTGCGTTCTTTGCGTATAACTTTGCGAGCATCGAAGATGCTTTGCGTTTTCTGCCTCTGATGAAAAAAGCCCCGTAGGGCTTTCTATTATTTTTTCTCTGAAGGTTTAAAATCCAAACTTAAGCTATTTACGCAATAACGTTGTCCGGTTTGCGTTGGGCCATCGTCAAATATATGTCCCAAATGTCCGCCGCAATTTGCACACACGATCTCTGTGCGAATCATTCCTAAACTATTATCTTTTATTTTTAAGATCTTTTCGCCTTTACCTAATTCGCTATCAAAACTTGGCCAACCGCAATGGCTATCAAATTTTTGATCGCTTGTAAATAATTCGGTGTTGCATCCTGCGCAAGTATAAACGCCTTTATCTGTTGTTAAAGTGTATTTGCCTGTAAAAGGTCTTTCCGTTCCTTTTTCGCGCAGCACATGATATTGTTCCGGTGTTAACTGCTTTTTCCACTCTTCATCAGTTTTTTTGTATGAGGTTTCCATAGGTTTTGTCTCCTTATTTTCGGTTTGCTTTGTTGTGTTAGTTTGACAGCTGTAGAATTGTACACTTAATACTGCCAGTAAAATTATAACGAACTTTTTCATGAAATAAAATTACTCTTAAATAGTAGATATTTGTTAGGTTTTACAATTTTTTAACCTCAATGCTTCAGGTGATCATTCAAATTGTAGCATTTGCATTATAAGCTCCTAACCTTTAAAACAGGTTAATTTCTCCTACTGCGCTCTTTTATCTCTTCCATCAACAGATCATCTAAATTTGTTTTTTTCTTGATGTGTATAAAACTTCCTTTTCCTTTTTCGGCAATTTCTTTTAAATTTTTGATCGCAGCTCTATCTTCTCCAAAACCTATCACACTCATCACAATTGGTTTAGTTTCTTGTTGCGCAATGAATTTTTTTTCATCCTCACTGTAAAAATTAAATTTTCCATCGGTAGCCAATATCATTTGGTTGTTCCCTTCTTTAATATAATGGCTTATTAATACACTTTCGCTTTTAAGAATTGCTTGCCTTCCTTTGGTCAATCCTCTTGCTTTTAATCCATTTACGATTTTATGGAGTTCTTCTTTTTTCGATCCGTTTATGTTTTCAGATAAGACCCTAACGCTATCTGCATAACAAACCAAAGTGATGTGATCGATATCGCGCACATTATCAATTAATTTATTGATGGCAATTTTTAGCAAGGGTAATTTTAGTGAATCCTTCATCGAATTACTTACGTCAACCAAAAACAATAAGTTATTTGGTTTGTAAAGTGTTTCCGGCAATTTCTCATTTGTAGTTTCTACAGGTGTTTCTTTCTTCTCTTCTTGCGTTAAAAAGGTTTTTGTTGTAATAGGACCACTCGTATTGTCCGGTATTTTGTTGCTATTGTCTCTTTTCTCAATGGGTTTATTTAGCACAACAACATCTTCCTTCACAGCAACCGGTTTAGTTGGTCTTCCAAAATAAAAGCAAGCGGTTTTATCATCTCGCTTTAAGTTCTCTAAATTCCCTTTTATTCGTAATTCTATAGCGTCCATTTGCGCGCTGCTAAATAATTTTATTTCTTTCGAAAACCTTCCGGCGCTTTCAGGAATAAAGGAGATAACTAATAATGCTGTATCATTTACCTCAATGGTTTTTTTACTTGTAAAAACTTTAATGCCTTTTTCGCCATCGGCTTTTAATAGAAATAGTTTTTTAGGGCCTGTGTTCTTTACGATGATGTCTGCTCTTATTTCGTAAGCTTCTTTAACGTTTCCGAGCTCAACCGTTTTGGTAGAAAAATCGATCTGAGAAAAGCTCAAAAAGGGACTAAAAAAAAGGGCTAAAAAATGGACGTTTTTCATGTACTATTTATAACAAATAACGGGCTAAAAGCCAATAAAATAGGCTATTCCATCAATTTTTAATAAAATTAACTATTTCAGAAGAAAAATGCTATATTTGAAGCTGTTATAATATATCTTTCTATATGAATATTCACGAGTATCAAGGTAAAAGTATCCTCAAAAGTTACGGGGTAGCAATTCAAGAAGGCGTAGTTGCCGAAACAGTTGAACAAGCTGTAGCAGCGGCAAAAGAAATGAAAGCTAAGTATAATAGCGATTGGGTTGTTATTAAGGCTCAGATACATGCCGGTGGTCGTGGAAAAGGTGGCGGCGTAAAACTTGCCAAAAATTTAGACGAAGTAAAGGAAAAAGCGGGTGCTATCATTGGCATGCAATTGATCACTCCACAAACAAGTGCTGAAGGAAAAAAGGTTAGCAAAGTGTTAGTGGCTCAAGATGTGTATTATCCCGGTGCTTCTCCAACAAAAGAATTTTATATGAGTGTGTTATTAGATCGCGCAAAAGGTCGTAATACAATTATTTATAGTACGGAAGGTGGTATGGACATTGAGCACGTTGCCGAAACCACTCCTGATAAGATCTGGAAAGAAGAAATTGACCCACGTGTTGGTATTCAAGCGTTTCAGGCACGTAAAATTGCATTCAATTTAGGTTTAAGTGGAAATGCATTCAAAGAGATGGTGAAATTTGTGATGGCTTTATACAAAGCGTATGAAGGTATTGATGCTTCACTATTTGAAATTAATCCAGTATTAAAAACAAGTGATGATAAGATCATTGCTGTAGATAGCAAAGTATCGTTTGATGATAACGGTTTATACCGTCACCCTGATTACGAAGCAATGCGCGATATCACGGAAGAGAATCCTACGGATGTGGAAGCACGCGAAGCTGAACTTAATTATGTGCAATTAGATGGAAACGTTGGTTGTATGGTTAACGGTGCAGGTTTAGCAATGGCCACTATGGACATTATTAAATTAAGTGGTGGAGAGCCGGCTAACTTTTTAGATGTTGGTGGAACTGCAAATGCTGAGCGCGTTGAAAAAGCGTTCAAGATCATTTTAAAGGACAAAAAAGTAAAAGCAATTCTTGTAAATATATTTGGTGGCATTGTACGTTGTGACCGTGTTGCGCAAGGTGTTGTTGATGCGTATAAGAACATTGGAAACATTCCTGTACCTATTATTGTGCGTTTACAAGGAACAAATGCTGAAGCAGCTAAAAAACTGATCGATGAGAGTGGTTTAAAGGTTTATTCAGCTATTGAATTCCACGAAGCGGCATCATTAGTGAACAAATTAATTAAAGAATCATAAAAAAACAGCTAAAACAAAGCCTTTTCGTAACTTTATTAGTGATAAGAGGTATAAATCAATCAAACAAAGTAAAACCTAAAAAAAGCATATGAAAAATCTACATTATCTTATCGGCTTAACACTTGCAGGGAGTATTACCTTTACAAGCTGTGGTGGTGGGGACGAGAAAGTTGATGGTCCTGAAGATGGGATGGACACAACAGCTAAAGTTGAAACCGTAAACACACCGGTTTCTGAAACTTTCTTCCAGGTGCCTTCACCGGGTGAAATGTTAACCTTCATAAAAATGGTTGGCGATCCTAAGAAAAAGGATATTTCGTTTTTAAATCCTCCTGAAAACCAAAAGAACTATAATGATTCTAAATCAAAAGCACTAAACTTTGGTATCTATAGTTGTGATCTTAGCTATTGCTCTATTTTTGAAATTGGATCAGAAGCGCTTAAATATTTCAAAGCAGTAAAGATCATGGGTGATCAAATTGGTGTTTCTACAGCAATTAAACCTGAGATCTTAAAACGCTTAGAATCAAACTTAGGTAAGCCTGATTCATTAGCTGTAATTACAGATGACGTTTATTTCTCATCATTTGAAGCTTTAGAAGATAGCAAACAAGGACCAACATTAGCTTGCGTTGTAGCAGGTGGATGGTTAGAGAGTCTTTACATTGCAACTCAATTAGCAAAGTGGGAACCAAACAGTCCGGTAATTGAACGTTTAGCAGACCAAAAATATACATTAGAAAATTTGATCGAGTTCCTTAAAAAACATGAATCGGATGCTAACGTTGCTGCTGTAAAAACTGACTTTGAAGGTTTATTGGCAGAATACAATAAGTTAACTGAACAAACTACAGCTTCTGACGCTAAAAAAGGTAAAGATTCAAAAGCAACTTTAATAGGTGGCGGAACTCAATTAGTAATGACAAAAGAAATTTACACTTCAATTGTTGCTAAAGTGGTATCGCTAAGAAATTCATATACATTAACTAAATAATACTATAAAAATGAGAACGATATTATTAACCTTATTAGTTGCTTGCTTTAGTTACTCAGGGTACTCGCAAAGCGGCGTGTGTGGGAATTTCCATAAGAAGTATTGTGTTTTGGAAAAGACCGGCGAAAAGTGGAGTTATAACGCACAAAGTAAAAGTGGTTTATTTGCTCAAGGAATGACAAATAAATTGCGTTGTGTAATTTACAAAGGTATGGATTACCGTATCTCTGTATGTTGCGAAACTGTGCTTGGCGATAAAGTGAATTATAAAATATTTGATGGACGCACACAAGAGTTATTATTTGATAACTCGGCTGCTGAGAACACTCAAGTATTCGAATTCCAGAGCGTAAGTACACGTCAATTAGTTATTGAGGTTGCAGTGCCACAAGGTGCTACTGAAAAAGACAAGCATAAAGCTACAGACGCAGCGTGTGTTGGTTTGTTGATCGAGAATAAGGTAACTGATAAACAAGGCTTCTCTAAATACTAGAAGATATTTAAATTCTATAAGAACCCTGATCGTTCGCCACGGCGAAGATCGGGGTTTTTTGTTTTACAGCCTTTGTGACTATTTAAAAGCAGTTTTTCCCTATATTTATACTCTAATTTAATTGCCATGCCGTTTAACAAGCAGTACAAAAAGATCACTACACATACTCTACTTGAGATGAAGCAAAAAGGCGAGAAGATCGCTATGCTTACAGCTTATGATTATACCATGGCTAAAATTATTGACCATGCAGGCATTGATGTGATCTTAGTAGGCGATAGCGCCAGTAATGTAATGGCAGGGCACGAAACCACTTTGCCAATTACCTTAGATCAAATGATCTATCATGCGAGTAGTGTTATTCGCGGAATTAATCGCGCTTTGGTGGTTGTAGATCTTCCGTTTGGCGCATACCAAGCTAATAGTAAAGAGGCCTTGAACTCTGCCATTCGTATCATGAAAGAAAGTGGAGCGCATGCAGTGAAGTTGGAAGGCGGAAAAGAGATCAAAGAAAGTATTGAACGTATTTTAACCGCTGGTATTCCTGTGATGGGCCATTTAGGATTAACGCCGCAAAGTATTTATAAATTTGGAACATACGCTGTGCGTGCACAGGAAA
>Ga0068876_10003683_pt1 | contig 10922 bp, 3 predicted proteins | sample NOAtaG_6_FD_66442 | JGI IMG/M metagenome (GOLD analysis project Ga0068876, IMG submission 66442) | Freshwater lake microbial communities from Lake Erie, under a cyanobacterial bloom - NOAA_Erie_Diel5S_2200h metaG | ecosystem: Environmental > Aquatic > Freshwater > Lake | place: USA: Ohio, Lake... | reverse complement strand
TTCTGAAAGATTGAAAAATTTGCGTACCATATTCGAAAGTTTTTTTTCTGTGTGTTGCATGTCATTGAGCTTAATATCTCGTTCCATAGCCTTAAAGCTGGTACTGCCATGTTTCCTTAACAAAGGAACAATATAATTCTGATCGTTAACTGGCAATTATATCTGTGAATAAATTTTTTTGGATGGGATAATGCTGTCCGATGGTATGTCAAATACCATATAGCCTTGGAACTTTTGGTATGTGCTGATGATTTCGTGATATTGTCGTTTTAGAAGTAGATCCACTTAACCTTGGCCAGGATTAAGTGGATGAAAATGACGACGGCTCAAATAAGTAACTTGTTAGATAAAAACTTTTTTAAAACTGATTCCTACTAAAGCTTGAAATAAAGTAGATTGACTGATTGTGAGGCTGTGACCCACAGTCAAAGTATATAGATCAAAATGGACATCAATGGAGGTCTACGAAGGCTGCACATAGTGGTGCACTATATGTAAACAGACAGTTTGCAGTAGTGAGACCTCTAACATACAGAGACGTGCGTAGTACGTAGATAACTAAACTAAGTCACTTCTTGTAGACCTCTAATCAGTAGTAGTCTGCATGAGAGGTTATGAGCAACGTTTATATAACTCCTTAAAGCTACCAATTGTTTCGAACCAAATAACATCTTACATACAACAAACTTGTATTAATATTTACATTTTTCCCCACGAAATGCCTTCGAAGTCGAACACACAACGGAGCGAACCTCCAACGATTTCACAAACAGCAGCAGGAACATCTTCCACCGCGCGTCGCACGGATACCAATGCCGACGCAGCAGAGGTAATACAACGAGGGTTAACTAGTACAACAATGAAAAACATATCCAAGGAAAGTGAAAAAGGAACAGGGATGATCCGATACAATATCACAAGCTTTCCTACACTTCATAACGAAATATATCAAATCGTTGATGATATTGTTGAATATTCCCATAACCTAAAAGAAATAACGGAGACTGAAGAGATTTTTATTCAGAAATGGAAGTTATTGACCTCAAATCTTAACCCAAATCGAATTACACAAAAGATGACCTGGCATCAAGTTCAACAGAGCCTTAACATCAAGGAACTTAGCCAATACCGAGAATTCATCCTGCAGTGTCCCATAATACAGCAAAAAGCTCAGCTAACTTCACAGAGAAACGCCCTAGAGTTTAGAGTTATCCCGGAAAATAGTGAGACAGAACGTATAGAACATTCACTAGATTTATCCGGAGGAACAAAGGATAACCAAGAGAACAGTCATACTGGGACCGAATTCAAGATATGTGACGGTACACCGGAATCTCTTCAAGAACTACTGGGACTAATCATCCCTATATGGGAGTTATACATTAACAACAATTCAGACACACCATACGCCAGAATGTGTCACGAATGGTTTCAAGGTGGACTTACGAATACAAGTCAACTCGAAGACATATGCAAGATTTGTGGCCTACACAGTCTGCAAGACCTATATTTTCTGTTGAAACTCTCACTTCCGTTGTATGATTGTCTATATACTCAATGGGACGGCACGAAGATTCTATATGAATGGACACCAAACAAAATACCAAGTGAACAAGTGTCTCTAAATCACAACAACAATGATAAGAATGATACACAAACAAGAATAGTTAGCGACCCGGAGTCATGGCAAAAACTACACACCATGATATACCCGTACATATCGACGTGGTCTCAACAAGACAGTGGTTATCTCAGTATATTCTGGCGAAATGCAATAAACTTGGGCGTAACCGGTAGGTCAACTTGGAACCAACTCAGGGATATAACAAAATTTCAAACGTACCACGATTACTACCAGTCCATCGCAACATGTCCATGCATTACCGGAAAAATTAAATTATATTGGGATACAAACAATGCGGTTATACATTATAAGAATAGCATACAGAACACCTCTACATCGTCCAAGAATATATGCGATCTAACGTCTCCCTCAGATACTAGTGCACAACACGCAATACTAACCGAACCTACTGTTAGAGCCATTACGAGGGAATACAAAACAGCAGACCCACACGCCAACGACGATTTTGGTCAGACACACTATAGGATCTTCCACGTCATAGAGACATGGACGCAACAACCTGATAGCCGCACACACCCGTTCCGAGCCATCTGGTATCAAGCCAAATATCATGGGCTCAATCCCTATTCTGACTGGCCAACGGTACAACGCCTTATCAACTGTCAAGATTACGATGATTACATCAAATATGTCACTCAATGTCCCATAGTTGGATCAGTATACCATATTGTCTGGGATAGAGACACACACAAAATACAATGCCATCTGCGCGTACATCCTAATCAGGCAATGTTGCATACGGCACATACCAACAATATGGCATTATACAATAAACTTCAAGATACAACCTATGAATTCGACAAGACGGCATACAATATACAACGAAAAATATACAGCGTGCAAGAACAACTCGCCATATTGGAAAATAAGGTTAATCAACACACTACAACAGCACATGAACGCTTTAATAAACAGGCACATATAGCACATGAAAATATCACCAAAATACTTCAACATCAGGTGGATGCATTTGCAGCAAAACTTCAAGATCAGGTATCTATCCAAACAGAAGCATTCATGACATCTATTGACAGCATAGCCACCAAGGCGTATGACGAGGCACGAAACACAATCAAGGCACACAAACAAGAAAACATGGATAGCACAAAGGCAGAGCTTCAGTATATAATCCAACAAACAAAGGATGATCTACAGAGCCATGTGACACATCTTCTAAAAGAGACTAAAGCCGAGATACAGAGTTATGTGAATGACCTGAAGGATAACTCGGCTAACAACGTCACTCCTGGACCGCAACCAACATCTCAAAGACACATGCCCAACACACAGGATCAACCAACTGTCCTCTTCCCGAATATCCGTCTCCCTCAAACTAAGCCAACCTTACGCACAAAACCCAATCCGTATGAAGACCTATCAGAGACTCCTGACCAAGAACCGCAAGACGAAAATGACGAATGGGATCGATACGGACCCGACGGGGAATCTGACAAATGGTACAACCAGCGTACTCTACCTGAATTACAACCTCATAAGCTTGTTCAACATGTGAGGGTACCATACACGGGTAGAGAATCATCCTATACCTGGTACCATACCTTCAGAAGCGCAGTACAGCAATATGGCATTCTACTTATACCAGTGGAACAATTTCGAAAGAACAAATCCCTTTGCCCGCGGTACTACTACGGCATCAAAATCGAACCGGATCGATACCGAGGTATGGCAGACGCACTATATCAGCTCTTAGCTCTGATAGATACAGTAGGAACGGAGCATACAGAAGTTCGCAATATCCTTCAGAGATATGCCACACATACCAATGGGTATGCGGCACTCTACGAGATCATGGAGCGAATTCACCCTGCTCTCAATCCCGATGCTAAGCTAACTGCCCCATTATCTATCAACTGTCATGATATACATGACTACGCTAATCAACTTGATGCGTACCTACTGCATAATAGCCTTGAAAATGTACACTTCACGCCACGACGACAAATCAACATTTTCCTTGACGGCCTCGACTCCTCCTATGCCATCGCTACTCGACAAATCCGACAACAGCTTCGAGCATGGCCAGAAGAAGAAGTCAACATACCCCACGCACTCCGTCTAAACGCACTTCCTCGTACTATTGAACTCATCATGCACGAAGATACGGATACACCTACAGTGCGGGCCATTCAAGGAAAGCTGCATAACGCTACCTATCGAACTCCACGAGATTCTATAAACTCCAACCGGACACCAAGACCAGAACAGACAATACGAGTCTATGTTGACACCCAATGTCCAAACTGCGGCGACTTTGGACACAAGCCAATCGATTGTGACAAATTAGCACAACATCTGATGCTTCAGGAAGCAGCTACAAAAATTAACGAGAAAATTCGTACCAAACTACTACATAACTATAATAAAGTCGTTAAACACCGCCGTGAACGCCGATTAAAACGAATGAAGGGTACAATGAGACAGCTATATGCCGAAGGACACACCCAGGAAGCCGACGAACTCTTTGATCAGTGCATTGGGCATCAAGGAGAGGACAACGACTCGGTCAGCCAAAGTGACACTGAATGACGGTGCGGGCAGGTCATGCGGACATCATATCTTAAGCATAATCCACCCGACATTGACCTTAGCCCATTACACCCCATACCCAACATCATCGACCATATACAAACCGCCGCAGAGAACATGGAAATCAACCCAACACATACACACCTCACCCCTGACGAATATAGCCCACCGCCACCGGACTGCTATGACATTCCCAATAACACAACAGAAACCGCCCCAGATGATGAATATTTCCTCAAACAGGATCTAACACCAACTCCGCACATCAAAGCCGTCGCGCGCGCGATGACCAAAACAAACACAGCCACCCTACCCGAGAATGTACGAGTTCATGTTGATGGAGGAGCGAATAGATCCGTGACGAATAATATCCATTGTCTTACAGGCTACAGGGACATCAAGAAGTACCCCCTGAATGGAGTATCCGGGGATGGACCAGCAGTGTACTGTACCGGTGTAGGATACCTACCGTGGAAGGCCGACTCGAACGCCACGGTATATATCAAGTGTTACTATAGCAAAGACGCAGCTGAAACTATAGTGTCCCCCACCGATGTGGTCATCAACCATCTCACAGACATACATGCATGGGGACAGCACTGTAACATAGACACAGGCAAGGGCTGGCTGAAACTATACTATCGAGACGGGTCTAGCCCAATCACATATAACCTATATAACAAGAATAACCTGTGGTACCATCTAGGCCAAGGCTGTACCATCGATGATCTTACCTACACCATCAACAACACGACACCCACGGTCTGCCGTCTGAACAGTCATGCACAGTATGAACTCCAACATCAAAGATTGGGACACCCTGGCACACGTGTCATGTCCATCGCACACCTGCACATAGATGACTTGCCACACCTAAAACCACATGAATTCTACAAATGTGCCACTTGCACACATGCCAAATGCAAGAACCGATCAAGCATGACAGATAATACACACCATCATTCATCAAACACAGAAACCCCAAGCACCCAGCATTCAGATATTGAATGCGGACAACACTTCAACATCGACTTCGGATTCATGAGAGGATCCTCTTTTCAAAATAAAGACGACAGCGGTAGGACAATTACGAGCATAGACGGCTACAGAAGCTACTGTCTCATCATCGACAGAAAATCCCGCTACATGTGGGTATTCCTCACAAAAACCAAACAACCCCCCATCGATATCCTTGACCAGTTCTTTGCTAAACATGGTCACCCCACCGCCAAACATAAAACCATCAGAACAGATGAAGGGGGAGAGCTGTGGCACAGCCAAGCATTCCGTAAGGTGGCACTAGACCATGGCTTCCTACCTGAACCCACAGCAGCAGGCGCACCATTTCAAAATGGCATGGCCGAGCGGCCTAACCAAACCCTGGGAAACATGGTCAGATGCCTCCTTCACGCTGCGGGTTTAGGCCCAGAGTACTGGTCCTTCGCTATCAACCATGCTACATATCTCAAAAACCGACTACCACACACAGCAATCAATGATACACCCATGCATATCTATACGGGAAAACGACCGTCGGCAAAGCACCTACGTGTGTTTGGCTGCCCTATTATTGTAAAACTTCCAGGCAAACGCCCCGCCAAACTCGATCTCCACACCTGTAGCGGAATATTTTTAGGATACACCGCCACCGATAAGAACATCTACTACCGCGACACACAAACCCACAGAATTAAGATTACCACACATTGTACATTCGACGAAGCAGCAATGACTATACCAACCAAGGACAAATCACCATCCGCACATGCACTACATCAGGTAGGCATTACCGAACACGCACCACAGGAGATCGAGGTGGACACATCCAATACACCGACACAGGTGGCACAGATCAAGCTGCAGACTCAACATGCAAAATTACCGACCAGGGCCACCGACGGATCGGCTGGATATGATGTATACAGCGCGAGGAATGTACTGATCAAACCGGGAGAACGCTCAATGATACCCCTGGACTTCTCTATAACCCCACCCGATGGCACATACATCCAACTACACTCACGAAGCGGCTTAGCTGCAAAACACGGACTAGACGTCAAGGCAGGAGTGATCGATGCGGATTACACCGGCAATGTAACCGTCATCCTCCATAATACAGGCACCTCGGATTACGACGTACAAATAGGGGACCGCATCGCACAGATGGTCTTCACAAACATTACCACACCGACCATAGAACCGACCCAAATCCTCAACACCACACAGAGAGGCGATCAGGGTTTTGGCAGCACGTCTGGTTCACCGCCACCCCTACCCAGCGCACGCGCAATCGACGGTCAACCACCACCCACCGTAAACCTAGATATGACACCACAACATCTTTATCTCTCTCTGGATCCATTTGACAAAACTCTCAGTATACAAATCCAAGTGAAAGGTGACCATCCGACGCTCGGCATGCAACGCTCTCAATGCCAGGCTCGCAACCGCCTCCAACTCCCCAACATGGCCCTGAGCACTCCAGGCAGTAGGATACCGAAATGGCGAAGCTTACTTCGCCACGCATACCTTATCACATTCCACAACCAACCCATACACAATATCGTTGACCTGGAATCCGCAGTACAAACCGCAAGGAAAACAGGGTTAATCACTGCAACCTGCACTTTTGCAGTGGATAAAAGCTACGGCATACACCCTCATCAGGGTATTCCCCAACTACATTTCGACCAACTCAACACAATCGCCAAACACCTACAGTCAATCAGCACGAAATATGCACATGACTCTACAGTGCGTGCCATCCAGCATCCGTCAGCGGCGCCGTCACATACTCCACCAACTGGCGACCCTACACCAGTAATGGAGCACAACACACAAGAACAACCCCAGTCATTCACCCTATCTCAACTCAAAAAGCGACCAGACTGGCCCGAATGGAAGCAAGCACAGTATAAGATGCTCAACCAATATCTGGCACAGGGCATGTTTAGTGATCCACAAGCCCTTCCCATGAATGCTAACGCCCTACACATGCTGTGGACATACGTCCTCAAGATCTGTGGAACCAAAAAGGCCCGCATGGTATGCAACGGTAATCCCAGACAGAAAGGGACTGTGACGCTCGGGCATACATACGCAAACTCACTCGACGCCGCTAGCGAACGCCTATTTTGGGCCATTGTTGCACAAGAAGGCCTCATAGCCATCGGAGCCGATGTATCCAACGCCTTCGCCGAAGCTCCCCCACCAAAAGCTCCCTTATATTTGTACATCGACGACACGTTTCGGGAATGGTGGACCGACCACCTTGGCCGCCCGCCTATACCGACACACTGCAATGTCGTACGGGTCAACAATGCGATACAAGGCCACCCGGAGTCTCCTCGCCTATGGGAGAAACACATCAATGGCATCCTTAAAGATATTGGACTTACACCAGCCACCCATGAACCCTGCTTATACTCCGGTGTCATAGACAACCATCGTATGTTTTTCCTCAGACAAGTCGATGACTTTACAGTTGCCGCAACAACTGCAGACATGGCACATCGATTTATTACTATGATTAATCAGCGAATGCGTATTGAACTTAAAACACTAGGAACTGTTACACGATTTAATGGCATGGATATACACCAGACAAGGGACTACGTCAAGGTGTCATGCGAAAAATACCTGGAAAAGATGCTGACAAATCACCAATGGTTGGATACCAAGACACTGCCCAATGTCCCTACCCCACTCCCGGCCGACAGCCAATATATCACCCAACTAGAGCAAGCCACACCACCTAATACACGCCATGAACAACAACAACTACAAGCGACTATGGGGTTCAGCTATAGACAGGTAGTCGGTGAAATACTGTACCCTATGGTAAAATGTCGGCCAGATATCGCTTTTCACATAACAAAGCTCAGCCAGTATTCCGCTAACCCTGCACAGATACACTACGAGGCCCTTCGCCACATCTGCCACTATCTCGCGGCCACCTATAAAGATGGCATCTATTACTGGCGCCGCACCCCGAGACATGACTTACCCTCAGCACCCCTTCCCACCACAAACCATGACACATATCAACTCCAAATAGCTCCCACATCTTCTCCCCCAGGACTGTATGGATACGTGGATGCCGATTGGGGTAGCGACACTGGACACCGGAAATCGGTTAGTGGCATTATCCTCATGTACGCAGGCGGCGCTGTTGGATACAAGACAAAATACCAAGAGACCATTGCCCACTCGAGTACGGAAGCCGAGTTCACAGCGGCATGCGAAGCCGGCAAACTCATCCTGTATTTCCGGTCTATCCTTGAAGATCTGCACCTGCCACAACAACATGCAACCATCCTATATGAAGACAATAACGGTGCTTTGCTTATGGCGAACGCTCAGCAACCAACACGACGCACAAGGCACATGGACATTAAGACATTTGCTATCCTCGATTGGGTCGAACAGGATTTACTCTTGCTGGCAAACATTCGAACCAATGATAATGCGGCGGACACCATGACTAAAGCCCTTACAAAACAGCTGTTTTACCGACATGTAGACACCATCATGGGGCATCGAATACCGAAACAATTGGAACGAAGCAATACACTCACTACGCCAGTCTCTCCGGCATGTTCCAAGACAGAAGGGACGTGTCAGACCCTCCAGTCCCCCGCTTGCAACATGGGGGGGGGTAACATACAGAGACGTGCGTAGTACGTAGATAACTAAACTAAGTCACTTCTTGTAGACCTCTAATCAGTAGTAGTCTGCATGAGATGTTTTTCCACTTTTTTTTCTGAAGAGTACTGAGAAATGCATTCATTGTGACTTAGCTTTATCAAGTTACACAACAATTAAGATTCTTCATGTCATCCATATTGACTGTCAAACTAGCTTAAATTGTGCCTGTGGACTGTTTAGTCTCACATTTGGACTAGGTATTAGAAACAGGGTGCCTTGGAAGGGTGATGATGTAGTAGCAATTCATCACAGTGACATTGTGACTATGATTGATACCACAGCAAACAGTTTTGCCAATCTTATAACCAAATTTAACACGAATCAGCTAAGCATGAAATGAAAATTAGAGTACACTGTGGCTGATTCCTTGCCTAGATGATATGGAAAATTATTTTTGACAAAACAAGCAAGATGACTCGCACCCACATAAATGATATATTATGAATAGTGTGTAAGAATCGAAAAAGGTAATCATTGTTTATGAGGTTAAGGGCCGTATCACACGGGTTTCAGGAATGTAATGTAAATACGTTAGTGTAGTAATAAGCACGCACAATATTAAATTAGCCATATCACAAGGATGTAGAGAAACGCACTTATTTTCGTTGCTGCATCTTAAAATTTTAGCGCCTCACATGGCGGATGGTGTGGCGTTTTTTATAGCTCCTCTTACATCGTTTGTACAAAATAAGAGATAATATTTCTTGTTGAGATGTCAGCAGCCCCTCATGGAGTCCAATGCACTACTAATACTGTCTATAAGGGCTGATATGATTACTGGGATAGTCACCAGAAAGAGAGGTTGGAGCTAGAAGCATCGCTACCTGGTGCTATATTTAAATTCTTACCATTGCCGTCATCAGAAGCGACTCTCTTGTTAGCTGAATAGGTATCTATCTTTTTGTTGTAGTTGTTCTTGCTGTTTTAGCTTACGTATTCAGTTGTAAACATTATATTATTGTACTTCTATGTGTCAGGAATTATTGTAGGAATAGAGGATTTGCCCTTGCTCAAATGGATCAACTTGATGATGGCACCTTTAAACGTATGTTTAGAGTTGACTGGCCCACATTTGATGAGATATTGTAAGCAATTACGCCATTTTTAGAGGAAAAGAAGGCAGAAAGGCTATCAATACTTCACACAAAACACGGCTAGCTATGACTTTGCAATGGCTAGTCAGTGGGTCACACATTGACTTATGCTTTGCTTGGGGTGTTGGTACCTCTACCTTTTACAGTGCTAGAGGCATTCTTTGGCCTACCATTGAAGCTATTGACTTGGCGTATCAAATTGGATTACCAATTGATGACACAGAAAAATAGATGAGTAGTCTCAAGGGTTCTATGACCACTCCGGAGGTATATTTGATAGCTGAGTAGTAGCAATTGATGGGCTTGCAGTAATAACATCAATCATGAAGTTAAGTATAAGAAGGACTATCGCTACCGTAAGGGTGGCTTTGGTATTGTTGTCATTGCTGGGTGTGATTCTAACTGTTGCTTTGTTGTTGCTAGTTGCAAGCACAGTGATAGCACCAATGACATAATAGCATGGCAACAAATGGACTTGTATGAAGCAGTAAAAAATGGTGAAAGGCTACCATTGAAGTATTTTTTTATTGGAGATGAAGCATTTACCAATACTAATCAGTTCCTTAGTCCCTGGCCTGGTAAGTGCACTTGCTAATTGTCTCACTACTTACCTTTTTTTGCATCACTCGCTATTTCACCTTTTCCATTTCATATTTGTTGTATAGGGAGAGGTTTCAATAGATATAAAGACTCATTTAACTACTGGTTATCAAACTCTAGGCAAACAATAGAGCACTCCTTTGGGATACTTATGCAATGTTGGGGTATATTTTGGTGACTGTTTACCTTCTCATTTGATCGTTGGGCCATGGTTACAACAGTGTGCATGAAACTGCACAATATCTGTATAGATAAAAATGTAGAGATGCCCAGCTGTTGTTTTATTGTTAATGTCTGAGAGGGAGATGATTGGGTAGTTTACGATAATG
>Ga0068876_10003676_pt1 | contig 10929 bp, 13 predicted proteins | sample NOAtaG_6_FD_66442 | JGI IMG/M metagenome (GOLD analysis project Ga0068876, IMG submission 66442) | Freshwater lake microbial communities from Lake Erie, under a cyanobacterial bloom - NOAA_Erie_Diel5S_2200h metaG | ecosystem: Environmental > Aquatic > Freshwater > Lake | place: USA: Ohio, Lake... | reverse complement strand
CGGGAGTAGAATCGCGGCTCCACCACCGGGAAGCCGTCCGATGCGCAAGCCAGTCCCATCGCTCGTCCTCGTCGCGCTGACCGCCATGCTCGCGGCCCGTGCCCTGGCCGACGACGATCTCCTCGGCCCTGCCGCCGTCCGCGAGGGGGATGCCGCCGTCGTCTGGAACGCCAAGCTCACCTGCGGCACCACCGAACAAGGCGTCACCCGCTACGGCATGTGGGAAGGCCGCATGTACAGCCGCATCCCGGGCGAGAAGGACCGTCACATCTTCGATGTGGTCGGCATCAACACCCGCCAGTGCGAGCGCCACAAGGACGCGACGCGCGGCGAGGGCTACCGCAGCGTGTCGCGCGAGATCATGGTCTACCTCGATCCGGCGACGGGCGAGATCATCGACCAGTGGAAGAACCCTTGGACCGGCGAGACGGTCGAGGTGATCCACGTCGCCAACGACCCGGTCAACATGCGCGCGCCCTCTTTCGCGCGCGACGCCGAGGGCAAGCCGGCGCGTGTGACGCTGCGCCAGTACGGCGACCTTCTGGTGTCCTCGCGCGAAGTGCCGCTCTTCTATGACAACCCGCTGGCGGGCGCCTACCAGGACTTCATCGGCGGCAAGTACCACGCGATGGAGATCTTCAACACCTTCTATCCCGCCGCGGACTTCCTCGCGCCCAAGGGGCCGCGCATCGGCCCGTCGCGCATCTCCTGGCAGCGCATCTCGGGCCTGTTGCCCTGGATGCGCATGGGCGACCGCCCCGGCGTGATGATCTTCAACGCCACCGGATTCTCCACCTTCGAGCGCGCGCAGATCTCGCCGAAGTTGATGAGCATCCTGCAGACGCGCTATCCGGAATACCTCACGCCGCCGCCGCTCGGCGACGCCCGCCCGAACGCCACCACCTGGACCATCACCAAAGATTGGATCGACGCCAAGCGCGCCAAAGACGCCGCCAAGGGAGCCTCAAGATGAACGACCTCACCGTACACGCCATGACCGTCGGCGCCTTCGTGCCGCTGCTGCGCCAGCTCGACAAGATGCTGGAGAAGGCCGAGGCCTTCGCCGTCACCAAGAAGCTCGACGCGGGTGTCATCGAGGGCCTGCGCCTCGCACCCGACATGTTCACGCTCACGCGCCAGGTGCAGCTCACCTGCGACTTCGCCAAGAACAGCGCATACCGGCTCGCCGGCATCGACCCGCCGAAGATGCCGGACGACGAGCAGACCCTCGCCGACCTGCGCGGCCGCGTCACGCGCACCATCGCGCTGCTCGATGCACTGACCCCCGACACGCTGACGGGCGCCGAGCAACGCCACATCACCGTGCCGCTGCGGTATCGGACGCTGGAACTCGACGGCCTGCCGTTCATCCAGCGATGGACGCTGCCCAATTTCTACTTCCACCTGACGACGGTCTACGCGCTGCTGCGCCACGCGGGGGTCGAGCTCGGCAAGCAGGACTTCCTCGGCGGCGTCTGACCATGCAGCGACGCAGGCTCGGCACCCAAGGCCTCGAGGTCTCGACGATCGGGCTCGGCACCATGGGCATGACCGGCATCGCCGGCATGCCCGACGTGTACGGCGCAACGGACGAGGCGGAAGGCATCGCGACCATCCGCCGCGCACTCGACCTCGGCATCGACTTCTTCGATACCGCCGAGGTCTACGGCCCCGGAGCCAACGAGGTGCTGTTGGCGAAGGCGCTCGAAGGGCGGCGCGAACGCGCGATCATCGCCACCAAGTTCGGTTTCCGCATATCGATGGACGGCAAGATCACGGGCGTCGACGGCAGCCCGGCCAACGTCCGCCGCGCGCTCGATGGCTGCCTGCAACGCCTCGGCACCGACCACATCGACCTCTGGTACCAGCACCGGCGCGACCGCGAGGTGCCCATCGAAGAGACCGTCGGCGTCATGGCCGAGCAGGTGAAGGCCGGCAAGGTGCGCTATCTCGGCCTGTCGGAGATGTCCGCCGAGACCATCCGCCGCGCGCATGCGGTACACCCGATCAGCGCCGTGCAGAGCGAATACTCGGTGTGGGAGCGCAACCTCGAGGACCGCAGCCTCGACGGTGGCCCGAGCGTCCTCGAGACCTGCCGCGAACTCGGCATCGGTCTCGTGCCGTACAGCCCGCTTGGCCGCGGGTTCTTCGGCGGTTCGTTGCCGGAGGACCCCTCGACGCTCCCCGAGAGCGACTACCGGCGCAACGACCCGCGGTTCCAGGGCGAGAACTACGCCAGGAACCGCCTGCTGCTCGCCGCGATCGAGGCCATCGCCTCACGGCATGAGGCGAAGCCCGCACAGGTGGCGCTGGCTTGGCTGATCGCGCGCGGCCCGGACATCGTGCCGATCCCGGGCACCAAGCGCCGAAGCTATCTGGAGGTGAACGCAGAAGCGGTGCATCTCACGCTGACGCCGGCCGAGCTCACCGAGATCGATGCGATCGGTCACGCCAGCGGCCCGCGCTACACCGAGCGCGCGATGGCGATGATCGAGCGCTAGCGCGCGAGCGCGCGGAGGATCTCCTCGACGACGAGCGCGGGCTGCTCGTGGACGATCCAGTGACTCGCGTCCGGCACGCGCACGAGCCGCATCTGCGGCACCCAACGTTCGAGACCATCGAGCAGGCCAGGCAGCAACGCCAGATCGCGCTCGCCCCAGAGCACCGTCGTGGGCACACGCACCGTGGCGATCTCGTCGGGGATCTGCACTGCTTCGAGCACCTTCGCAGCCGCCTCGGATCCTGCGTCCGCCGGACGCAACGGCGAGGCACGGTAATAGTTGAGACCGCCCTCGAGCCCCAAGGCCCAGTGTGCGCGGTAACGGTCGCGCATCGCGGGCGTGAGCCAACCCGAGCCGCCACCCTCGGCGCCCGCGGCGCCCATCTTCTCGAAGAACGGCCACAGCCGTGCGTAGTCGTCCGCCGCGAGCAGCGCGGCGGCGTCCGGGCGGCAGAGGAAGTTCATGTAGGCGCTCGCCGCCTGTTGTGCGGGATCGTTCCGCAGCTCACGCAAGAAGGTCACCGGATGCGGCGAGTTCAGGATCATCAGCCGCGACAGCAGGTCCGGGCGCGCCGCCGCGAGGTTCCAGGCGGCCGCGCCACCCCAGTCGTGCGCCACCAGCAAGTCGAGCCGACGCCCGAAGACCTGCGCGGCGAGGGCGGCGATGTCCTGCATGATGTGCTTGGCGCGGTAGGCCTCGACCTCGTTGGGGGACGACGATCGGCCAAAGCCCCGCAGATCCGGCGCCACCGCGCTCACGCGCCCGGCAAGCCGCTCAAGGATCCCATCCCAGGCGAAGGCCCCCTCGGGGAAGCCGTGCAGCAGCAGAACCTGCGGCAGCCCGGGCGTCGCGCCCCCGCCCTCCGCGAGCCCCCTGCCTGATGCGAGCCCCTTGCCTGACACGAGCGAGGCATCGTTGGTGCGGCAGGCGAGCGTGATGCCGTGCGGCAGCGCGGCGTCGAAGGTGTGGAGGGTCGCGGTCATCCCTGAAGGATTACACCGGCGGGTGGCGCCGGCAAGCGGGACACGCATGATCAGGTCTTCAGCTGCACGAAATCCCAAAGATTCCCGTACAGGTCCTTGAAGACCGCGACCGTACCGTAGGGCTGCTCCGCCGGACCGCGCACGAACTCGATGCCTTGGGCCGTGAAACGCGCGTGGTCGCGCCAGAAGTCGTCGGTGTAGAGGAAGAACCCCACCCGTCCGCCGGTCTGCGAGCCGACGCGCGCCTGCTGCTCCGGCGTCGACGCCCTCGCCAACAGCAACTGCGCGCCCGCGCCGCCGCCGGGAGGGCGCACCACCACCCAGCGCTTGCCCTCCTCGGGGATGAAGCGGTCCTCCACCAACTCGAAACCGAGCTTGTCCACGAAGAACGCAAGCGCTTCGTCATAGTCACGGACGACGAGAGAGACGAGGCCGAGGGATTGGTCCATGGGGACGATTGTCGCAGAGTGGATGATGCCCGGCTGCCGCGGAACGCCTCAGGGCAGAGGCGACGACCGGGAGGCTCGACCTCGCTCGCCATCACCCTTGACCTTGCACCAAAGCGCAACGGCTTGCCGCGGCGGTCCATGGTGCCATGTACGCAACTGACCCGCGCGAGCACCGTTCCCGCGGGCGTGACCACGATGGAGACCGCCATGACGCACCGCAAGATCTTCGCCACCGCCACGCTCGCCCTGCTGACCGCAGCGCCCGCCCTTCTGACCGTCGCCCAAGCCCAATCGGCGCAGCGCCCTGGTGCGGACCGCTCCGACCGCGGACGCGGGCCCGAGCGTGATCGTGGCGCCGAGCGTGCGCGCGAGATGGACCGCGACTACGAGGGCCTTGGCCTCAACGACGCACAGCGCGGCCAACTGCGCGCGATCGACGAGGAGAACCGCCTGGAGATGGCGCGGCTCGAGGAACGCGAAGGCTTGGCGCGGCGCGCGCTCGAGGGCCTTGTGCCCGGCGCCGCAGGCTACGCCGCCGCGCGCGAGCGCTACGAGGAGGCGCAGCGCCAGACCCAGGACGCGCGCAACAGACACCGTGACCGCCGCGACGGCGTGCTGACGCCCGACCAGCGACGCACCGTCGGGGAGCGCAGGACCCCCCGCGGCGAGCGCGCCGTCGGCGACGCCCGGTCACAAGACCGTCGTGATGATCGCCGGGACGATCGACGCGACAGACGCTGAGGACTGCCGCGGTCAGGCCGGTACGAACGCGAGATAGAACGCGAGCATCACGCTCACGAGCACAAGCATGCCGGCGAGCCACAGCGCCCAGCTGCGTGAATACTCCGCCGGACGATCGACCGCCGGCAGCGTCGCGATGAAGCGCCCATGCTGCACCGTCGCCACCGCGATGCCGAGCGCGCCGAGCACCACGAGCGCGACGCCGATGTAGTGCGAGTAGTCGCCCGTCGGGCTCGCGGGCGCAGCGCCTGTCTGCATCGGCAGGAGGCGCAAGAACAGACCGAAGCGCGACACGAGGAACCCCAACCCCACGATCGCGATGCCGGTGCGGACCCAGCCGAGCAGCGTGCGCTCGGAGGCGAAGAAGACGCGGGGGTCCGACTTGGGGGTGTCGCTCATGGCGCGCCCCCAATGTCGGTCAGCTCTGCGAGCCGCCGCTCAAGCCGCTCGATGCGCTGCTGCTGTTGGATGACGAACATATGGAGCAGCGACCCGAGGACGCCCATGAGCAAGAGCACGACGTGCTGCTTCGCATCGGTCGCAGGCCGACTGGAGAACAGCGGATTGCTGATCATCGACATCACCAGTAGCGCGATGATGTAGATCTTGGGCATCGCCCGTCCGATCTTTTCGATGATCCGCACATCGGCATGGGGCTTTGGATCTTGCATGAGCGTTCCTCCTGCTTTCGTTCACTGCACCAGTTCCCGAACCTCGCGCATCCCACGCTTTGCCCGCAGCGTCAACGTCGAACCCCGCAGGAGCGGCAACCGCTGTCTTCGCAGACCGATCAAGACATCCATCCACCGCGCTCCTGTCGTGCCGCAGCGCCGTTCCCGCTCCGATGTCGATCGGTCTTGAAGTACACCCATACGAGCGCAGGTCCGCTGAGGAATACGAGGTGATGCATCGAAGAAGATGGCGCGTCGCTGGGACGCAGGATCGCGTGCGCATGCAACAGGAACAACATCAAGGTCACCGCAACTGGCAACAAAGCCCAGAACACGCGCATTCGGCCTGCCCTCCCCACGCGACAAGCGAGCCAGACTTTTGGACGCTACCGCCCGGCCACCCAGGCGTCAACTCGCTGCGAACTGCGGCGTTGTGCTACCTTCAAGTGGATGGAGCCTGAGCAGCGCATCGCCCTGCTGGAATCGCGCCTCGCCGCGCTGGAGGCGCACTTGGGCCTTCGCGCGACGCGTGATGACATCGCCGAGCCCCCGCCACCCCCAAAAGTCCAGACCGGGTGGGCCGCTCCTCGTCCTTCCGTCGCGCCTGCGCAGACCGATCAAGCGCCCTCCAAGGGCTTCGACATCGCACGCGTGCTCGGCATCGGCGGCGTCATCGCGCTGTTGCTCGCGGCGAGTTACCTGGTCCGCCTCGCGCTCGAGTCGGGCTGGCTGACGCCCGCGCGGCAGATCGGCCTCGCCGCGATGCTCGGCGTGGCGATGATCGGCACGGGCCTCGCGCTCCTCAAACAGGAGCGTCGCTACGCGAGCCTGCTGCCGGCCGGTGGCCTCGCGGTCCTCTACCTCTGCACCTACGGCGCGCATTTCGCCTACTCGCTCATCAACCCGTGGGCGGCAGGGCTGCTCGTGATGGGTCTCAGCCTCCTCGCGCTGCCGCTCGGCCGGACGCTGCAGACCGACGTCTATGCGCTGCTATCAGCGGTCACCTCGTACTCCGTGCCCTTGCTGCTGCCGGTGCTGGAGAACGACCCGCTCGGGCTCGCGCTCTATTTCAGCGCTTGGGGACTGCTCTATTCGGCATATTCGATGTTCGTGCGCAAGCGCGCCGTCTATCTCGTCGCGCTCTATCTCGGACTGGTGTTGTTCGCTGCGCTGCCCAAGCCCGACTCGGCGTGGATGGCGACCCTGCTCTTCCAGACGCTGCAGCTGTTGGTGTTCGGCGCCGCCGCCGCGATCTTCAGCCTGCGCGAAGGCCGCGCGATGACCTCGATCGAGGCCGCCGCCCACGCGCCCGCGCTGCTGATCTTCTACGCGCTGCAATACAGCACCCTGTCGCGCCATGTCCCCGACTGGACCCCGGTCGCCGCGATCGCGAGCGCCGCCGTACTGGTCGCGATCTACCTCGCCGCACGACGGCGCCTCGGCGACTCGCGCATGGCGAGCCTGCAGTTGGTGGCCGGCTACGCCGCGCTCGTGGCGTTCCACGCGGTGTACCTCGAGCTCGTCGCGTCATGGGCGAAACCCTTCGTCGCGCTCGCCATCGGCCCGCTGGCGGCCTACGCCGCTTTCCGGCACTCGTCGCTGCGCCGCGATCTTTGGCCACTCTTCATCGTCGCGCTCGTGGTGTACGCGATCAACGTCCTCGACCAGTTCCGGCTGCTCGACCCCCGGCCGGCGACGCTGCGCGATGCCGTGATGGCTGGCGTGTTCGCGCTCCAGTTGTATGTCGCTTACGGCAAGGTCCGCACGGAGATGCCGCGTGAGGTCACGCTCGTCGTGCTCTACACGGCGCACCTGATGGCGATGGTCACCGCCCTGTCCGCGTGGGACTCCGCGCTGCCGGTCGCTGTCGCATGGGCCCTGCTCGCCGCCGCGACGCTGTGGCTCGGCATCCGTCGCGGCGATCGGGACCTCGGCCGCTCCGCGTTGCTGATCCTCGCGTTCCTCGCGGGCAAGGTGCTGCTGCACGACCTGTCGGACGCCGGCCCCGTCGCCCGCATCCTCTGCCTGCTGGTGCTCGGCGTCGCGCTGTACGGCAGCGGGCTCGTGTACCAGCGCAAGTTGGCGGGCGGGGTGGGCGCGCCGTCGTAGGCGCCTGCGCACCGCGCCCTCGGGCTCCCACCACGCGCCCGGCGCGGCGGGATGCCCCCAGCGCGCGAAGTCCCCGGCGATCAGCGGCGCGTGGTCGAGCGTGCGCAGCAGCTGCTGCATCGCGAGCGCAGCTTCACGCGTGGAGAGGATGACCGGGCCGCAGGCAGTGAGCGCGGCCTGCACCCCCGCCGGCAGCTTCACCGCCCGCCCATCGGCCCATACCCCCACCGACTCGGGTGCGCTCGAGTTCGGCCGGTACTCCAGCCGTACCGTCACGCGCAGACCGAGGCCGGCCTGCACGCACTGCATCGCGAGCCGCCGCGCCACCATGCCGCCGACGCGATCGGGCTTGTGCAGGTCCTTGCCGCTCCACGCGCCGCCGCCCACCGGTACGCCGGGGCCGTAGGCGTCCATCACCAGCTTCTTCCCGGTCGTACCGTTGTCGCCGGTCGGGCCGCCGCAGAGGAACATGCCGGCGGCGTTGAGCGTGAGCTCCGGCAGCGGCGGCGCGGCGTCGCCCGTGACACCCGTGGCGCCCAAGGCCATGCGAAGCGCCTGCTGCGCATGGCGGCGCATCTGCAACCAGTCGGCGTCCACCGCATGATGCAGCGACACCGATACGGAGCGCGGCACGAAGCGCCCGTCGCGCAGCTCGTCGCCGCGCACGATCACCTTGCCGTCGGGACCGATCGGGCCCTGCGGGTCCTTCGCGCGCAAGGCGTACAGCGCCCGCGCGATGCGCCGCGCGGTCCACAGCGCGCCCGGCAGGAAACCGGTGGCGGGTGTCGCCTGCGCATAGCCGACGCAGATGCACTGGTCGTCGGAAAGATGCCGCAATTCCTGCCAGTCCTCCCCGCGATGCTCGACCCGCAGCGCGCTGGTGTCGATGTGCAGCGTCTCCGGCAGCGGATCCCAGCGGCCGCCGTAGCCGGCCGAACGGTAGGTGTCGCGCACCCATCCTTCGATGCGGTCTGCGATGTCGGGCATGCGCGCGGTATCGAATCCGATCAGCCCGGTCACGAACACGCGGTCGAAGGCGCAGGCCGCCTCGATGCCGCACTGGCCGTACGGGTCGATGCGCGCCACCTCACCGACGATGCGGTCGGCCAGCGCGTCGCAGAGCTTGTCGGGGTGTCCGGGGAGCACCCACTCCGCCACCGCCGTGCCGACGCCGGCACCTTCCTCATGCAGTCTCTTCTCCATGGTGTGTCTCCTCCTCAAGGATGCTTGTCCAACGGCGGGATGCGGCTCACCGGCCAAGCGGGCGCCGCGCAGAAGCGCTCGTCACCGCCATCGAGCAGCGCGACGCGCACCGACGGACGCTCGACGCGCAGGCGCTGCAGCTGCGCGTCGGTGAGGCTCTGCACGCCGCCGTCGGTGACGATCACCGCGCGCCGTACGCGGTGCTGCAGCAGGTGGTCGGCGACGCAGGCGATGGCCGTCCCGCCGTCGGAGCGCACGCGGCCCGCAACGAGGTCGCTGCGGCTGAGCGGGTGCACGACGGTCGAAAAACCGTATACCGGCCAACGCACGAGCGCAGCGGTGTCGGTGAGAGCCTGCAGCAGCACCGGCAGCCAGGGCGCCATCGACCCCGAGACATCGAGGTACACCGCGACCTGCCCTGCGCGCCGCAGCGTCTCGTGCTGCGCTTCGCCGCTCCACAATAGCGGCGTCGCCCCGAGCAGGCGCTGCAGCTGCGCGCGCCGGTCGCCGGCCTGCGGCAGCGGCGACATCGTCGGCACCGCGACCGTCCTGCGCAGCCACGGCCCTTGACTGTCGCCCGTGGCGGTCCGCACGAGCAGCGCGCGGAGCGCCTGCCGCGCCGCGGCGTGCTTGCGCAGCGGGTTCCGCACCCACTCCGGCCGGCCGCCGTCATCGGTGCCGCCGCGTCGTTCGACCATCGGCCAACGCGCGACGATGCGCCTCACCTCGCCATGAAGGTCAGGATCGGCATGCAAGGGATCGGCACAGGCGTCATCGGCGGCGTGCCCACCGAGCAGGCGATGACCGTCCTGCCCGATATCGACGCCTACGCCGTCGAGCAGCGCGAACAGCTCGGTGGTCGTCACGCCGGCATCGTCGTACAGGCGACGATGCACATCGCCCAAGCGGCCCGCGGCATAGCGCGGCGCACCGGGCCATCCGGGCGGCGGGCCGATCAGGCTCCACGGCCCCTCGGCGGCCGCCAAGGCCGAGAAGAACGAGGTGAACTCGACGCTCGGATGCAAGCGGCACAGCTGCGCGTTGATGATGCAATCGAACGCCCAGTTGGACGCGGGCGTCGCGCGCGCATACATGCGCGTGTGGCCGAGCAGCACATGGTAGAGCTCGTGCATCACCAGCATCGCGAGGTGCGCATCGGTGCGGCAGCGCTCGGCGACGAAGTCCGGGTTGACGAGCATCGTGGAACGCGCGCCCACGGTGACGGCCGCGGTCGGCACCTCGCGCGACGCTTCGATCGACAACAGCTGCAGCAGCTTGCCGAAGGCCGGATGCCGCAGCGGCACGGCCTCACGGATTCGGTCGGCGAGCAGGCGGTCTTGTAGGTCAGCGGCCATCGCGCACCGGACGCCAGAATTCCCAGTGGCCGGACCACTCATCGCCGCGCCAGAGGTCGAGCAGGCGCGACAGGGTCGGCGGTGCATCGCGCATGAACACCCTGCCCCGCAGCCCGGCGATGAGGCGGGCCGCGAGCAAGGGGCAGGCGAGCACCGGTGTCGCGGGCGCGCGCGCCTCGCCGCGCGCGGCTGCGGCCGGGTCCATCGCGAGGTACACGCCGAATCCCACGGGCGGGACCCACTCCGGCCACGGGACCGACGCGAGCCGCGCCGCAAGTTCGCCGACGAGCGGACCCTCCGGCACTGCGATGACGCGCGTGAGTTCCCTGCGCACCGCACCGCAGCTGCCGGCGGAGGGGGCGGACTTCGCCATGACCCGCGCCACGGCCACCAAGGCTCGCGCGAGCCCGAGCGGCGCCGTGAGACGCGGATTCTGGAAGCCGACGCCGAAGCGCGCACAGAGCGCGGCGGGCAGGTCCGTGCAGGCGAAGCACACCGCGTTAGAGACCACGGCGCCGCCGCCGGGCCCGACCGGTATCGCGGGCGGCGCGTCGCGCGGCGCGACGGGCCGCGCCGCAGCCACCGCATCACCCACATCTGCGCCGTCGATCTCCGCCGACGCGCGTCGCTCCAACCGCGGCATCACCACGGTGGAGCGCGGCGGCGCGCTCATGTTCGCGAAGGGCGCGGGCGCGCGCTCAGGCCGCATGGTCTTCCGCGACATCGAGCAGCGCGCGCAGCCGCCGCTGTTGGGCCTGCAGCGCAGCGGGGTCGGCCGCGGCATCGTCCTTCATGTAGAGGGCGGCGCCGAGGTTCCCGAGCGCCACCTGCGTGGGGTCGCGGGCATCGAGTTGCTCGATGGCCTTCACGAGCAGGTTGAAACCCTCCACCCGGCTGCGTGGCACCTGGTGCTGCAG
>Ga0068876_10003670_pt1 | contig 10934 bp, 8 predicted proteins | sample NOAtaG_6_FD_66442 | JGI IMG/M metagenome (GOLD analysis project Ga0068876, IMG submission 66442) | Freshwater lake microbial communities from Lake Erie, under a cyanobacterial bloom - NOAA_Erie_Diel5S_2200h metaG | ecosystem: Environmental > Aquatic > Freshwater > Lake | place: USA: Ohio, Lake... | reverse complement strand
GCCGAAGTAATTGATAATACCACATCACGCGGTCGTACGCTGCGTTTCTTGTACGACGGGCCTTGGGAAGAATTTAAGAAGACGATTGAATCGATGGGCAACACGCCAATTCCGAAATACATTCGTCGTCCTTTGCAGGAATCAGACACCGAGCGTTATCAAACCGTATATGCAAAAGTGGAAGGTGCTGTTGCAGCTCCATCTGCAGGATTGCACTTCAGTCGTGAATTGTTGAAGCGTCTGGAATTGAAAGGCGTAACGTTCCCGACATTGACATTGCACGTAGGCTTAGGAAGTTTCCGTCCTGTTGAAGTTGAAGATCTCACTAAACACAAGATGGAATCGGAGCAAATGGAAATTCCACAATCATGCGCTGATTTGGTAAACGAAGCTAAAGCGAAGAAGAAACGTGTTATTGCCATTGGAACAACGGCGATGCGTGCTGTAGAAACTTCTGTATCTACCGAAAGCACATTGAAACCGTTTAACGGATGGACTAACAAGTTTGTGTTTCCTCCTTACGACTTCCAAATTGCAGGAGGTTTAGTAACTAACTTCCATCCACCTGAATCGACCTTGTTGATGATGGTAAGCGCATTCGGCGGATATGATTTAGTGATGAAAGCATACCGTGAAGCGGTTAAAGAAAAGTATCGCTTCCTGGCATACGGTGATGCGATGTTAATTTTGTAAAACCAAACACCAAACCATAAGAAAAGGCTGTCTCGCAAGAGCGGCCTTTTCTGCTTTTAGTATTGCATTGCTGCGCGGCAAATGATACTTTCACCGTGTGAAAAATTATGCCATCATTGTTGCAGCCGGTCGCGGTGCCCGCATGCAAAGTGCAGTACCGAAACAATTCTTGTTGTTACAGGGTGTTCCTGTGTTGATTCACAGTCTTAACGCGTTCCTGCAGTTTGATCCAAAAATTGCGCTGATTCTGGTGTTACCTGCGGATCAATTCTCCACTTGGGAAACGTTGCGCACACAACATCAATTCCAATATCCTGTTCAAGTGGTTGCAGGAGGTGAAACGCGATTTGAATCGGTACGTAATGGATTAGCATTGATTGAAGATGAACATGCATTAGTTGCTGTTCACGATGCAGTTCGTCCTCTGGTAGCGCAGAGCACCATTGCCGGTGCTTTTAAATCAGCTCGTTTTAACGGCAGCGGCATTCCTGCCATTCCGCTGAATGATTCGATACGACAAATTGAATCGGGAAAAAGTGTCGCGGTGGATCGTTCCAAATATTGCTTGATACAAACACCGCAGTGCTTTCAAACTTCACTTCTTAAGCGCGCTTACGATTGCGGCTACAAATACACATTTACCGATGATGCAAGTGTTGTAGAGTCGTACGGGCAAGATATTCATCTCGTTGATGGCAACATGGATAATTTCAAACTCACTACGCCCACCGATTTAATTATTGCAGATGCGCTGTTGAAGTCGCGGAGCAAAACGCTATAATAAACGTATAGCTTTCGATTCGCGCGTAAGATGAAGATTACGATCAACATCGCAGATAGCGACAACTCCCGGTTTTTTCCCCGACTCAAACGTCCCCGCCCAATCGAGTTGTAGTGCCTGTGCGCCGTTGTGTGTTGCCCAGGTAAGCAGTTGTTCTATAGGAATTTCCGGCGCTTGCGACTGAATGACTTTCAATTCCTCGACAATATCCAACGCGTCGTTAGAAGCTAAACTGTCTGTGCCGATAACGATTCGAACGCCGGCTTTGTAGAAGGAATAAAAATCAGGCAATTCACCTTCGATGTACAAATTCGCATTCGGGCAGAAACACCAAAATAAACTTTGGTGCAATTCTTCTGCAAAACGAATGTCCGCAGGCGAAGTAAAGGTATTGTGTACTAGAATTAAATTTTGCGACGATAATAAATTCGGAAGGCTTGCTTGTAAACTTGTTCGGCCATAACCCGTAAACCAAGCGGTATCGATACCCAGATAATCGTAGATGTCCTGAATTTTCCCAATCCCGTGCTCAGTAAATTGCGATTCTGCTTTCGATTCCTGATTATGAATGGTGGACGTTACTTTATGCCCTGCATTTTCGTCCACTATTTTCTTCATCAACGCCGGAGAAACAGAATACGGTGCGTGGGGTGCGAGTGACGCAGAAAGTCCGGCTGCTTCAAACCTTGCTCTTAATTGCACACCTGTATCCATAACCGCATCAGCAGCTGCGGGGTGTAACGCAATTAATTCACAAAACGTATGGTAATGAATTCGGGATTTTTGTTTCGCTGAAATTGTAGCAACGTTATTGGAAATATCGCCCACTGCAACTATACCATTACTGTACATTTCCTGATCTGCAAGCTGTATGGCATTTGTGATCGCGTCGGTATCGAAAGCATCACGTTTATCCATTAATTCCGTTGCAAAACCGGATATGCCGGTCAATCGGGAAATGTGCGATTTCAAATGTGACAACTCCAAATGAGCATGCGCATTTACAAAGCCGGGAGTTACAATGCCACGCACCCGCTCTACTTTTTCCTGCGGAATGTTGTGCGTTCCCGGAATGAGCACATCGTGCACGACACCTGAATCATCACAAGCCACAACACCTTCGGGCACAAAGCCGGTGTGTGCAGAAAATAAAAAGTCGCCTTGAATGAAACGTGTCATGATTCGCTGTACTAATATAGTCTTTCTTTCCAACTTGCAATCGGACCACTGTGCGTTGTACCTTTGCAGCATGTCAACGAAACCGAAGCCCAGTATTCGCTCCTTAAATTTGGACGAAATCAAATCTTTCCTCGAATCGCATGGGGAAAAAGGGTTTCGCGCAAAGCAAATCTGGGAATGGCTGTGGCAGAAGTCGGTTACGGATTTCGAATCCATGACCAATCTTTCCAAAAACACACGACAACTGCTAGAAGAGCACTTCTCATTTATGCCGGTCAGCATCGACTCGTTTCAGGTTTCTAAAGACCGCACGATTAAAGACGCTTTTAAACTTTCGGACGGCAACATTGTAGAAGGCGTTTTAATTCCAACCGATTCGCGTATGACAGCGTGCATCTCTTCACAAGTAGGATGTAGCTTAACGTGCAAATTTTGTGCTACCGGAAAGTTGGCGCGTATTCGCAATCTCGAGGCGGAAGAAATATATGATCAGGTCGTTTTAATCCGCGATCAAGCGAAACAACATTACGATCAGTCATTAACCAACATCGTGTACATGGGCATGGGCGAACCATTGCTCAACTACAAGAACATGATGACTTCCATTGATCGTATTACTTCTCCGGATGGATTGGGCATGTCGCCTCAGCGGATTACGGTTTCTACTGCCGGCATTGCGAAAATGATTAAAAAGTTGGGTGATGATGAAGTGAAGTTTAACCTTGCCTTGTCGTTACATGCAGCCAATGATGAGAAGCGTAATAAAATTATGCCGATCAACGAACAGAACTCGCTGGATGCATTAGCTGAAGCGCTGAACTACTTCTACGAAAAGACGGGCACTCGCGTAACCTTTGAATTTATTGTATTCAAAGACTTCAACGATGGTATTCAGGATGCGCAGGAATTAGCAGCCTATTGCAGACGCGTTAAAGCAAAAGTCAATATCATTGAATACAATCCGATTGATGACGGAGAATTTCAACAGACCTTGCCGCAGCGACTTGATCGTTTCAAAGAAGTGTTGGAGGACAAGGGCATTATCGTCAATGTGCGTCGCAGTCGCGGGAAAGACATTGATGCAGCATGCGGTCAGTTAGCGAATAAAAATGAAGCTATTCTGAAAACAGAGACCGGAAGTGTTTTGAAAAAATAATTGCGTTACAACTGTATTCCGAACAGCAGATTGATTCCGAAATACGGCAACACAAGGTTGTAGTTTTCAACCACTGCATCCACGCCCGACCCTCGCACCCGGTCTTCATCGCGCATACGAATTCCGATTACGGCATGGGCATCCCAAAACCACGTTTCATGGGCTTCTGCTGAATTGTATCCCCACATCATCCCCACATCTGTCCAACTGCGACCCACGGGAACAGGAATGTCGCTGAGTCCGTTAAACTTCAGGTAATCCATATTCCAAGTACGAAGTGCGCCCTGCGCGCCCAAATACGCACCACCGATGCCGTTTGCGCCTCGACCATAAAAGCGCTTCACTTCTGCACGAAGCGCCCAACCGCCTTTAAATACAGATCGCGAAGCTTCCGTACCAAATCCGAGAAAACGTGCACCATTGAAGGTTAACTCATAATAGTAATCGGTCCACGTTACGCCGAAACCTCCTGTTACGCTCCACCTGCGTGAAAGGCGATGCTCGTATAACACGCTAAATTCACCGCGCAACAGATTGATTGTACTCGCTTTTATTCCTCGGGATACACTATCCGTAATTATCGGGCCGCCTTTGTAATCAATTGGATTTTGACCCGGATGTTGACGCACTCGTACTCGAATAGTATCGTTACGAATCGTTGATGAATCGTTCTTCAATACCACCTGTGCGCCGATTTGCGACCACATACCAAGCACAAGAAATACAAACAAGATTCGATTCATGATATTAAATAACTTTACAAAATTACCGTAAATCGCCAATGAAACACTTTTTTCTTCTCGTCGTGTTGTGGTTCACAGGAACACACACTTTTGCTCAAATTGATATTACCTGGGGCGTTCCCGTTAAAGCTGAAAAACGAACTCAGCTGTTAGACCTTGTAGGTGCCGACAAAGAAGCTGTTTATGCTACCCGCGTTAGAATCGCCGGTATGCGGGTTTCAGAATACCGTATCGAAAAATATCGTAAAAGCGACATGAACCTGGTGTATTCGAAACCCATTCCCGCGCAGGTTGGTGATTCGAAAATAACAATCACGAATTTCTTTTTCGTTAAAAACACGTTGATGGTTTTCGGAACGTATTACGATCGCGAAAAGAGATCAACAACTTGTTATGCGCAGCTTATTGGCGCCGATGGAAACGTGGCGAAACCATGGACTCCGGTTGATGTATTACAAGACACTAAATCGCGGAATCGCGGTAGTTTTTATCATTACGTTAATGATGATTCCAGCGGCGTGCTGGTTGTTACCAATCCGCCTTACGATAAGTATTCCAGCGAAGCATTTAAGCTAACGCTGATTGATCATGACCTGAAAACGAAGTGGGTGCGCGACATGAAGCTGCCTTACAAGGACAAGGATTTTTCGCTGAAGAAATTCATCATTACGAAAAAAGATGAAGTGTATGTGCTGGCGTATGTCCAGATGGACAAGGAAAACATTTCCAAAGAAGATCGTAAGAAAAAACCCACTTACTTCCACGATGTATTGGTGTACGACGCCGTGTATGATTCACTGAAGGAATATCATCTCACCTTAACACCCAAGTACATTACTGAAGTAACCATTACGTTGGATAACGCCGGCAATATTTTGAGCGGAGGTTTTTACTCTAATAAAAATTCCCGGGATATGGCGGGTACTTTTTTCATGAAGATTGATCGTAAAACCAAGCAGGTGGTATCCAGCAGCTACAAGGAATTTACGCCCGATTTTCTATTGAATTTCATGAGCGAAAAAAGCGTTAAAAAACAACGCGAACTCAGCGATTACGAACTACGCTATCTTGTCTTACGCGATGATGGTGGATTGATCATGGTGGCGGAAGAGTTTTTTGTTGAAACCGTTTGCACCACCGACCCCAGAACAGGAGCTACCAGTTGCACCGACTATTATCATTACGATGACATCATTATGGTGAGTATTGATCCGAATGGAGAAATTGCATGGACAACACATATTCCGAAAGACCAAACGAGTCGTAATGACGGAGGTTACTTTTTATCCTTTGCGTTAGCCGTTTCGGGGCCCAATATTTACATCATGTTCAACGATAACCCGAAAAATCTGGATCCTAACAACACGAAGTTGCGTTCCATGACGCAGCCCATGAAATCAGTAGCGGTTCTGGTAACGGTAAGCAAGGACGGGGATTTCAACAAACAAGCTATGTTTAAAACCTCCGATCTCAAGATAATCCTGAGACCAAAATTATACTTGCAAGAGAACGAAAAGCAGTTGTATTTGTTTGGACAAAAGGGTACGACGTATAAATTGGCCGATGTGAATATTGGAACATAGCAGCCATTTTCAACGTACCTTCGTGCTTGCCTTATGAAATCGACAGTTGAACAGATTAAAGCTCCCGTGGCGCAAGAACTTGAACTCTTTGAGGGCAAGTTTCGCGACTCGATGAAAAGTTCTGTTCCACTGCTGGATAAAATCACTGCTTACATCGTAAAACGCAAGGGCAAACAGCTACGCCCCATGTTCGTGTTTTTGAGCGCGAAAATGTGCGGCGAGTTGAACGAATCTACACACCGTGCAGCTGCACTTATCGAATTGCTGCATACCGCTACGTTAGTACATGATGACGTGGTGGACGATTCCAATATGCGTCGCGGATTCTTTTCTGTCAATGCGCTTTGGAAAAATAAAATTGCAGTGCTAGTTGGCGATTACTTGTTATCACGAGGCTTATTGCTCTCTGTGGACAACAATGATTTTCATCTCTTGCAAATTGTATCCCGCGCAGTGCGTGAAATGAGTGAAGGAGAATTGTTGCAAATTGAAAAAGCACGCCGCCTGGATATTCAGGAGCCGGTGTATTTTGAAATCATTCGCCAAAAAACAGCTTCGTTAATTGCATCTTGCTGTGCTTCGGGTGCAGCTAGTGTTACACGTGATGAAGCGACAATCAAGAAAATGCATCAGTTTGGTGAATACACGGGTATTGCGTTTCAAATTAAAGACGACTTGTTCGATTACGGATCCGGAGACATAGGGAAACCCAGCGGAATCGATATTAAAGAAAAGAAGATGACGTTGCCGTTGATCTTCGCTTTGAATAAAGCAGATCGCAGCGAAAAACGACGCATCATCAATATCATTAAAAATCACAACGAAGAACCGGAAGAAGTGCAGAAGGTAATTCAGTTTGTTACAACCAGCGGCGGACTGGAATACGCAGCCGGGAAGATGAATGAATACAAGGAAAAAGCATTGGACATCCTGAATGAATTTCCGGAATCTCCGGCTCGTACGTCGTTAATTCAACTTGTCAATTTCACTGTAGAACGCACCAAATGAGAATAGCTTTAGTAATCGCGCTTAGCATTTTATGTAGTGCAGTAAAAAGTCAAACACCGCATAAAGTTTTTTATCCTGATGGAAAGCTACGTGGAGAAGGACAAATTGATTCGGCAGGAAAACTGAACGGTTTGTGGGTATTTTACTTCGAAGGCGGCATGAAACAATCGGAAGGATTGTATGCGCATGGGCAAGCAACAGGAGCCTGGTTCTTCTGGAGTGAATGGGGACGACTGGAAAGTCACGGTTATTACAAAGAAGATAAAATGGATTCGCTATGGCGTTTGTTTGCACCGAATGGACAAATCACGCAGGTGGAATCATACAAAGCCGGCATTAAACATGGCATCTACGTAAAATATCACAGCGACACGATTAAGAGTGAAGCCGGTTATTATAACAATGGATTAAAGCACGGGACATGGCGCACATGGCATGAAAACGGCGTCTTGAAAGAAGAAGCGAATTTCAAAAACGGTATCGGCGAAGGAACAATTAAGAATTGGTACGCCAGTGGGCAACTTCAATTTGCAGGACAACAATCCAATGACAAAGCAACCGGTCATTGGAAATTTTACGATGCTACGGGTGCATTAATTTCTGAAGGTGACTATAAAAACGGAGAATGGGTTGGCAAATGGAGCTCTTATCATACCAATGGTAAAGTAAGTTCCACCGGATATTTTAATAATGGTAAAAAAATAAAAAAGTGGAAGTACTTTAATACCGAAGGAAAACTGATACGCGAAGAATATTATAAAAACGAAAAGTTATTTAAAGAGGTTATTTATGCGCAGTAGTTTTATTTCGCTAATCACGGTAGTAGCAGTGCTGGTTGCATCATGCGGCACAACCGAAAATAAAGAGACCAAAAAAGACTCCGTTGTTACCGATACTGCTAACAGCGGTAATTCGGGTGTAACCGTAAGCGAGCCTGTAGCGCCTGTTTCCAAGCGTGTGTCGGATTCTATCTACAACGGTGAATATGTCGAGAAATACGAAACGGGAATTATTTACAAGCGTGGAGAAATAGCAGGCGGTTTGGCAGAAGGTGAATGGCTCACGTTTTATCGCGATGGTAAGTTGTGGAGCAAAGGGAATTATCACAATGGCTTGCGCACCGGCTATGCGGTATCATATTGGCCCAACGGACAAAAAAGTTCGGAAGGCTATTACGCCGAAGGTAAAATGGTAGGCAACTGGATGTGGTGGAATGAAGAAGGAAAATCCGTGGCTAAAACATTTCCCGGAACTCCTGATACTACGAAGTATAAAAAGATCCGTCCGCGCTAATTGTAATTACCGAACGATAATTTTCCCTTTATACGAATTACCGTTAGCTCCTGTCAACACATAGATGTAAACACCGCTCAGTAAACCTTCGCGGGCGATAAGGATGCGATCTTCAACAATTCCTTCCACTCTTCGCACCAAACGACCTTTCAAATCGTACAACTCTAACGTGTGTTCAAAGTTGCCGGTGTTGGTAAATAAAATCGTGCATTCATCAATAAAAGGATTCGGATATACCTGCACGTTGCCTTCGTAAATATTGCAACCCAAGTTCGCTTTATCAATACCAAAACCGTACAACGGAAAATCATTGTTCAACGGATTTGTTGATGTGGCGTATTTAGCAAACGGTTTTTGAATACGAAGTTTCACCGTAACATCGGTTTCCAGCAATTGATGACCGGGATTAAGCATGGGCACATTTACCCAACACGCGTCACGAAATATTTCGGTACGTTCCTGAGTGGCAACGTTTGAATTCATGATCGTAAACATCATCTTTCCCGCATCGTAGCGAGGCACATCTCTCAATTCTCCCGCCAAATCTCCTGAAGGATAAATCGCATCACCGTTGTGATTGAACACATAGATATAATGCATACCACCCCAAAGCGCTGCACCTAAAGGAGCACGAACCGTTGCAGTCGGATTCCACAACATATCTCTTCCATTCTCTGCAACCAACGCAGAGTTCTCTGTAAACGCCATATTCAAACGTTCTCCGGTTTCAATATTGATCGCATATCCGGGAAACCAACCCATGCCTGTAGCGCCAATGTAATCTGCAGCTTCCGGATTGTTCGGGTCTGACAACGCACCATCCGCTACTGTTCTGCCTTCCTTGTCCACGGATGCATGAGAGCGCATTAAAAACGGCAACGTCAAATTTTCATTCAACTGTGCGTTGGAACCAATTTCAAAAACCACGCAGCGGGTCCACTTCGATTTATCTGCGGTGAACACTACATCTACGTTCGCCAAATTCTCCATACGATTAGCAGCAGTTGTCGTCGCATTCGGGAAGCCCGGTCCGGTTTCATAACAAGGCTGTGTCGCTGTTGGCCAAATATTATCGGCACATAAACGGTAGGGGCCCCACGTTCCATCAACTATCTTCTCATAATATTCTTCAGGATCAATAAAATTAGCTCCAATGGAACGATCATTAAATTCAGCTACACAAACACCTGTGCCGGTTCGGTTTCCCGCTCGTATCCAATTGTTGGAGCCGTTGAAGTCGTCATCCCGAATACCGCCTAACCAATTTTTAGTTGGATCTGCAAAAGTCATGGATGAGCCCAACACCCCATTTTTATTGGGATTGCGTTGTAACCCGGGTTGTGCAACTTGTTGTACGGTAATGGCAATGCCGTATTGCGGAATGTATTGTTTGTTCTTGTACTGTATGGAAGAATCTGAACGAATAGTATCTGTGTCGCCCACTTTCCACATGCGCCAATGTGCAGTATTCGTGACGCTGTCTAACGCAATGCGGTATTCACCATCTTGCAACTGATTATAATCTTCATACGTAACTTTCACCGGTCCGCGAGTGCCTTCGTATTTAGGGAATAAAACCTGATGGTCGGGAGCCGACATGATGGCATCGATACTTTCTTTCGTCATGTCCAACCACATGATGCCGTTTCCTTTTCCTTCGTAACGCACCAATGAAGGTCCGCACTCGTGCTCATACACTTCAATTAAAATCGTATCACAAACAGTCGCCGTATCACACGCGCTGCGCACGGTAAGGCACACCACATATTCGCCCGACTCTTTGTATTCATGCATAGGATGTTTGTCGGTAGATGTTTTACCGTCACCAAAATCCCATTCATACGTTCCGTTTTTTGCCACAGCGGTAAACTGGCACATGCCGAAATTCGATACCACAGAAAACTCCGGAGCAGCGAAATCTGCGCAACTCAAAGTGTTGAAACAATTGTCGAAGAGTTGTTGAATGTAATCGTCAGCTTCCTGCAGTTTTGTAATCGCATCCAAATTAGTGCCGTTGGTATCACGCGCCCACGGAATACCGACTGTTACGATTTCAACTTCGCCGGGTTCCATTACAGTGGGGCCCACACTAGCAACGAAACGCCTATAAGATGGGGCATTTCCCACTGAGGCCTCCGTCCAATTGGGCATCAACACACCGCCTGTGCCCCAACCCATGACATCAGATGTTCCGGGATACAGATACTTGCTGGGCAATCCATTGCCATAACCATTACCTCCATAAGTTTGAGGAGTAGCGTCACGCCACAAACCCTGCAGGTAATAATAAAAATGAATATAGCCGACCGGATAGCTTGTCGGTCCACCGCCACCATCATAAGTTTTAAAAACTGACATGACGTGTGTTTCGCCCGATTCATCTATTGTATAATCATGATCGTTATCCTGAAAATCATTTTCGATTGCGCGTGTTCCTCTTAAAAAATCTACACCAATTGCAGGAGGATGCGCACCATACGTCCAAAATTGAGCCTGAG
>Ga0068876_10003667_pt1 | contig 10938 bp, 11 predicted proteins | sample NOAtaG_6_FD_66442 | JGI IMG/M metagenome (GOLD analysis project Ga0068876, IMG submission 66442) | Freshwater lake microbial communities from Lake Erie, under a cyanobacterial bloom - NOAA_Erie_Diel5S_2200h metaG | ecosystem: Environmental > Aquatic > Freshwater > Lake | place: USA: Ohio, Lake... | reverse complement strand
AACATTTCAACAAAGTCTGAACCTGACAAAGAGAAAAACGGTACTTTGGCTTCACCTGCTACTGCTTTGGCAAGTAAGGTCTTACCTGTACCTGGAGGCCCCACCAGTAAAGCTCCTTTAGGGATTTTTGCCCCCAACTCTGTATATTTTTTTGGATTTTTTAAAAACTCAACAATTTCTACAATTTCTTCCTTCGCACCTTGCAATCCAGCGACGTCCTTAAATGTTACATTGGTCGATTTACCTTTTTCGTAGACTTGTGCTTTTGATTTTCCGATATTAAAAATTTGTCCGCCGCCTCCGCCGCCTCCACTCATTCTGCGCATAACGAACATCCAAATAGCAACTAAAATAATTATTGGTAACAGAAAACTGATAATGTTACCGAGGTAATTCACTTCGTCTACATATTCATATTTAATTGGATTAAGTAAAGGTTTTTTTTGAGCAGCCAAACTTTTGTTTATCCTTTGAATACTGTCATTTATTCCTTTAATTTCATTTTCAAAATTTCCTTTGTCTCCAATATTGAATTCAAAAATTGGCTCACCTTTTTTAATGCCATTCGCATCATTTAGGTATTCCTGAATAGCCTTGTATTCAGACTCTTTTTGATTACTGATGAATTTTTTACCTTGTTCGTTTATTGTAAAATCAACTCTTGTTCCATTAACAATTTTAACATCAGTAACATAACCCTGAACCCCTAGGGTAACGAACACGTCCCTTGATTTTAATGGAATTCTACCTGCACTACTCATAAATAATTGGAAACCAATAATTGCAATGCCAATTATTGCATAAATCCAATAAATTGAAAATGGACTTTTTTTCTTTTTTTCACCCTCAGCCATATTTTTTTAATTTCTTCAGTTTAAATTTGGTATATCTGTTCTTTTTGCATCTGACCATAGGTCTTCAATGTCATAAAATGTTCTTGCATCCCTATAAAATATATGAGCAACAACACTTACATAGTCTAAAAGAATCCATTCACTATTCATTTTTCCTTCAATGTGCCAAGGTTTCTCTTTTAGTTGTTTCCGTGTTTGACGGGTTACAGATGAACTGATACCTTCTACTTGTGTTGATGATTCACCACTACAGACTACAAAAAAATCACAGACAGCATTAGTTATACCTCTTAAATCCAAAATAACAATATCATGAGCTTTATTATCTTGCATTCCCTCCACAATTGTATCGCACAAAACTTTGGAATCTGTATCTTTTGGTCGTTTATACATTCTTTATTTTCTAGGATACAAATCTAACTTTAAATTTTAATTTTACTCAATTTATCAAGCACACAATTTGTAACAAAATCATGAATATTGGTCAAAAAATTATACACCTTGAAAGTGTCGATTCAACAAACAATTATGCTGCCAATCTATTGAAAAGCGAAGTTGTAAGTCATGGCACAGTAATTTTGACAGATAATCAATACAATGGCAGGGGACAAAGAGATTCGGAATGGCAATCAGAATCATTTAAATCCCTTACGCTGAGTATAATACTGAAACCTGCCATAATGACAGCTGATCAGCAGGTGTACATTAATCTTTGTACATGTTTAAGCTTGATTGATGTATTATCCAAGTATAAATTGGAGGCGCTGATCAAATGGCCTAATGATATTTTTGTTGGTGAAAGAAAAATAGCAGGAATACTTATTGAAAATAATTTAAAAGGAAATTTCTTAAGCTCCTCGATAGTTGGAATTGGATTGAATGTTAATCATGCGCCAACTCAATTCAATTGCGCTACCTCAATGTATGAACAAACAGGAGGATATTTTATCCTGCAGGAGGTATTCCTTGCTACATTAAGTGCTTTTAATTCATATTACGATTTTATTGAAAATCAGAAATTTGAGGATTTAATGAATTATTTTCAAGAAAAAATGTTAGGGATTGGGTCAGCAATGTGGTTTGAAGACAATTTTGGCGTTTTTTCAGGTGTGGTTAGAGGGATTGATAATCAAGGCAGGTTAAAAATTCAAAAAGATAATGAAATTCGCTTCTATGGCAACAAAGAAATCAAATGGTTGCCAAAAAATATTTTCTAAGGTTTTCTGACATGGTATTGAAAAGATTCGTTAATGGTCTTTCAACCATCATTTTTAGAAAAACATTCACCTCTCCATTGAATTCAATAAATCCTTCCGTCTCATGCTCTTTAGAAAAAAGGTAAGCAGTTAGAGAAAAAGGAAATGGTGATTTGCTACCTGACAATAACACAATTTTCGCGTTGTCATCAGAAGGCTGTCTAATTAACGAAATAATAACACCACCTTGCACTTTAAATGAACATTCATTCTCAGTCGATTCCCAATCTGTTATTTGATCTTGGGGTAACAAATGAATAATGTTTCTACAATCTTTCAGAAATTCAGCTACCAATTCATGATTGGCGGATACAGTAACCTTTTTGCTTTCAATTTTCATTGAATTTTTATTTTCTCCAATCTGCTGGATTTTCCCGCCATAACTTCAATGATTCTAAGTCAGATTCTGAAATGTAATCTTTTTTTAAGGCACTTTCAACCAAAAAATCATAATTGGTCAGGGTTACATAAGGACAGTTTACTTGATTAAAATTTTCGTCTGCTACTGTAAAACCATATGTAAAAATTGCAATTAGTCCCTTCACATCCAATCCTGCAGCTTTTAAAGCTTCAATGGCCTTGATGCTACTTCCACCAGTCGAAATTAAATCTTCAATAACTACAATTTTTTGACCCTTTTCGAATGCCCCCTCAATTTGATTTCCCATACCATGGCCTTTAGCTTCACTTCGTACATAGATAAACGGCAACCCTAATTCCTGCGCGACCAAAGCCCCTTGAGCAATTCCTCCAGTTGCTATCCCCGCTATAATGTCCGGCTTACCATAATATTCCAGTAATGCTTCTGAATATGCTTGACGAATGTAAGTTCTAATGTTTGGGTAGGATAAAGTAATTCTATTGTCACAATAAATGGGAGATTGCCATCCTGAAGCCCATTGAAACGGTTGATTAGGTTGTAATTTAACAGCTTTAATCTGCAATAAAAATTCTGCTACCTTTAAAGCTCTATCTTTGTTCAAAATCATTTTGCGAATGTACAAAGTTTTTATCGATAATTTTCAAATTAGATTTGTGAATGTTACCCAAGAATCTAATGAATTTTTAACAATTCATATGGATGTTATTGAAGTTTCCGAGGATAAAATTAAATTTTTAATGACCCAAGCCAATACGCATATTATTGATTTGGTATTTGAAAATCCAAAAATGGCTTGGCTAAAGTTTTGTGAAGATTTCATTTACATTGAAGCATCTGGAGGATTGGTAAAACGCATGCATGAATATTTATTCATCTTTAGAAATGAAAAATGGGATTTACCAAAGGGAAAATTGGAATTCAAGGAAAAACCTGAAAGTGGAGCAATAAGGGAAATTGAAGAAGAATGTGGGATATTCAATTTAGAAGTTATTAGAAAGCTTACAGATACATTTCATGTGTACAAAATGAACGGTAAAAGTTACCTTAAAAAGACTTATTGGTTCTTGATGAATTATTCTGAAGCATTCGATGGGAAACCGCAAATTGAAGAGGGAATAATAGAGATTAAATGGTTTAGAAAGGATGCTTTTGATAGTGTTAAAAATAATACCTATTTATCAATTTTGGAGGTTATCAAAAGCGCTCAAATTTAAGTGATTTCATTGTTTATGAAAAATTGTTGAAGTGGCTTGCGCTGTTGGCATGACTACTAAGTCATTGATGCAAACATGATTTGGTCTCGTCGCAGCGAAATAAATGATTTCAGCAATGTCATTTGCAAGTAATGGACTGTATCCATTATAAACTGATTTTGCCTGATCTTCATTTCCTTTAAATCGTACCAATGAAAACTCAGTTTTAGCAGCACCAGGAGCTACATTAGTAACCTTTATTCCGTAAGTTACTAGATCTATGCGCATTGATTGAGATAAGGCATCAACAGCGTGTTTGCTTGCGCAGTAAACATTGCCATCAGGATATACTTCTTTCCCAGCTATACTCGAGATATTAAATATATGTCCTCTTCTATTCAAAATCATGGAAGGAATAATCGCTCTGGATACATAGAGTAAACCTTTAACATTGGTATCAATCATTTGCTCCCAGTCCATTAAATTACCATGTTGAATCGCATCTCTTCCAGCTGCAAGACCAGCATTATTAATTAATATATCAATATTTTTCGAAATTTCGTCAGGAAGAGATTTTATAGCAGCGTTTACTTCTTCTACATTTCGAATATCGAAACAAAGCGTATGAACTTCAATACCATTATGTTCCAATTCCGATTTAATTTGCAAAAGTTTATCATTCCTTCTGCCCGTTAAAATTAATTTCCATTTATTTCGAGCAAAAATTTCAGCACAAGCTTTTCCAAATCCGGAGGTAGCGCCTGTTATTAAAGCGTATTTATCCATTTACTATGAGTTAAAGGTTTTTGAATTATCAGTAATGCCAACACCACAGCTAATTGAGCAGGAAATCTATACCTTACGATAGCCCCGAGTACAGGAGTAGTCCAGCCAATTAAAACAAGTAAAACTAATGCAAATGTAATCAGAAAAACAACTATTTTTCTTTCACGGAAATCCAATTTTCGCCTTCTTTTTAGCGCAAAAAAAATGAATAAAGTCATTAAATACATTTCAGCTATAGCTAAATATTTTAAATTACTTCCAGGATCTGAAGGAAATGGCCTAAGTGTACTGTTTATTAAAGCTTCTGGGATATTGCAGAGTAGCTGATAATAAGAATCGTTAATTGGTGTTAATTCGATGTAACTGCTGCATCCCATCGATTGATAAACTTTTTCCCATTGCTCACCATTTGGTGTAAGATGAACTAATACAGGCTTTTGAGTGCTTCCAAATCGCATGATGTAGGCGGAAGTTGGTTTAATCAACGCTACCTTGTTTTTTTGAAAAGACAGGTATTCATATTGATGAGGCTGGAAATAATAGAAACAGGTATCGGCTTTCACATGGAGTCCTCCCTTCCCAACATTTACGAAATCAAACTGTTTGCGATTTAGATTGTGAACAATATAGTTTTTGGGCGTTTTAAATACCGGGGAAATTATCAATATGAGCAGGATTGCACAAAAAATACTTACCCATATTTTATAGGTTTGAAAGTAATGAACAACTAAATAACAAAAAAGGCCTGAAATAAGACAAATTAGGACGTATGGTTTAATACCAATTAAAATGAACAATGCAAACAAAAGAATAATGATCCTAAATTTCCAATTATTTTCTTTAATTATTCCATAGGATAATAAACCTAGACCTAGCAGTAATAGCGGTTCTTTCATTAAACTTGACGTCCAAAAAATGGAAGTAGGCAATAAAAGTAGAACCCAAAATGAAAGTTTACTATCAATAACAAAGTACTTTCTGAAGGAGATGTAGATAAGTTTGAAACCTATTAACGCAATTAAACAGAAAATTGCCAAATGAATAGCTTCTTGGTCGAAAGAAATAAAATGTATTAAGGAGTGCAGACGGATAACATTTTTAGAGTCGTTGATTATTGTTAGATCACCGGGTGCCCAATATTCAGTGCGATAGGCAAAATCAACCGGTTCTTGAATACCTGTTAACAATTGTAAATAGGATTTTGGAGATTCATAAAATACTTCGTTGAGAATTTTCCCTTCTTGCATAAAGGTTTGACCATCATGACTCAATTCGCTCGAACCATAAGTTGCATCATGTATATAAATAAGTAAAAATCCAACGATTAGTTTTAGGACAAAAGCCAAAGCCATTGTGTTTCGCGGTAACCCCTTAATGCCAAAAATAGGGAAATACCACAAACAATAGACAATGACTAGAATGATTGCAATTGAATAAAAGATCACTTTGTTTTTAACAAAATTACAAAATATCACGATAATAGTGACAGATTGTCATATTCAATTCACTGGCATAATGATTGACAAAACCGAAGAAAATTTAATGATTTTACTATGAGAACAGGGCAAATTAATGTACAAACGGAAAATATATTTCCAATTATTAAAAAATTCTTATACTCCGATCATGAAATATTTTTGCGTGAATTGGTGAGTAATGCGGTTGATGCATCTCAAAAGTTAAAAGTTCTTTCTTCAAATGGCGAATTCAAAGGTGAGTTGGGTGAATTAAAGGTTGAAGTAATCTTAAATAAAGAGGAAAAAACAATTACAATCAGAGATTGTGGGATAGGTATGACGGCAGATGAAATTGATAAATATATCAATCAAATTGCATTTTCTGGTGCGGAGGAATTCGTTCAACAATATAAAGGTAAAGAAGGAGCAGAACAAATTATTGGACATTTTGGTTTAGGATTTTATTCGGCATTTATGGTTGCTGAACGGGTCCAAATAAAGACTTTGTCAAGGATTGAAGGAGCTCAAGCAGTGCAATGGGAAAGCAATGGTTCTCCTGAATATACCATAACCGAAATCGATAAATCAGAAAGGGGTACAGATATTATTCTTTGGATAGCAGATGATGCACAAGAATTTTTGGATAAGTCCAGAATAGAGGGCATACTTTCAAAATATTGTAAGTTTCTTCCAATTCCAGTATTTTTTGGCAATAAAACCGAATATATTGATTCTCCTGATGGTGAAAAGGATGAAAATGATAAAATCAAGCGGATAGCGGTTGAGGTTCCAAATCAGATAAACAATGTAAATCCAGCCTGGACAAAAGCTCCTGTTGATTTAACAGAAGATGATTACGATAATTTCTATCGTGAGCTTTATCCAATGACTTTTGATAGTCCCTTGTTTCATATTCATCTTAATGTTGACTACCCATTTAATTTGACAGGAATTCTTTATTTTCCTAAAATCAAGGAAAATGTTGAAGTTCAGCGTAATAAAATTAATTTGTATTCTAATCAAGTATTTATTACAGACAGCGTTGCGGAAATTGTTCCTGAATTTTTAACCTTATTACATGGAGTTATCGATTCTCCAGATATACCGCTAAACGTTTCACGTTCCTATTTACAAAGCGATTCAAATGTCAAAAAAATCTCGGCGCATATCACGAAAAAAGTGGCTGATAAGTTGGCTGAAATGTATAAAAAAGACCGTAAAGATTTTGAAGAAAAATGGGATGATCTCCAAATTTTTGTACAATATGGTTCATTGTCTGACGAAAAATTTGCCGAAAAAGCAAAATCCTTTTCATTATTAAAAAATGTAGACAAGCAATTTTTCACAATTGAAGAGTATAAAGAAAAAGTAAAGGCGCTGCAAACCAATAAAGATGGAAAAACGATTTTCCTCTACACAAATAATGCAGATGAGCACTACTCATTTGTTAAAAAAGCAAATGATAGAGGGTTTGACGTATTGTTGCTTGACGGGCCATTAATACCGCATTGGATTGGCAAGCTGGAAATGTCTGAAGAAAATATTTCATTCGCACGGGTCGACGCTGATACATTAGATAAATTGATTCAAAAAGAGGAAGAAATTCCTTCAAAATTGTCTAAAGAAGATGAAGAAAAGTTAAAACCTATTTTTGAAGATGTGTTGGTAAAAGATAAATTCATTGTCAAGTTCGAATCCATGAGTGAAAATGATGCGCCAATAATAATTACACAGCCTGAATTTATCAGGAGAATGATGGAACAGCAAAAATTAGGAGGTGGAGGCTTTTATGGGGCATTTCCTGAAACTTATAATGTTCTAATTAATTCGAATCATTTAAAAATATGCGAATTATTAAAGAAAAAAGGAAAGAATCAATTGGCAACAGCAAAACAACTGACTGATTTAGCACTTTTATCTCAGGGTATGCTCAAAGGGGAAGCTTTAAGTAATTTTATTGATAGAACAATAGAGCAAATCGTCTAAAAATATCTTAATTTTGGGAGTTCCTAAGGACTCCCAAATTTTTAACCTTAAAACGAATCAAATTGTATAAATGGATTTTAGGTATTGGTGCCTACTTGATCTTTAATAGTTTTTTCCTAGCATTTTTAGGATTTATTGTAGGCTCATTCATCGATAATTACCACAGGGTAATGGAGCAGTTAAGGCGTCAAGCTGAAGCTGAAGGTAGAACTTTCTCTCCAGAAGAATTATTTCAATATTACCAGCAACGTTCAAGTACAAATGATGTACAAACTATGCTCATGGCACTGTCCGCAGCAGTTATGACAGCTGATGGTAAAGTTTTGAAAGCCGAACTAGATTATGTAAAGGCATTTTTTGCTCAGCAATTTGGTCCTAGGTTCAATAGTACTCATTTACAAGTTTTAAAGCAGTTTATCGACTCAGGAAATATTCCTGTAGAACAAATTTGCCAAGACATTAGGATGAGAATGCAGCCTGAAGTGAGAATTCAATTGGTTCACTACTTATTCAATATTGCTAAATCAGATGGTCATGTTTCTGATGTTGAAATTAGTGTTATTCAAAACATTTCTAATCTCTTAGGTATTCCTCAAGTTCAGTTTGAGAGTGTGAAAAACATGTTTTATAGAGACGTTAATTCTGACTATAAAGTACTTGGCATCGACGCTTCGGCTTCAGATGATGAGGTTAAGAAGGCATATAGAAAAATGGCAATTACCTTTCATCCCGACAAAGTGGCTAGTATGGGGGAAGATTTTCAGAAAGGTGCCAAAGAAAAGTTTCAAAAGATTCAGGATGCCTATGAAGCCATAAAAAAATCTAGAGGATTTAAATAATTTGGCTTATTGTTTTTTACCGATTAAAAAAATTACGGGAATTTTAGATAAATCATATGCCTCATCCCTCCATTTTTCTACGCTCATAGTTTTAATGGATTCTGTATTTGTTGTTAAGTTAGAAGCGATGCATACATACGTCTGATTGGCTAACTCATTAAGTAGGTCATCTAAAACATGCATGTTGCGAAAAGGGGTGTCCATGAAAATATGCGTATGACCAGTCCGTCTAGTATCGCCCTCAAAATCTTTTAGTTTTTTTATACGCTCCTTGCGTTCCTTGGGCAGATAACCATGAAAACTAAATGTTTGTCCTGAAAATCCACTTCCTATTAGTGATAATAGAATAGAGGAGGGGCCAACACAAGGCATGACTTTAATGTCATTTTCATGGGCTAATGCAACCAATTCAGCACCCGGATCTGCTATGCCTGGACATCCTGCTTCTGAAATAATCCCGAAATCATGGCCTTTTAATAGATTTCCAATAATTGCATTGAGCGTTTCAACTGAACTGTGTTTGTCCAACTGAATAAAATTGCATTCATCTATTGGAAATGATCTATCCATTTTTCTTAATAACCTTCGAGCAGATTTTATTTCTTCGACGGCAAAATTTCGTAAAGAATTAGTTAAATGATTAACATCTTCTGGAATTATAGATTGGATTGTTTCTCCTCCTAATGTATTTGGAATAAGTATTAATCTTCCTTTTGTCATTGTACAATTTCTTCAATAAGTTTATCTGTTGCTTTATCCAAAAGTTCAAATACTTTTATAAAATCTCTTTCAGCCCCATAATAAGGATCCGGTACCTCCTTGTAATTTGTGGTATCAAGAACATCTAAAATTAATTTAACTTTTTCTTTTTCTTCAATGGTTTTGGCTAAAGATTGCACATCACGTAAATTAGAACGATCCATTACATAAATGTGGTCAAATATAGTGAAGTCTTCATCCTTAATTTTTCGAGCTCTAAGAAAGGATATATCAATTCCGTTGTTTTTAGCGGTCTGAACCATTCTTGGATCAGGACCTTGGCCTGAATGTATGCCTATTGTTCCGGCTGAATCAACCTGAATATTTAATCCGAGTTTTTCAACTTTAAATCGCATTAAGCCATCTGCTAGTGGAGAACGGCAAATATTACCGAGACAGACCATTAGTATTTTCATTGTACAAAAATATAAAATATACCAACTGGTTATTTATTAATCTAAACAAGCGCAATATTCAATCCTAGCTATTAAATGTTCATTTTCATTGAAAATATAAGGAAATCAGATAATTAAAAGCTAACTTTTAAGAACTTTAAGCGTTAGTACAAAAGAACAATCTTTCAATCATGCACCATGAGACAACTCAAAATTACCAAGCAAGTCACCAACAGAGAAACAGCATCTTTAGATAAATATTTACAAGAAATAGGCAGGGTTGAATTAATCTCTGCAGATGAAGAGGTTGAATTGGCAAGAAAGATTAGAGCAGGTGACAGAGCAGCACTTGAAAGGTTGACAAATGCCAATCTTCGTTTTGTGGTCTCTGTTTCAAAGCAATATCAAAATCAAGGGTTATCTCTTCCTGATTTAATCAATGAAGGGAATTTAGGTTTAATTAAAGCAGCCGAACGTTTTGATGAAACAAGAGGATTTAAGTTTATTTCCTATGCCGTTTGGTGGATTCGTCAATCCATTTTACAGGCTTTAGCTGAGCAAGCGAGAATAGTGAGATTACCGCTCAATAAAATAGGAACAATTAATAAAATAAATAGGGCTTATTCGGAATTAGAGCAAAAGTATGAAAGGCCACCCTCAGCTGATGAATTGGCAGAATATTTAGAGTGCACACCAGAAGAAGTTAAGCAGTCTTTAGCAAACAGTGGTAGACATATTTCAATGGATGCGCCATTAATCGAAGGTGATGAATCTTCGTCAAGTATGTATGATGTTTTATTAAACGATTCACTTCCAGGACCTGAAAGAGATTTGGTTTTGGAATCGCTGCGTAAGGATATTGAAAGATCACTTTCCACATTAACCTCAAGAGAAGGTGATGTGGTAAGACTTTATTACGGACTTAATGGAAAACATCCGTTGACTCTGGAAGAAATTGGTGAACGATTCGATTTAACAAGAGAACGGGTTCGTCAAATTAAAGAAAAAGCAATTCGAAGGTTGAAGCATAC
>Ga0068876_10003666_pt1 | contig 10938 bp, 8 predicted proteins | sample NOAtaG_6_FD_66442 | JGI IMG/M metagenome (GOLD analysis project Ga0068876, IMG submission 66442) | Freshwater lake microbial communities from Lake Erie, under a cyanobacterial bloom - NOAA_Erie_Diel5S_2200h metaG | ecosystem: Environmental > Aquatic > Freshwater > Lake | place: USA: Ohio, Lake... | reverse complement strand
CTTCCACTTGCGCATGTACTCGACGAAGCCTGGGGCGAGGCCCTCGGCCTCGAGGTGCGCGGCGGTGACGGGAGGCCGGGCGACGGGCGCGTCCTCGGCGGCGCGCCGGGGCCAGTCGTGGTTCGCGATGGCGGCGCGGCCGAGCGCGACCGCGTCGGCGCCGAGCGCGAGCTGCGCCTCCGCCTCGTCGCGGGTCCAGATGCCCCCAGCCGACACGATCGTGGCGGTGTCGCCGAGCGCCGCGCGAAAGAGCGGGACGGCGTGCTCCGCCGGCCGCTTGGTGGTGTTCTGGGCGGCGCGCCAGAGGGACAGGTGGATGACCTCGGCGCCGTCCTCGACCAGCCACTGCGCCACCTGAATGGACTCGTCGAGATCGAGCCCCTTGGCCTGCCCGAAGTCCTCCGGCGACAGGCGCACCGCGAGGCTGAGCGAGGGCGCCGCAGCGCGCACCGCCCGCGTCACCTCGCGGACGAGCCGCGCCCGGTGCGTCAGGGGCCCGCCCCAGCCGTCGGCGCGCCGGTTGTAGTGCGTGCCGAGGAACTGCGAGAGCAGGTAGCCGTGGGCGCCGTGGATCTCGACCGCGTCGAAGCCCGCCGCCGCGCAGCGCGCCGCGGCCGTACCGAAGGCGCCGACGATGCGGTGCAGGTCCTCCTCGCTCGCCTCGACCGCCGCCGGGACCTCGTCGCTCGGACTCGGCGCGAGGATCGGCAGGCCGCTCTCCGCCCCGTTGGCCCGCAAGCCGCCATGAAAGAGCTGCACGCTCGCGAGCGCGCCGCCTGCGTGGATCCGCCCGGCGAGCGTGGTGAGTCCGGGCAGCATCGCGTCGTCGTGCACGCCGAGCTCGCCGGGCCAGCCCTTGCCGTCCTGGGTCACGTGCGCGGCGCACGTCTCGACGAGACCGAAGCCGCCGTCCGCGCGCATCCCGAGGAAGCGCTCCTCCGCCGCCGAGCAGCGCCCGTCCGGATGGCTCTGCATGTTCGTGAGCGGCGCGAGCCACACGCGGTTGCGGGCGACGAGCCCCGGACGGAGCGGCAGCGGTGAGAACAGCGCGCTCACCGCTCACTCCGCCGCGGGCGCCGGCTCCATGTCGAAGCGCGAGACCTCGTGACCGTCGTCGATGTCCACGACCCGCACCGGGCCCCAGCGGCGCATCAGCGGTGCGACCGTGGTCGCGTCGCCGACCACCACGATGAGCGCGTGCTCCGGGTCGATGTGCGCGCGGGCCGCAGCGAGCGCCTGCTCCGGCGTGACCGAGCGGATCGCGCTCCGGTAGCCGTCCCAGTAGTCGTCGGGCAGGCCGAAGATGCGCAGGTAGCCGACCATCCACGCCACGCGGCCGATCGTGTCGATGGAGAGCGGAAAGGAGTCGGAGAGGTACTGCGTTGCGTCGCGCACCTCGTCGGCGCTCGGCGCCTCGGTCGTGATGCGGACGAGGTGCTCCATGAACGCGTCCATCGCGAGACCGCTCCGGTCGAGCTCGGGGTTGGCCGGATCGCGGCCGATGCCTCCGCGCGCGCGGAACGGTCCGGGCACGGCGAGCTCGTCGACGCCGGAGTAGGCGCCGTAGGTGAGCGAGCGGCGCTCGCGCAGGTCCATGAACAGGCGCGCGCTCGCCGAGCCGCCGAGGATCTCGTTGGCGACCTCCAGGGGGATCCAGTCCGCGTCGTTCCGCGCGAGCGCGAGGTTGCCGATGTTGATGACCGACTGCTGCGAGCCAGGGCGGTGGACCACGATGACTTCGCGGCCGGTGCGGGCGGGCAGCTCGGGCAGACGCAGGGTCGGCACGGGGCGACGGCGCCAGCGGCCGAAGGCGCTCTCGGCCGCGGCCCGCGCGGTCTCGGGGGTCACCGCGCCCGCGACGACGAGAAAGGCGTTGCCGGGCACGTAGTGCGTGCGGTGGAAGGCCGTGAGGTCGCGGGTGCGGGCGCGCTCGATCGCCGCAGGCGTGGCGTCGACGTGGTTGTAGGGATGCTCGCCGTAGATGGCCCGGTAGAACTCTCGGCGCGCGACGACCGAGGCGTCGCCGTAGCTGACGACGAGGCGCTCGGTCTCGCGGCGCTGTAGGCGCGTGAATTCCTCGGCGTCGAAGCGCGGGTTCATCGCCACGTCCGCGAGGATCGCCATCATCGCGTCGAGCTGATCGGCCGTGCCGCGGATGGTCAGGCTCGTCTGCATCGGGTCGATGCCGACCTGCAGATCCGCGCCGAGGTACTCGATCGTCTCGGCGATCTCGGCGCTCGTGCGGGTGCGCGTGCCCTCCTTGAGCATGTTCGCGACGAGGCCGGCGAGGCCGGGCAGCTCAGCCGGGTCGGCGGCGAACCCGGAGCGGATCACCAGACGCAGGTAGGCGAGCGGGAACGACGAGCTCGTCGGCACCGCGTTCACCTCGAGGCCGTTGGCGAGGCTCGTGCGCGTGATGGGGGGCAGGCTCACGTCGCGGGCGGGACCGGACGCCGGAGGTTCCATGCGGGGACGGACCGCGACGACCTCTCCGCCGCCCTCGGCGGCGGGATCGGGCGCGGTGGCGGTCTCGGTGGGCGCGCCCGAGCAGCCGAGCGATAGGAGGAGCGAGAGGATGAAGCGGTTCACGGCGCACCTCCTTCGGCGGGCTGCGGGATCACGTCGAGCACGGTGCGGTTCGTCGGAGCGAAGTACTGGCCCGCGACGCGCTGGATGTCAGCGGGGGTCACGGCGAGGTAGCGGTCCATCTCGGTGGTGAGCAGGCGCGCGTCGCCGAAGTACATCTCGAATTCGGCGAAGCCCTGGGCGCGCTCCATGTTCCCCTGCAGTCCGAGGAGAAAATAGGTGCGGACGCGGTTGCGGACGCGCTCCATCTCGCGCTCCGGCACGCCCTCGCGGGCGACGCGCTCGATGGCCTCGTAGATGCGGGGCCGCACCTCCTCGCCGGTGTGTCCCTCGGTGAGCAGGGCGAAGACCGAGAAGAGGTCCGGTCCGCGGCGGTCGTCGGTCGACACGCTCACGTCGGCGAGCAGCTCCTCTTCGTGGACCAGCGTGCGGTAGAGCCGCGAGCTCTCGCCGTCGGCCAGCAGCATCGCGAGCAGCTCGAGCGGGTAGTGATCCGGCTCGCGGTTCGGCGGGATGTGCCAGGTGACGTGGAAGGCCGGCAGGTCCGCGTGCGCGTCGGTGATCAACTCGGTGCGCTCGGCGGTCTGCGGCACGAACGGCGGGGGCTCGTAGGGCAGCACCGTCCGGCGCTCGATCGACCCGAAGTACTCCTCGATGAGCCGCATCGCCTCGTCGGGATCGAAGTCACCCGCGACCGAGACGACGGCGTTGTTGGGCGCGTAGTAGGAGTTCCAGAATTCCTGCACCGCGCTGAGCGGCGCGCCGGTCAGGTCGGCCATGTCGCCGATGGTCGAGTGCGCGTAGGGAAAGTAGTCGCCGTAGGCGAGCTCGTTGATCCGGAGGAACGAGGGCGCGTAGGGCTGATTGACGTAGCTCTGCTCGCGCTCCTGGATGACGATGATGCGCTGGTTCTCGAAGTTCTCGGTGGTGATCGCGAGCGAGGCCATCCGGTCCGCCTCGAGCCAGAGGCCGAGCGCGAGCTCGTTGGAGGGCAGCGTCTCGTAGTAGTTCGTCCGGTCCTCGCTGGTGGTGCCGTTCGCCGAGCCGCCGCGCCGGTTGATGAGCGCGAAGTGCTCGTCGTTGCCCACGTTCGCCGAGCCCTGGAACATCATGTGCTCGAAGAGGTGGGCGAAGCCCGAGCGGCCGCGCACCTCGTTCCGCGAGCCGACGTCGTAGTAGACGGCGACCGCGACGGTGGGGATGGTCGGCTCGGGGTTGAGCACCACGCGGAGGCCGTTCGCGAGGGTCTCGCGGCGGAGCGTGAGGCGGGTGAGCGCGTTGCCGGACTCCGCCGGCGCCGTCGCCGCGACCGGACCCGCGCCCTCCTGCGCGAGCGCCTGGGAGAGACGTGCGCCGGGCAGGAGCGGTAGGAGGAGGGCAGCGAGCCACGGCAGGCTGTGCCGGACCGGGTTCAGATGTCGTGCGCTGATCATGCGAGGACCTCGTGCGAGGCGGGTCGTATGGAGCCCTGCCCCCGAGCGGGCAATGGGGCAGGGGTGCTACCACGCGAGGCCTTGCCCGCCACGGCGCGCGCGGACTCGGGGGCATCGCGGACGACCGGATTTCCGTGATACAAGCCCCACATGTGCGCGGTCCGCGCGGCCCTCGTCTCGATCGGGACCGAGCTCACCCGGGGTGAGCTGACGGACACGAACGCGAGCTTCCTGAGCGCGGAGCTCACCGCGCTTGGCGCCGAAGTCCTTCTGCGGCTCACCGTCGACGACGAGATCGAGCGCATCGTGGAGGCACTCGATCTCGCCGCGGGCCGGGCGCGGTACGTGATCGTGACCGGTGGGCTCGGGCCGACGACCGACGACCTGACGACCGAGGCGGCGGCGCGGCTGCTGGGTGTCGGCCTCGTACGGGACGGCGGCTCGGTCGATGCCATCCACCGCCGCTTCGCCGCGCTCGGCCGCACCGCCTCGCCCACCAACCTGAAGCAGGCGGACTTCCCCATCGGCGCGACCGTGCTGCCGAACCCGGTCGGGACCGCGCCGGGCTTCCTCGTCGAGCACCGCGGCGCGACGCTCTTCTTCACGCCGGGGGTGCCGCACGAGATGCGGCGCCTCTTCGAGGACCACATTCAGCCGCGCATCGCCGCGGTCGTGCCCCGCACGAGCCACCAGATCCGCTTGCGCTGCTTTGGACTGCCCGAGTCCATCGTCGGCGAGAAGCTCGCCGGCCTCGAGGCCGAAGAGCCCGGCCTCACGATCGGCTACCGCGCCTCGTTCCCCGAGATCGAGGTGAAGGTGCTGGTGCGCGCAACGAGCGAAGCCGAGGCGCAGGCCGGGGCCGAGCGGGCCGCGCGCGCGGTACGAGCCCGGCTCGGTTCGGTGGTCTACGGCGAGGGCGACGACACGCTCGCGGCGTTCGTGGGCCGCACGCTGCGCGATCGGGGCCTCACCCTCGCGCTCGCGGAGTCCTGCACCGGGGGCCTCGTCGGCCAGCTGATCACCTCCGTCCCCGGCAGCTCGGAGTACCTGACGCTCGACGCAGTCACCTACTCGAACGCCTCGAAGATCCGGGTGCTCGGCGTCAACGAGGACGAGCTGCGGGCCCACGGCGCGGTGAGCCAGGAGGTCGCCTGCGCGATGGCCGACGGTGCGCTGCGCTTGGCCGACGCCGACCTCGCGGTGGCCATCACCGGCATCGCCGGGCCCGGGGGCGGCTCCGAGCAGAAGCCGGTCGGGACGGTGTGGATGGCCCTGGCGCGCCGCGGTCAGCGCGCCGAGCCGCGCGCGCTGCACTTCGGCGGCAGCCGCGAGCGGATCCGCACCCTCGCCGCCTACACCGCGCTGCGCTGGATCGCCGACGTCGCGCTCGACAGCGGGCGCTGAGCCCTCCAGCCGGGGCGCCGCGGACCTCAGCGCTCGCTCGGGAACACGAAGAGCGAGGGCAGGTCGAGCTCGACGGCGTCGAAGGGCGGGATGCGCGCGTCGACCTGGGCGAAGAGGCCGAGCCGCAGCCACGCGGCGCCGCGCCGCTCGAAGGCCTCGACGTGACGCGCCTCGGGATCGACGAGCCAGAGGTGCTCGACGCCGAAGGAGGCGTACAGGTCCGCCTTGCGGCCGCGGTCGAGGCGCGCGGTTCCGGGCGAGAGCACCTCGGCGATCCAGTGCGGCGCGACGTCGATGAAGGCCCCGTTCGGGTCGAAGGTCGCGCCCTCGACGCGCCAGCCGGCGAGGTCGGGCACGAGGATCTGCGGACCAGCCCCGAGGTGGAGCTCGGGCTCGTAGAGGATGAGCCAGCCGCCGGGACCGCCGCGCCCCCGCCGGAAGCGGGTGACGAGCTCCGCGCCGAGATCGCTCGCCGCCAGCGCGTGCCGGCTCGCGGCCGCGGCAGCAGCACGAGCTCCCCGTCGATCACCTGGGCGACCATGTGCCCGGGGGCCGCGAGGACGTCGGCGTAGGTGGCTGGCTTTCGCGCAGCCGTCATGAAGCAGGAAAGTAGCACGAGGGGCGGCCGGAACGGGCCGACCGCGGCGCCCGTACCGACCCCCGACGACCGAGGCGTTCGAGGGCTGCCGCCCAGCGCGCGGGGCGCAGACAGCCTCCGGTGAACGACCACGTCGAAGCGCGGCTGCCCCCCGGCCTCCTCGCGCGCCTCTCGGCGCTGCACCCCGGCGGCCGCGTGGTGTCGGCGGTGCCGCTCGGGGTCGACGAAGCGGGCGGAGCCGGCGAGACCGCGAAGGGCCTGGGCTATGGGCGCCCGATCCGGCTGACCCTCGAGGTGGCCGGCGCACGCCGCGACCTCGTGCTGCACACCGCCACGCCGGACGCGTTCGGCCACGACCGGCGGAGCGACCGCGTCGCGGCGATGCTGCTCGCCTGGGACACCTTCGGCGCGCTGCCGCGGCACGCGCGCGCGGTGGACGTGGGGGTGATCGCGGGCCCCGAGCTCGTCTCGCTCGCCGGCGCGGGCGAGGCGTACCTGCTCACCGAGTGGGCCGCCGGTCGCCCCTACGCGGTGGACCTGCGCCGCGTGGCCGCGCACGGCGCGACGGAGGGCGACGTCGAGCGCGCGCGGCGCCTCGCCCGCCTGCTCGCCGAGATCCACGCGCGACCCGGCACGCATCCGGGAGCGTACGTGCGCGCCTGGCGGGATCTCTGCGGCTCGGGCGAGGGCATCGCCGGCATCGCCGACGGCTACGCCGGAGGCGCGGGACGCGACGTGCCCGGGGCCCCCGCCGCGCGCATCGCCGCGATCGAGCGGCAGTGCCTGACGCTGCGCCACCGCTTCCGCGACGACGTCGCGCGGCTCACCCGCACGCACGGCGACTTCCACCCGTTCAACGTGCTCTTCGATGGCGGCGAGCCGGTGCTGCTCGATGCGAGCCGGGGCGCCGAGGGCGAGCCCGCCGACGACGTCGCGTGCATGGCGATCAACTTCCTCTTCTTCGGCGTCGGCGCGCCGGAGCGCTGGGCGCACGGCCTCGGCCGGCTCTGGACGGCGTTCCTCTCGGCCTACGACGACGCGCGGCCCGATCCGGGCCTGCCCGAGCGGCTCGCGCCCTTCTTCGCCTGGCGCGGCCTCGTGGTGACGAGCCCCGCCTGGTACCCGAACCTCGAGGCGCACGAGCGGGACCGGATCCTCCGCTTCGTCGAGCGCTGCCTCGAGGCACCGCGCTTCATGCCGGGCTTCGGTGAGGACGCGATGCGGTGAGCGGCGCCATCGTGTGGCTCACCGGGCTGCCCTCGTCGGGCAAGAGCACGCTCGCCGAGGCCGCGGCGGCCGCGCTGCGCGCCCGCGGCGAGGCGGTGCTGATCCTCGACGGCGACGCGGTGCGGGCCGCCCTCGTGCCCACGCCGGGCTACGACGAGGCGGGCCGGGCGGGCTTCTACGCGACCCTCGCGCGGCTCGCGGCCCTCGCCGCGCGCCAGGGCCTCACCGTGCTCGTCCCCGCCACCGCCCACCGGCGCCGCTTTCGTGACGCGGCCCGCGCCCTCGCCCCGGCGCGCTTCGTCGAGGTCTTCGTGGACACCGACGCGGCGACCTGCCGCGCCCGCGACACGAAGGGCCTCTACGCCGCCGCTGGTCCCGCCGCCGCCCTCCCCGGCGCCGGCGTCGTCTACGAGCCGCCCGAGCACCCCGAGCTGCGGATCTGCCCCGGCGACGACGGCGTGGCGCGGCTGCTCGCCGCGCTCGACGCGCGAGGCTGAGCGCGCCCCGGGCGGCAGGAGCGCATCGATGAGCGCACGCAGTGCCCCTCGGACCCGGCGCGCGGCCCGCGGAGCACCGCGGCTCCACCAAGCAGATGCCTTGGGCATCGGATTCCCCCGGGACCTAGGCAAGGGGTGCCCCGGCGTCGAAGGTCGCCGCGTGAGCCGTCGATTGCCTCCGGAACCCGTGCTGTGGACCGATGCCGTGGCCGAAGCGGCACAGGCCGACCTGTCCGCACGCCTCGCTCAGAACGTCCGCGCCGCCCGTGCCGAGACCGGGCTGAGCCAGGAACGCGCGGCCGAGCGGGCCGCCCTCTCCTGGATCTACTGGCGTCAGCTCGAGGCCGGAAAGAGCAACCCGACGCTCCGCGTCCTGGCCCAGGTCGCGGTGGCCCTTGGCGTCGAGCCGGGCCGGCTCCTTCTACGCTCCGCCTCCGCGGACCACGCAGCAGCCGGTCGGCCGACCTACCCAAAGCCGGCCAGTTCGACCCCGCCGGTCGCGACGCCCGCACGACCGAGAGCAGCCAGTTCTCAGGCAATGCCCGGAGCGGAAGAGCCCCCGCGCTCGACCTCGAAGTCGAGGAGCACTGCCCCGAAGAAACTACCTGCACCGTCCCCCCTCCGCCGAACGACCGGAGGACCAACGAAGAAGTCGGTGACGGCTCGTACGCGCAGCCGCTGAGGAGGCAGCGCGCGAGCCGTCACACGTTCGAATCGTCTTCATCAGGCGACAAGGCCGAGCGTCGGTCTACGACGGTTCCGCTCAGCCCCCTTTGTTCCGCCCCCGAGACCAGCGTTCGGGAGACCGCAGCGCCGGCGAGTTCCTGAGGAGCCGACCGCAGCTGCGGTACGACAGGACGTCACCGGCGAGCGCCCCCCGGCATCGGCACCCTCAACACGGCGCTCGGTCACACGCCGGTCTGCAGGAACCCGTCCGAGAACATGCGATTCACGTTGAGGACCCAGCCGCTGGTACCCGGAGGAACTTCGAAGCAGACGTTGAAGGTTCGGGGCATACCAGGGTTCAACGTCTCGGTGATGCCGAGCGTGTTTCCAAGTCGGAGGTTGCAATCCATCGAATCCTCGAAGCGGGCACCCGCGCTGCTGATGGCGGCGTCGGCGAAACTCACGACCTGCATGGCCTCGTTCGTGGTGTTGGTGACCCGGTACTCGATCACGAGAAGGGTGGCGCCGGCGGGTGCAGTGTAGACGCCGAAGGTCTCGCCGACCTCGTTGGCAAAAGGTGCCGCGACGACGCGGTCTCCAGTCCGCCCACGTTCAACGGCGTCCCCACCGGGACGGCGGTGCTCGCACTCGAACCAGGTGCGCCCGGACTCGGCCCCGACGAAGCACCACTGGAGGTTCCGCCCCCGCCGCCGAGGCAGCAGCCTGCGACGGCATGTCCGAGCAGAAGGGTCATGATGCCGCCGACAATCACGTCGGGTCGCATTCCTGTTCCTTTCCAATCACCGACTGCAGAATCGCAGTCGCCAAGGTTTCGTGGGGGCTGCGGAGGGAGTCGTGTCGCGAGGCAGAGCCGTACTGAGGAAACGGATGCGTCGGGGGAGCGGGAGACTCGTTCGGACGCTCGCACAACTGCCGACAAACCGAGGACCGACCGCGTCGAGGACACCGTCGAGTCCACGTCGGGAGCGCGTCGACATGGGGTGCGTACACCTCGAGCGGGCGCGCCGTCTCTGCGAAAAGGCAACCATCGTCGCAGGGACCGAAGGAAGGAGGCCATCCTGTCGGTTGTCCTCGACGAACAAACGCGATGCTAGCGGCATCCGCTATCCAAGGCAACCATTGAATGGCGCAACTTCTCGGGCGCTCCGCATGAGATGCGGCAAGCCGGGGTTGGTTGTGTGAAGAGCGAGGGCGATGCGTGGACCTCGCGCGACGCCTACCCATCCGCGAGCTGAAAGGGACACCAAGGCGGATTCGGTAGGCGGAGCTGCTTCGGACCAGAACACAGCAGCCCGAGGAACGCTGCGTGCGGCGGCGAGCCCTCCGGCCCTGCGCCGCGTGGCCTCACCCGCGAAGCTTGCAGAAGACCCGCGCGACCCGCTCCCAGCCGTTCACGGGTGCTGCGTCGCACGCCACGTATCCGAGGGCCTCCGCGACATCCAAGGACGCCTTCACCCCCTCGGCACCCCACCCACCCACCATCGCGCGCAGGCGGCGTCGAGACCCGCGAAGCGGCCGCGCGGACCTGACCAGAGGCCCGCGCAGCGAAGCGGCCGCCTGCCGCAGACCGATCGCCGCCGACCGCGGACAGCCGATAGCCGATAGCCGATAGCCGATAGCCGATAGCCGATAGCCGATAGCCGATCACCGACCGCCGACCGAGCTACCCTCCCCTCGGATGCCTCCCCTCGTCGCCCCTCTCCCGCCCGGCCCGCTCGCGCTCATCGGCGACGTGCACGGCGAGATCGACGCGCTCGAAGCCCTGCTCTCTCGCCTCGGCGTGCGCGGCACGCGCTCCGACCGGGTGCTGGTCTTCGTCGGCGACCTCATCGACCGCGGCCCCGACAGCCCCGCGGTGGTGCGGCGGGTGCGCGAGCTGGTCGAGTCCGGCGCGGCGCGGTGCATCGCAGGCAACCACGAGCTCAACGCGCTCGCGGGGGTGAAGAAAGAAGGCAACGGCTGGCTGCTCGGGCACCCCGATCGTCCCGGTCGTCCGGGCGGGGGCCACGGCGCGCCCTTCGCCAGCGTGCCGGCGCGGGACGACGAGCGGGCCGACCTCCTCCGCTTCCTCGGCGCGCTGCCGCTCGTCCTGTGCCGCGACGATCTGCGCGTCGTGCACGCCTGCGATCACGGCCCGAGCCTCGCGGCGCTGCCCGAGCGTGGCGCCATCGCCGAGCTCGACGCGCTGCACCGCGGCCGCATCGACGCCGCGCTCGATCGCGCCGGCACGCGCGGCGAGGCGAGGGACCTCGCGCACCAGAACGAGAACCCGATCAAGGTGCTGACGAGCGGGCTCGAGCACGCGCTGCCGCCCGAGCAGCACTTCTACGCCAGCGGCAAGCAGCGCACGGTGGCGCGCACGCGGTGGTGGCAGCAGGGCGCGCCGGTGCCGACGGTGGTCGGCCACTACTGGCGGCGGCGCCGCGACCACGGCGGCCGCGAGAAGGTCGACGTGTGGGACGACGTGCCGCCGTTCGCGTGGAGCGGGCAGGTGTTCTGCGTCGAC
>Ga0068876_10003652_pt1 | contig 10957 bp, 8 predicted proteins | sample NOAtaG_6_FD_66442 | JGI IMG/M metagenome (GOLD analysis project Ga0068876, IMG submission 66442) | Freshwater lake microbial communities from Lake Erie, under a cyanobacterial bloom - NOAA_Erie_Diel5S_2200h metaG | ecosystem: Environmental > Aquatic > Freshwater > Lake | place: USA: Ohio, Lake... | reverse complement strand
CAAACACAGAATAAAATGGACGAAATGGTAGATTTGCGTGAATTTATCAGCATCAAAGGGGTAAAAGCCATTGGTAATCGATTGACGCAGCTTCCTGTATTGAACATTGATCTTTTGGAGGCGGATGAGGAATTAGAAAATAAAGCCAATGCTGAACTTCAGATTTTGCTTCATAAATCTGAAGATATTTCCAACAATGGCGAAGCTCCTTCTTTATTTGACTGAGGTTTCTCTTTGACTCTTCGAGTGAGTTTAGACAGCAGAATCTGTTTTTAAGTTTAAATAGAAAATACCTCATTTAAGGTATTGTCTAATGGTCTGTACATTTTGAATATTTGCATTATTAAGAAAGATTCTAAATAATGAAAATATTTACTCCGTGGATGGTCTGTTTTGTGGGTTTGCAAGTGGGCGCCTTAGCACAACCTACTATTCCAATTAAACGAAGACCCGATGGATTGATTTCCCGGGACACTCTATTCAAGCCATTGGATTTTATCGACTATTCTAAACGGCCCACAACTGAATTCCTTCCGGAATGGAAAGAAGGCATTGTATATGCAGGCAAGGCGACCTATGAGGTAAGTGTCAAAAATTTACAGGTGGACGCAACCGGCAATGCCGCTCGCCAATGGATGGCAAAAGTGCCAGGCATGTCTGTATGGGAAAGCGATGGATCGGGTTTAAATACCTCCATCTCTACACGCGGTTGGTCACCCAATCGTTCATGGGATTTGAATGTTAGAATGGATGGATTTGACATCGCCTCTGACCCGATGGGTTATCCCGAGGCGTATTACGCACCCCCTACGGAATTCATGGACCAAATTCAACTGATCAAAGGAGCAGGCGCTTTGGCATACGGAACTCAATTTGGTGGTTTTCTTAATTACAGAACGGCGCAACCCGGTTATAAAAAATACCATTACAATGGTGTATATTCCTTAGGTTCTTTCAATACGGAAAGTGCTATGCATGCTCTTCATGGAACCACCGGTAAATGGAAATACGGAATTTGGTTGCACCAAAGAACTTCTGATGGATGGAGAAAAAACAGCCAGTACAAAACCCAAAATGCAATGATCAAAATGGGACGGAGTTTAGCCAATGATTTTTATGTGCAGCTGGAATATATCAAACATCTTTCAACTGCTCAACAGTCGGGTGGATTAACCGATGCCCAATGGGCCATAGATCCGAGCATTTCCAACAGAGATCGAAATTGGTTTCAATTGGATTGGCAGGTGTATGGATTGGATATTACACAAAAGAAAGATCGACATTTTTGGTCGAATAAACTGAGCTTTATGCAAGGAATTCGCAATTCAGTGGGATTTCTCAAAGGCATTGATACCCCTGATGATTTATCCAATCGACAATTGGACTTGGATACCTATCGCAATTGGACCTTCGAATCCAGGTACACTCAATTTTTCACGAAAGGATTCACCATGAGTACAGGTGTACGAGGCTTTCAGGGTAATACCGATCGTTTACGCGATGAAAAAGGTGGATCAACCGGGAATGATGCTGATTTTGGAATCATACCTAATTTTGAAATGAGCAGAGACTTGGATTACAAATCCCTTAATGCGGCGGCGTTTACTGAGTGGATCTTAGAATGGAAAAATTTGAAGTGCATTCCCGGTGTGCGTTATGAATGGATACAAAATTCTATGGAGGGTCGTTACAGTTCTACATTTAACGTAACTCCATCCACCATGCATCGCAATGTGTTTTTATACGGTGCTGCACTAGAATATCATATAACGGATAATAATGAGGTAGTATTGAATTACAACCGATCATTCAGACCCGTATTATTCTCAGAATTGACTCCTACTGGAACATCAGATGTAATTGATCCAAATTTAAAAGATGCACAAGGATATAATTTGGATGCGTTCATCAGAGGTAAAATATTGAATGGTCGTTTACACTATCAACTCGGAGCTTATTATACTTTATACGGAAATAAAATTGGTAGTTATGTGGATGCCAATGGGGTGCGAAATGTAACCAACATCGGAGATGCGTTGAGCAAAGGAGTTGAAACCTTATTAGATTATACATTTACCCAATCTCAACAACAATGGTCGGTCAATGCATGGACTGCCTTGTCTTGGATGAATGTCACCTACACCTCTTGGAATGATCCTACTTTAACAGAAGAAAACCAACAAAAAGGCAATAGAGTAGAGAACGCCCCTCGCTACATTCACCGCGCGGGATTGAATATTGGATACCATCAATTGTCCTTACAAATCAATGGGAATTGGATCAGTGAGGTATACACGGATGCATTGAACACCGACCTTCCTAATAGTGCTGCCACTAAAGGTAAATTAGCCGCCTATCAGGTAATGGATGCTTCATTGAAATATAATTTCACGAAGAATGTACAAGGTCTGCTCAATGTCAACAATTTTCTAAATGAGCAGTATGCCACTCGCAGATCTGGCGGATATCCTGGACCGGGGATATTGCCCGGAACACCAAGATCTGTAACCTTCACACTGGGCATTAATTTCTAAAGTATTCTGTGCTATTTTACATCCATGGGAAATAACAAAGGGCTGAAATTTCAGCCCTTACTCTTGTCGTTTTGAATCTCTTGTTTAGTTCGCTGCGGATTGAGAGACTAAAAAATAAATGACCATAATGGCCACTGCAGCCAACATGATGGCCAAAGTTACCGGTCCTCCAATTTCGTTTTGTTGAGCTTCTGAATGCCCGTGATGTTCTTCGTGATGTCCCATAATCATTCTTGTTTGCACAAATGTATTAAATCAACACTTCACTCGTACATTTGCACCTCAAAATTTTATTATGTCATTGAAATGCGGAATCGTTGGTTTGCCGAATGTGGGTAAATCTACTTTATTTAATTGTTTGTCCAATGCCAAAGCGCAGGCGGCCAATTTTCCTTTTTGTACCATTGAACCCAATGTTGGAACCATCACGGTGCCCGATGAGCGCTTGACTGCTTTGGCCGAGTTGATTACTCCTGAGCGAGTGGTTCCCACTACCATTGAGATCGTGGATATCGCGGGATTGGTAAAAGGAGCCAGCAAAGGGGAGGGATTAGGCAATAAATTTTTAGCCAATATCAGAGAGACAGATGCGATCATTCATGTATTGCGTTGCTTTGAGGATCCCAATGTGGTGCATGTGGACGGCAGTGTAGATCCGATCAGAGACAAGGAAATCATTGACATTGAGCTTCAAATGAAGGATTTGGAAGCGGTGGAGGCGCGTTTGACCAAAGTGCAGAAAGCAGCAAAAACAGGGGATAAAGACGCCAAACGCATTTTTGATTTTTTGACTTTGCTCAAGGAAACTTTAGAGCAAGGAAAAAGTGCTCGTACCTTGAATCATGATGCAGAAGAAAACGTCAAGTTGATGCAAGAATTACAATTGCTCACCGCCAAGCCAGTAATGTATGTGTGCAATGTAGAGGAGGGCAGTGTGGTATCGGGCAATGCTCACGTTGAGCGAGTAAGAGCTGCGGTGCAAGATGAGAAGGCAGGCATTGTGGTCATCGGAGCCGCCATTGAGGCCGACATCGCTTCTTTGGAGACCTATGAAGAGCGCCAGATGTTTTTGCAGGACCTTGGATTAGAAGAACCTGGGGTAGCCAAGCTAATCAAAGCGGCTTATCAGTTGTTGAATTTACAAACCTATTTCACGGCAGGTGTCAAAGAAGTGCGAGCTTGGACCATACACAAGGGAGACACCGCACCGCAAGCAGCAGGAGTGATTCATACCGATTTTGAAAAAGGATTCATCCGCGCTGAGGTAATAAAATACAACGACTACATCCATTACAAATCCGAAGCGGCGGTGAAAGATGCGGGAAAGATGGGAGTAGAAGGCAAGGAGTATATTGTTCAAGACGGTGATATCATGCATTTCCGCTTCAATGTTTAATCGTTGCATTTTCTTTGGATTGTTGTTTTGTGCAGCTGGTTGTATAGATGCACCCGATATTCGTTGGGATATAGAGCAGGTAATGAATCGTCAAGCGGAGTGTTGGAATCAACGAAATATAGACGGATTTATGGAACCTTATTGGCACAGTGATTCTCTCAGATTCATGGGAAAATCAGGGGTTACCAAAGGTTGGCAAGCCACCCTGGATCGATACAAAAAGAGTTATGCACCTGACGAAATGGGGAATTTGGTGTTTGATGATTTGTATTTTGATGTGTTGTCTTCTGAAGCAACTTGGGTGGATGGAAGATGGACCTTGTTCAGGAGCTTGGACACTTTGAGTGGTCGATTCAGCTTGCTTTGGAAACGCTTGGATGGTAAATGGCAAATTGTAGCTGATCACAGCAGTTAATCCATGGAAGCTCCCATCACCATTGCCATTATTGTAATTACCTGTCTGGTGAGCTATTGGGCTTGGGAAAATCTTTCGATTTTCAACCGACTCACTTTGTATCCCTACGCGGTGAAATACCAAAAGGAATACGATCGAATGATCGGGCATACCTTCATTCACGCCGATTGGATGCACTTGGGTTTCAATATGTACACTTTTTATTCGTTTGGTCAAGTAATGGAGGTGGTGATGGTGAACCCTGAGATTCTCCAGCGTTTTCATCCGAATATGCAGGTGTGGTCACCGATGGCAGGAAAGATATATTTTTTACTGATTTATTTTTTAGGTGGAGTCATTGCCAGTTTACCGGCTATTTGGAAACATGCTGATCATGTGGGGTATCGCTCGGTGGGCGCTTCGGGTGCGGTAAGTGCTGTGATGATGGCTTTTATGTTGTTGTTCCCTCAAATGGAAGTTGGTTTTTTTATGATCATTCCCATGCCCGCCTGGATAGGGGCTTTGGTGTTTTTAGGACTAGAGCATTACTTCAGCAAGAAAGGCAATGGATTGATTGCACATGATGCCCATATTTGGGGCGCACTCGGCGGCATTGCGATGATTGGAGCTTTGGATTGGCATTTTTATGTCGATTTTGTAAAGGCGGTAATGGCCACCATTCAAGGTTGGCTTTGACCTGCCAGCGCTTCGCGTCTTCTTTCTAATTCTTCGATGAACTCATGTCTGTTTTTGGGCGATATCAAGATATATCCCCAACGGTCGTAATGGATGGCAATTCTTTGCAAAGAAGCTGCAGGTGAGCTGATAGGATTGTTGGAAAGGGCTACTTTTCTGATGGATGCCAATGGGATTTTTCTTTTCATTCCCAACCCCATGTGTATTTCCAATGATTCCTCCGACAGTGTATATCGAATACTTCTCACCCAAAAAAAGATGGCCACGGCCAAAACAATGTGAAATACTAAAAACCATGGAGAGGTTTCATTCATCAAAAAAATACCCTGACCAATGATCAGGGTATAAATGGGAATCCACAACCACCATGAAACAGCGGTGGGGTAGATGACAACTGTTTTACTGTCCATCTCTTTTGTTGACTTTCATGACAACTTTAGATGTTTCTGTGTCTAAATCCACTACCAGCGTATCGCCTTCCTGAAGGTTAGAATTGATGATTTCCTCTGCAATCGGATCTTCCAAGTATTTTTGAATGGAACGACGCAACGGTCTTGCACCATATTTTTCATCATATCCTTTCTCCGCGATGAAGTCTTTGGCTGCATCGGTCAACTCTATCTTGTATCCAAGGTCTGTGATGCGATGGAAAAGTTTAGCAAGCTCAATATCGATGATTTGATGAATATGCTCTTTCTTCAATGGATTGAAGACAATCAAATCATCTACACGATTTAAAAATTCAGGTGCAAAAGCCTTGCGCAAAGCGGACTCGATAATGCCTTTGCGATCTTGCTCTTCTGTGGCCGTGCGTGAGGTGGTGTTGAATCCAACGCCTGATCCGAACTCCTGTAATTGGCGGGCGCCAATGTTGGAGGTCATGATGATCACTGTATTCTTAAAATCGATTTTTCTGCCCAAACTATCCGTCATTTGGCCGTCATCCAACGCTTGTAACAATAAGTTGAAAACATCTGGATGTGCTTTTTCAATCTCATCTAACAATACAATGGAGTAGGGGCGGCGGCGTACTTTCTCTGTCAATTGTCCTCCTTCTTCATAGCCCACATATCCGGGAGGCGCACCGATCAAACGAGATACAGCAAACTTCTCCATGTACTCGGACATATCAATTCGGATCAGTGAATCTTCTGCGTCAAATAAAAACTTGGCCAGTTCCTTGGCCAATTGGGTTTTACCCACACCCGTTGGTCCTAAGAAAATGAACGAACCAATGGGACGATTGGGATCCTTTAAGCCCGCACGATTGCGCTTGATCGCTTTCACCAATTTCTTGATGGCCTCGTCTTGTCCAATCACCTTGCCCTCTAAATCCTGGTCCATCTTGGCCAAACGACCGCTTTCTTTTTCCGCCACTCGATTCACAGGAATTCCCGTCATCATCGAAACCACTTCCTCCACGTTGGCATCGGTTACCGTAATGCGATGTGTTTTCGCATCTTGCTCCCATTGTGCCTTGGCCGCATCTAATCGATCATTCAAATGCTTTTCCTTATCGCGCAGTTTGGCCGCTTCTTCATACTTCTGGCTCTTTACCACTTGCGATTTTTCTACTTTGATATCTTCAATGGCCTTTTCTATCTCGATGATTTCTTGCGGAACTTTGATATTGCTCAAGTGCACACGAGAACCCACTTCATCCAATGCATCAATGGCCTTGTCGGGCAAGTGGCGATCCGTAATGTAACGAGAGGTGAGACGCACACAAGCCTCAATGGCTTCAGGCGTGTAGCTAACACTGTGATGCTCTTCGTATTTGTCTTTGATGTTATTTAATATTTGAATGGTCTCCTCAATGGTAGTAGGATCCACCACTACCTTTTGGAAACGACGCTCCAAGGCTCCATCTTTCTCTATGTACTGGCGATATTCATCCAAGGTGGTGGCACCGATGCATTGTATCTCACCACGCGCCAACGCAGGCTTGAACATATTGCTGGCATCCAAAGATCCGCTGGCTCCTCCTGCTCCTACGATGGTATGAATCTCATCGATGAATAAAATCACATCGGGTGATTTTTCTAACTCATTCATCAACGCCTTCATGCGCTCTTCGAATTGACCACGGTATTTTGTCCCCGCTACCAAGGAGGCAACATCCAAAGTCACCACACGCTTTCCGAATAAAACGCGACTTACCTTTTTCTGAACGATGCGCAACGCCAAACCTTCAGCAATAGCAGATTTTCCTACACCAGGCTCACCAATCAAAATAGGGTTATTCTTTTTTCTTCTGGATAAAACTTGACTCACACGCTCAATTTCTTTCTCACGCCCCACTATTGGATCCAATTTACCTTCTTCCGCCATTTTGGTAAGATCTCTACCAAAGTTGTCCAACACTGGAGTTTTACTTTTATTGTCTCCTGCTTTTTTTGCAGCAGATCCTCCGCCTGCACCACCACCCATGAAGGGCTCATCATCATCATCTTGTGAAGAAGGGAATTCAGATCTGGGAGATTCTCTTGGAGTGTCTTTCGGTAATTCGAGTCCTTCTGATTCAATCAATTCGGATTGAATAGTACGATAGTTAATGCCCATCATATCCAACACCTTCGTGGCCGCATTGTCTTGATCTTTCATAATACTCAATAACAAATGTTCTGTTCCTACCAAATTGGCTTTAAAATTTTTGGCCTCTAAATGGGTTAACTTGAGCACTCTTTCTGCCTGGGTTGTCAGGGGAATAGAGGGGTAGGACTGTTGTATAGACGGTGTAGCGGCCATGCGCGTCATGGATTCTATTTGCTTGCGCAATTGAGTAAGATCAACGCCGGTGCGACGCAACAAGATGGCGGCTAAACTCTCGCCTTCTCTGACAATCCCTAACATCAAGTGCTCTGGACCTATGTACGAATGTCCTAATCTCAAGGCCTCTTCTCTGCTAAAAGAAAGTACATCTTTAACTTGTGGTGAAAACTTGGCTTCCATGCGCTAATTCTCCTAATTTTTAGTTTTTTCAAATGTATTTCCAAGTGTTGTAAATGTATTTTTTTTCGCGCGATAATTATCCACATCCATTTGTGCGAATGTGAATAAAACATTGGGTATTTTGGATAGAAAAAATGGCTCTGTGAGTTAAATTCGCAAGCCGCGATATTGCGGTGATCGGAAATAGAAAAAGCGAACAAAATGGAAGGAGAAAAAATAGTCCAAATCAACATTGAAGAAGAAATGAAATCCGCCTACATCGATTATTCGATGTCGGTGATTGTGGGAAGAGCATTGCCCGATGTTCGGGATGGTTTGAAGCCGGTGCATAGAAGGGTGTTGTATGGAATGTTGGATTTGGGTGTCTTATCGAATCGGCCTTATAAAAAGTCGGCCCGTATCGTAGGAGAGGTTTTGGGTAAATATCACCCCCATGGTGATAGTTCTGTCTATGATACCATGGTCCGCATGGCGCAGGATTGGAGTTTGCGTTATCCATTGGTGGATGGACAAGGAAACTTTGGTTCCATGGATGGTGATAACGCCGCTGCGATGCGTTATACAGAAGCGCGTTTAAGAAAGATTGCGGAAGAGCTGTTAGAGGATTTGGATAAAGAAACGGTGGATTTCCAACCGAACTTCGATGATAGTTTGCAAGAGCCGTGTGTGATGCCAGCCAAGGTGCCCAACTTGTTGGTCAATGGAGCTTCCGGTATTGCAGTGGGTATGGCCACCAATATGGCGCCTCACAATTTGACGGAAGTATGTAACGCCACCATTGCCTATATCGAAAACAAAGAAATTACCGTGGATGAATTGATGGAGTTTGTAAAAGCTCCAGATTTCCCTACCGGTGGTGTGATACATGGCGTCGATGGTGTAAAAGCAGCTTACCATTCCGGCAGAGGTCGCGTGGTGTTGAGAGCTCGTGCGCGCATTGAGGAAGTAGATAATCGCGAGTGCATCATTGTGGACCAAATTCCCTACCAAGTGAACAAGGCAGACATGATCAAGCGCACTTGGGAGCTGGTGCAAGAAGGCAAGATCGAGGGAATATCGGAGATCCGTGACGAGTCTGACAGAAATGGAGTGCGTGTGGTGTATGAAATCAAGCGTGATGCCATCACCAATGTCGTATTAAACAATCTTTACAAATACACTTCTCTTCAAACCTCTTTCTCCATCAACAACATTGCTTTGGTGAAAGGTCGTCCAGAGGTACTTGGGTTGAAAGATTTGATCAGTTTGTATGTAGAGCATCGTCATGATGTAGTGACTCGTCGTACGCGATATGAATTGAAAAAAGCGGAGGAGCGTGCGCATATTTTAGAAGGGTATTTGATTGCCTTGGATCACATTGACGAGGTGATCAAGTTGATTCGCGCATCGCAAACGCCAGACGAGGCGCGTGATGGTTTGATGGCCAATTTTGGATTGAGTGAAATCCAGGCCCGCGCCATTTTGGACATGCGTTTGCAACGATTGACCGGCTTGGAGAGAGACAAAATCAAGCAGGAGTATGATGAGTTGATGGCCTTGATTAAAAAGCTGAAAGAAATATTAGGCAGTGAGGAGTTGAGAATGGGCATCATCAAAGATGAGCTCATTTATTTAAGAGATAAGTTTGGTGATGAAAGAAGATCGGTGATTGAGTTTTCTTCTGCTGATTTGAGTATTGAAGATATGATTCCAGATGAGGCCATGGTGGTGACCATCACCCATGCGGGATATATCAAGCGTACCAATTTGGCCGAGTATCGCACCCAGGCTCGCGGAGGAGTGGGCTCCAAAGGAACCTCGGCTCGTCAAGAAGATTTTGTAAAGGATATTTTCACTGCCACCAACCATGATTGGTTGTTGATTTTTACTAAAAAAGGTAGATGCTTCTGGATGAGGGTATTTGAAATTCCAGAAGGAAACAAAACCTCTAAAGGAAGAGCGGTGCAGAATCTCATCCAAATTGAGCAGGACGATACCATTTTGGCCTATATCCCTACCAAGGATTTGATGAACGAGGAATATGTTCAAAATAATTTCGTGATTCTTTGTACCAAGCAAGGATTGATCAAGAAGACCTTGTTAGAAGCGTATTCGCGTCCGAGATCATCAGGCATCAACGCCATCACCATTGTAGAAGGAGATGAGCTGTTAGAGGCCAGATTGACCAATGGGCAATGTGAGATACTCATGGGAACCAAGGAAGGCAAGGCCATTCGTTTCAATGAGAAAACTGTACGTGCGGTAGGAAGAACGGCACAAGGAGTGAAGGCCGTGACTTTGGGAAGCGCCAAAGATGAGGTCATCGGAATGGTATGCGTGGAGAATGCAGACCGTGATATTTTGGTGATCAGCGATAAGGGCTATGGCAAGCGTTCATCTTTGGAAGATTACCGCATCACCAACCGGGGTGGAAAAGGAGTAAAGACCATCAATGTGACAGAGAAAACGGGTCAATTGATCGCCATACTTGCGGTGGACAATGAGCTGGACTTCATGATCATCAATCGCTCCGGCATCACCATTCGTTTGCGCGTAGAAGATTTGAGAGTAATGGGAAGAGCAACGCAAGGAGTTCGCCTCATCAGTTTGCGTGGCAACGATGAGATTGCAGCGGTAACAGCGGTTATTAAAGATGAAGAAGAGGAGACAGAGCGTTCATCAGACATTGTGATGGAGAGCGATGCTACCTTGGAGGTGACGGGAGATGTGGAATCCGCCGAGGACACAGCCGCAGATACCACGGAGGAGACGGGCGAATAAAATGGAAAGACAAAAAGTGGCAAGAAAATTGAAAACCGAAAAATAAACATTTTATCATGAAGAAGATTGTATTACTCAGCGTTTATTTGCTATCCAGTTGGATGATCCAAGCCCAACCCAAAGTGACCAGCGCCTTCAATGCCAATAAAGAAGGCAAGTATGAAGAGGCGAAACAGTACATCGATGATGCGATGGCAGATCCCAAGGCCACTGAGAAAGAAAAGT
>Ga0068876_10003647_pt1 | contig 10964 bp, 8 predicted proteins | sample NOAtaG_6_FD_66442 | JGI IMG/M metagenome (GOLD analysis project Ga0068876, IMG submission 66442) | Freshwater lake microbial communities from Lake Erie, under a cyanobacterial bloom - NOAA_Erie_Diel5S_2200h metaG | ecosystem: Environmental > Aquatic > Freshwater > Lake | place: USA: Ohio, Lake... | reverse complement strand
TGAATCGCGGCGGGCTGGAGACGCGTAGCTTGAGCGCTCGCGACTCGCTTCGCTTTCGCTCGCTCTGGTCAGCCTCGCCGCGAGTGAATCGCGGCGGGCTGGAGACGCGTAGCTTGAGCGGTCGCGGCTGCGGCCGCTCCCTCTGGTGCTAGGTGCCATCGAGGGCGAAGCCCGAGCTGCAGATGTCCGCGTCGACAGCCTTCATGGGTGCCACCACTTCCAGTGGTGGTTTCGCGTGCGCACCGGCACAGCGCGCACGGCCACGTCGACTGCGAACTACGCGAAGTCGGGCACCATATGGACTGTCGACTCTCACGGTCTGGGTCTCGCGCTGCGCGCTCGACTTCAACGCATCGCGGCCGCTCGGGAGGGCGTCTCGCACTTCACGATCGCCCGCGCCTTCGCTGCGATTGAAGCTGCGTCAAGCCCGACCTCGGCCAACTGCTCCTTGCGCTCGCCTTGGTAAACCCAACCGTCCGGCATCGCGAGGCGTGAAATCAGGCGCGTATCGATGCCGCGCTCGTTGCAGGCCTCAAGCACGCACGAGCCGAATCCGCCACGAATCGAGTGGTCCTCGACCGTGATGATCGGGACGCCGCGGGCAACCAGGCTCGCGACAAGATCGATGTCGACTGGCTTCGCGAAGCGCGCGTCGTAGAGATCGGCGTGGATCCCCTCGGCGGCAAGTTCCTTCGCGGCCTCGGCGCAGTCGATGACGCTGGTTCCGTAGCCAAGGAGCGCCACCTGCGGGTCGGCGTGCTTCACGAGCGCGCGCGCCTTGCCGAAGACGAACGGGGGGCACGACTCGCCCGCGAACATGCCGCTCACGCTGTCGCGCGGATACCGCACGGCGGAAAGGCCGTCCTCGAAGTTCGCCATGAACTCGACCGAGGCGCGCAGGCTCTGCTCGTCCATCGCAGCCATCAGGCACGCCTTCGGCAGCGTGGCGAGAAGCGCGATGTCACAGAATCCGTGGTGGACGGCGCCGTCGCCCCCGACGAAGCCGGCGCGGTCGAGGCAGAGGCGCAGCGGAAGCCCCTGCAGCGACGCTTCTTGGAAGCACTGGTCGAAGGCCCGCTGAAGGAACGTCGAATAGACGGCGAAGAATGGTTTCCACCCCGTCTTTGCCAGGCCGCACATCATGTCGGCTGCGTGGCTCTCGCAGATGCCCGTGTCGAACACGCGGTCGGGGAAGCGGTTGATGACCTTCGAGATGCCGGTGCCGTCAGGCATGGCGGCCGTGCAGGCGACCACCTTCGGATCGCGCGACATCAAGTCGCCGAGGATGTCGCCGAACGCGCTTGTAAAGCTGCGCGCGCTCTTCTTGAGCTCGACACGGCATCCCTCGCTCACGAGTTCCTCGCCGTCCTCGTTGACGACGCTGAACGGGCTCGGCGAGTGGAACGTCGTCGAATCGCCCTCGGCGAACTTGTAGCCCTTGCCCTTCACGGTCTTGATGTGCAGCACCATCGGACGATCGAAATGCTTCGCCTCGTTCATGATGTCGATCAGCGCGGGAAGATCGTGTCCATCGACGGGGCCGACGGTGACGAGGCCGAAATGCTCGAACCAGTTGTCCTCGCTGACGCAGGACTTCGACATCTCGCCGAGCTTGTGATAGACGTCGGCAATGGCCTTTCCGCCGGGCATGTGGCGCGAGAGTTCCTTCGCGCGCTTGCGGAACTCGCCGTATGTATGCGAGAGACGCACGCGGTCGAAGTACGCCGCCATGGCTCCTTGCGGCTTTGCGATCGACATGCCGTTGTCGTTGAGAATGACGAGGAACTGCCGCTTGAGCGTGCCGGCGTTGTTAAGGCCTTCCATCGCCACGCCGTTCACGATCGACGCATCGCCGATGATGGAGACCACGCGGCGGCCGTTGGGATTGGTCTCGCTGTAGCCCTCGCCATGGAGCGTGTCGCCGCGGGCCATGCCGACTGCGGTCGAAATGGCCGTACCAGCGTGTCCGACCGAGAAGAGGTCGTAGGGGCTCTCGCGCGGCTCTGGAAAGCCCGCCATCCCGTCGCGTTGACGGAGCTTCGAAAGGAGCGAATAGCGGCCCGTGAGCAGCTTGTGCGGGTAGCACTGGTGACCCACGTCGAAGAGCAGTCGATCGTGCGCGAAGTCGAAGACCCGGTGCATCGCGATCGAGAGTTCGACGACGCCAAGATTGGGAGCAAGGTGACCGCCCGAACGCGACACTTGGTCGCAGATGGCCACACGCATCTCGGCGGCGAGGTCTCGGAGCCCCTCGATCGACATCGAGCGGAGGACTGCCGGGGAAGTGAGCGTTGGGAGGATCTTGGTGGGCACGATTTCACTCACGAAGGGTCGGCGAAGGTCCGAGGAATCTCGGCCACTGAACACGGCACACGCATTTCGGAAACCCGTTCCGCGAGTGCTTTCGGCGATCATATCGCCAGCCGATGCAGGCCCTTGGCGAGTTCTGCCTAAATCGACCGAAGCCAGCCCGATCTGTCGGGACGCGGCTCCTGAGCCCACGACAGGCCGCCACGACGCCCTTGCTCCCCGCCGGGTTCGCTACTTCGTCCGGGTGGCCAAGAAATCAAGCAGGTTCGCCAGGGTGTCGGCCCGGGCGCCAAGCGGCCCGATGGCGATCGCCGCTTCGTCCCGAAGCCTGGCGATCTCGCGCTTGCTGCCCTCGATACCGTGCACGGCGGGGTAGGTGAGCTTCCCGGCCTCGAGGTCCTTTCCGGTCGCCTTTCCAGCGTGCTCGGTGGTCTGGGTTGCGTCGATCAGGTCATCGACGATCTGGAACATGAGCCCCGTCGCGCGTCCGTAGGTGGTGAGGCGCGCAAGGGTTGCTGCGTCGGCGCCAGCGGCGAGCGCGCCCATCCGGCAGGCCGCCTCAAGCAGCGCGCCCGTCTTGTTGTGGTGCACCAGTTCCAGCTTGGCCCGATCCGCGAGGCCGGGCGGGAAGCCCTGCAAGGTGTCGTAGACCTGCCCGGCGATCATCCGAACTGTGTTGGCCATGAGTTCCCGCTGGATCTCGCCGGCGTTGTGTGCCGCGCGGGCGGCCGCCACAGGCGCCAACGCCAGCAGGCAGTCGCCGGCCAGGATCGCCATCGCCTCGCCGAATGCCACGTGGCAGGTGGGCTTTCCACGACGCATGGTGTCGTTGTCGAGCGCGGGGAGGTCGTCATGCACGAGGCTGAAGGCATGGACAAACTCGATGGCGAGCGCGGCAGGCATCGCGCCCTCGACGGAACCGCCGGCAGCGCGCGCGCACTCGAGCACGAGGACCGGGCGGAGCCGCTTGCCGCCCGCGAGGACCGCGTGCAGGCAAGCTGCGCGCAGATTGTCGGGGAGATCCTGCGCGGCAAGGAAGTCGGCGAGCGCGCGCTCGACGGCGTCAAGCAGCGCGGGATCAAGGGGCGAGGCGGTGCGTGAATCCGTCATGGCGTCGTGGAAGGGCGGAAGGGCGCGGAGCGCGCGCAATGTACGGGATCGCGGGCCGCGGCAAGGCTCGTTAGGATGGACCGGATGGAAGGTTCGTTCGACATCTTCGAGCTCATGGAACGCGGCGGATTCGTCATGTGGCCGCTGCTCGTCGTGAGCGTCATCTCGCTTGCGATCACGCTTGAACGCCTCTGGTTCTGGGGTCGCCTCCACTCGAACCGCGAGACCGCCCGCCTTCGCAAGTTGATGCGCGCCCTCCGCAACGGCGACCGGTCCCGCGCCGAGGAACTGATCGAGGTGCCGGGCGGCGTCTACGACCAGCTTGTGCGCAAGATGCTTGAGGAAGGCCCAGACGACTCGATCGCGATGGAGTCGATCGAGGAACTCCGCGGTACCACCGAGCGCTTCAGCAACGTGATGTCGACCATCATCACGGCGAGCCCGATGCTCGGAATCCTTGGAACCGTGACCGGCATCATCCAATCGTTCGAACTGCTCGGCGGAGCCCGCACGATCGTCGATCCGCGCGATGTCTCGGGCGGCATTGCGGAGGCTCTCATCACGACAGCCGGCGGCCTGATCATCGCTCTTGCGACGCTCTTTCCCTACATGATTTTCAAGTCGCAGGCCGACAAGGCGCTCGGTCGGTTCGAAGCCATCGTCACGGCGGCGAAGCAGGGGCTTGGCCCAACGCGCAACTGGTCTGTGAAGAAATGAGGTCGCCCTCGCGGCACGCACTCGCATCGATCGCGACCGCCGCACTTCTCGGTGCGTCGGCGAATGCGCTGGCGCAGTCGTCGGTAGACGCGACGTCCGCCGGCGAGAAGGCCGGCGAGAACGCCGGCGAGAAGGCCGGCGGGGCGATGGCTGACTCCGAGCCTGTCTCGAGCTTCATCCGATCGCGGCAGACCGACGGATTCATGGCATTCGAGACGGCGACGCGTGTCTATCGGCGGCCGGACGGCACGGGGCCGGTCGTCGCGCTTGTCGGGGTGGTCCACATCGGCGACAAGCGCTACTACGACGAAATCGTGCGCATTCTCGAGCAATCCGAGGTCGTCCTCTATGAGAGCGTCCTCCCGCGCGGGGCGTTTGGAACGCGCGGCGCGACGGACCTCGAGCGCCAGCGCAAGACGCAGGATGCGATGATCTTCCTTCGCGGCCTCGCACAAGGCTTTGAGCGCGCGAATGGACGCGCGCCTCGATCGCTTGCGGAACTTCGCGCGTTCACGGTCTCGCGCGACACTCGGCTTGCACGGCCGTTCGACCTCGCCTGCGTCGACGGCTGGGGCGGGCGCGTCGGATTCGCGGCCGCCGGCGAACGTGCCTACGCCTTCGTCTCGCTCGGTTCCGACGCTGCGCGGGGCGGCGCCGACGCGGCGCTCGATCTCGTCCTCCCTCGGCTCGTCCTTCCTCGGATAGTCCTTCCTCGCCCCGTCCTTCCTCGGCGCGGGGATGCCACCGCCGCGAACGCCGATTCTGTGAAGTCCACCGCAGCAAAGGACGAGCAGCGCGATCTCTACAAGGAGTTCGCCGACGCCCTTGGCGTGGCGCTGCAGGTCCGCTCGATCGACTATGACCGGGCCGGATGGGAGCCCGCCGACCTGCCGATGGAGGAGCTCCTCGACCGACTCTGGAAGCGCGGCGAGCGCAGCGTGACGCTTGAGATGCTGTCGCAGCGCGATGGAATCGCGCAGGGAATGCTGCGGTTCTTCCTCTCGCTCGTCTCGCAGTCGCGCGACTTCAAGAAGATGGTCATCACGGCGCTCGGCACGAGGGATGCGCGGGAAGCGCAGGGCGGCGGCGCGCTCAGCGACGTCGACGAGCGCATCATCATCCACGAGCGAAACGACGCCGTGATCGACGAACTCGCGCATGTGCTCGGCAGGGCAGACGCTCCGTCGAGCGTTGCGATCTTCTACGGCGCCGCGCACATGGGCGACTTCGAGCCGACGCTGCGCGAGCGCTGGGGCCTCGAGCCGGCGGAGGCCACGTGGAGCGTGGCCATGTCGGTCGAAGAATGGAGCGCAGAGAGGATCGACGCGCGCATCAAGATGTTCGAAGGCCTGCGCGAGAAGACGCTCGCGCATGATCCGGCCGGCGCGTATCCGGCCTGCGCGCGTTACGAGTGGCGGATTGAAGAACTCCAGAGCCGCGCGGCGTCGATCGCCGCATCGCGTTGAACGGCCACACTTGTCCGGGTCCAACTCCGGGTCCAACTCCGGGTCCACGTGCAGGCCCACGTCCGGGTCCAACTCCGGGTCCGCGTCCGGGCCCACGTCCGGGTCCACGTCCGGTCGCACGAGCGAAGCCGATCACACGAGTCGAGCCCGATGCGTTCGGGGACGGTCGCCTTCCTCACGGATGCGAGAAATCGCGGGAGTTCTGCACCTTGTACGCAGGGCTAACCCAGCGGCGCATGTTCATCAGGTCGCTCGGTGTCTGCGCCGCGGTCGAGCCGTCTGCGCGGACCGTCTGGACAAAGTTCCGGATGCGACGCAGCGGCACGTTCTCGGCAACCAGCACCTCGATGCCGACGCCGCCGTCCTGCACGCGCACCGGCGTCCATGCCGTCGAGAGCACCGATGTGAAGAGCGATTCAGTGGAGGCGAACAGCCCGTCCGATGCGGAGCCTGGCCCAGTCGAGAGCGGCATGGACTCGAACTGGTTGCCGCTGGAAGACTGCCAGATCTGGGTCTGCCCGAGCTTCGGTGGAACCACCCACGCCGCACCAAGAGCCACCTCGTCGGAGTTCTTGTAGAAGCCAGGTGTCGCCGCGGTGCTCGATGCGAAGGTCACGAGTTCGCTCGGCTGCTCGATCTGGGTCGTGGTGCGGGCGACGACCTCCTGGCCAGGTACGAATCCCGCCGTTCCGGGGCCAGCGTAGTAGCCCGAACTGGTGAAGCGCACGCGGGTCACGTCTGTCACTGGGTCGGTCTCGTGCCAGCCGCCGACGTAGAAGGCGTTGTAGCCAAACGCGGGATTGTCGCGGATCACGTTCAGCGGAATCTCGGCCGTGTCTTGAAAGTCGAGGAGATAGTCGTAGAGAAGCTTGCGATCGAAGTCGAGATAGGGAAGCAACCGCAGCGCGTAGGTCGTGCAGAACTCGGGGTCGATGACATCGCCACTCGAGTCGCGCGTCCTGATCTTCAGGTTCTCCTGACCAGCGACGTCGATATAGCCGGGAAGGCATCGATCATCGCTTTGGTTCCCGTAGAGGGTCCATGCGCGCCCGATCTCCTTCAGTGTCGAGAGAGCGGCCGTTTGGCGGGCGGTCTCTCCACCCCGGCGGAGCGCCACCGAGACGAGTGCCAGGAGCACCGCGATGATGCCGACCACAACGAGGATCTCGACGATCGTGAAGCCCGCACGGCGCGGGGAGGGCGCCGCTGGCGCAGGATGGCGCACGACGTGAGGCACGACGTGAGGCACGACATGAGGCACGACGTGAGGCATGACGTGAGGGATGGCGGGGGGCATGAACCGGAGCATCGGCAATCACTATACGGACTCTGCAAGCCGATCGGATCCAAAGTTTGCGCGGGTCGCGCCGAGTTCCCGTTCGGACACCTTGGAGAAATTCGGCTCGAACCCCCCGCGAGGGCGTCCGGTTCTGTCAGACGGATCCCCGGCCATCGATCCAAGCCGATCTTTGGGCTTCGGTGATCCGTCAGACAGAATCTAGAGCGGCAGTGGCGACGCGGGCGGCCTCGTGAGGGGGCGCTCGCCGCGAATTCGTCTGGCGATGTCGGCAAGAATCCGTTCGTCCGCGAACGCGGCCATGTGCGACCACTCGCCGGATGGCGTCGGCACCCACCACAGCGGTTCGCCGTCCGGCGCAGCGAACTCTTCGCCGACCGTCACGTCGTCGAGTCTGGTGTAGCAGACCAGTTCGTAGCCGCGCCGCGCCTGCCGGAGCCGCGCGATGAAGTCGGACGTTGGGATCATGTCCTCGCCGAGCGGCACTCCGAGCGGGGCGCCGGCGAGGCGCGCGCCCTCGTGCGGCGCCGAGATGGTGAACAGCCTCCGAATCCGGAGCTGCCGACCGTCACGGTCTGGAATCGCGGCGTCGCGCGCGATGAGGCCACCCATCGAGAAGGCAATGACGTCGACTTCGGGAATCGAGGCTCCCTCGCCTCCGAAGGCGTCGGAGAGTTCGCGCATCAGTCGGCGCCGCGAACCCTCGAAACTCGTCTCGGTGAAGAAGTCGATCTCAAGAACCGTTCCGAGGACTGTCGGAGCGACGCCACGCATGATTGCGTCGGATGAGATCGAAGGGTCGCCGATTCCTGCGAGGACGACGAGCGGCCGCTCGAGTCTGACCGGCGCGGCCACCATCCGTGCGAGGTCGGCCTTGGCCTCGGCCTCGGTCACGGGGAACGACGGGTTTGCGCCGCGGAAAGGAAGCGCACAGCCGCCGACGAGGATGGTGGTGAGGACAACCCACGCGCACTGCAGCGCGACCACCACGCGCCGATTCAACTGGTCTTTCCGATGGTGATCGACTCGACGAGGCCCGCGCGGATCTTCTCGCCACCCGAACCGAGCTCGCCGATCGGCGCCGGCGGCACGATCTCGACGAGTTTCTCGCCGAGCTTTGCCTCCCCGCGCTTGACCTTTGCCTCGAACTCGCGGCATTCCTGCAGCAGACGATCGAGGATCTCCGGCTCGGGAACGTTTGCGACACGCTGGCCCTGCACGTAGATGATGCCGCGGCGATCGCCCGCGAAAACCGCGACATCCGCGCCCTCCGCTTCGCCCGGGCCGTTCACGATGCAGCCCATGACGGCCACCTTGATGGGAAGCTCGAGCTCCGGCATCAGCTTCTTCTCGACCTCCTTCACAAGCGTGAAGAGATCGACCTGGATGCGGCCGCAGGTCGGGCAGGCGATCAGCTCGACGCCCTTGCGCTCGCGCTTGCCGAGCGAGTACAGCAGTTCGAGCCCGTCCTTCACTTCGTCGATGTGGTCGCTTGCGTAGGAAATACGAAGTGTGTCGCCGATCCCGTTTGCGATCAGCGTCCCGAGCGCCGCGATCGAGCGGATCGCGCCCGTCTCGCGCGGCCCCGCGTGGGTGACGCCGAGGTGCAGCGGATAGTCGAAGCGCTTCGAGATCTCGGTGTAGATGTCGATCACCATCGCGGCGTCCATCGACTTCGCGCTGATGGCGACGTCGTGGAAGTCGCGGGCGTCGAAGATGTCGAGGTACTCCTCGAGCTTCGCGATCATCAGCGCCAGCATGTGGCCGGACTTGTGGCCTGCGAAGAACTTCCCGAGTTCCTCGGCGCGCTTCTGCTTGTCCTTGCGCTCGATGATCGAGCCCTCGTTCACGCCGATGCGGATCGGGATCTTCCGCTCCTTGCAGGCGTCGATGACCATGTTCACCTGGTCGCGGTCGCTGATGTTGCCCGGGTTCAGCCGGATCTTGTGGACGCCCGCCTCGATCGCCTCGAGCGCGCGCTGGTAGTGGAAGTGGACGTCGGCGACGATCGGCACCGACACCTGCTTCATGATCTCCTGCAGCGCCTCCGTGTCCTTCCGCTCGGGCACCGCGACGCGGACCACATCCACGCCGGCCTTCGCGTACCGCTCGATCTCGGCGACGCAGGCGTCGATGTCGTGGGTGTACCCCGCGGTCATGGTCTGTACGGCGATGGGAGCATCGCCGCCGATGCGAACGCGGCCGACTCGGTCGTCGCCGAGCGTGATCTGACGGGTCTTTCGGCGAGGGGCCATAGGGCGCAAGTATAGGGCGCGGCGGCACGCCCTCGGCGGGGCTTCCGGTAGAGTGTGCGCGGTCCAACCCTTAGGAGGTCCATCAGATGGCAGCCGCCCCCGTGCCGTACGTGCGAACCCGCCTCTCGGTGATGATGTTCCTGCAGTACGCCACTTGGGGGGCATGGCTCCCGATCCTCTGGTCGTACCTCAACGGACACCTGAAGTTCACCGGAACCCAGATCGGCTACTGCTTCTCCGCAGGGGCGATCGGCGCGATCCTCGGGCCCTTTCTTGCAGGCCAGCTTGCCGACCGCAGCTTCGCCACGCAGAAGCTCCTCGGCATCAGCCATATCGTCGGCGCCGTGATCATCCTCTTGATGGGGATGACCGGAGAGTTCAAGTATTTCGTGACGCTGGCGGCCCTCTACGGGCTGATCTACGCGCCGACGATGGCGCTGACCAACTCGCTCGCCTTCACGCACCTTCCGAATCGCGACACCGACTTCGGACCTGTGCGGCTCTGGGGAACGATCGGATGGATCGCCGTGGGCATCGCGGTCGGTCAGATCCTGTTCCGGTTCCACACGCCGCCGGGAGCGGACGACGCCGCCGTGCTTGCCGCGCAGGACGCGGGACGCGTGGTCGCATTCCAGATCAGCGCCGCGCTTGGCCTCGTGATGGGCGTCTACTGCTTCACGCTGCCCAACACCCCTCCGACCAAGACGGCCGCGCAGAACACGGCGTGGGCCGAGGCCATCGGCGAGATCCTGAAGCAGCCGCTGGTGACCCTCTTCCTCATCGCCGTTCCGGTCAGCATGATCCATCAGTTCTACTTCGTCCACGCGGACGCGTTCATCGGCACCGTCCAGTCGGCCTCGAAGAGCGGTTCGGGCTTCGATGCATGGATCAAGCAGATCTTCGGCGTCGGCGGCGGGCTCATGACACTTGGGCAGATGATGGAGATCGCCGTCCTGGCGATGATGCCGTTCCTCGTCAAGTTCCTGTCGCGGAAGCACCTGCTCCTGATCGGGCTTGTCGCCTACGCGGCCCGCATGGCGCTCTGGGCATATGCACCGACGCTCTCGCAATCCACGGGAATCCCCGAGCTTCTGTTCGTGATGGCGGGTATCGCGCTGCACGGATTCTGCTTCGGATGCTTCATCTTCGTCGCGTTCATGATCGTCGACGAGTACACGACGCATGACGTTCGCGCGAGCGCGCAGAACCTCTTCAACCTCGTCATCGTCGGGATCGGAACCATCGTCGGCAGCTTCTTCGCGACGAGCATCGTCGAGTCGTGGGCGAAGGCCTCTGGCTCGATGGACTACACGAAGCTCTTCAGCGTGCCGATGTACATGGCGCTCGCCTGCTTTGTCCTCTTGCTTCTTCTCTACCCTTCGAAGAGGAAGGCGGGCTGAAGCAGCGTGTCCGACCGAGCGAACATCACCGACGTCGCAGCGCTTGACGAACTCCGTCGCGCGATGATCCGCTTCCGCGAGGAGCTGGCGGCCGCCGTCGCGGAGGCCGACAGCGAGGTCAAGTCCGTGTTCGTGTGGCTTGAGCGCGACCGCATGCTGCACTGGAAGCGCGCGGTGCCGCGTCACGAGCAGGATCTGACGTCGGCCAAGGCCGCGCTCTTCCGCAAGGAGATGCAGACGATGGGCACCGGCCAACGGCCATCGACCATCGATGAGAAGAAGGCGGTCGCGCGAGCGAAGGCCCAGATGGAGGATGCGCGGGAGCGGCTCGAGAAGACCCGTCGGTGGCTCGTCATGCTCGAGCGCGAGGTGTCGCTCTACAAGAGCGCCATGCGGCCGGTGGCGGCCC
>Ga0068876_10003642_pt1 | contig 10978 bp, 9 predicted proteins | sample NOAtaG_6_FD_66442 | JGI IMG/M metagenome (GOLD analysis project Ga0068876, IMG submission 66442) | Freshwater lake microbial communities from Lake Erie, under a cyanobacterial bloom - NOAA_Erie_Diel5S_2200h metaG | ecosystem: Environmental > Aquatic > Freshwater > Lake | place: USA: Ohio, Lake... | reverse complement strand
TTGGGACTGGATTACCGGTCTATTTGGTGTTGCACCGAAGAAGCCTAAAAATACGGCTAAGGACAACCCGCCTACAAAAGAAGTTAAAGGTAAAACCCGTGCAGTGGGTTACAAACCAAAACCCGTTGAGCAACTGAGCTACGAGGAGTACCAGACCCAAGCCATCCATCAGATTTGCGAACAGCTCAAGACCTTCTTTGAGATACGCAGGCAGTTGCAAGAATACTGTCACGACCTTGAGGAAGAATCCAAAACCACAACCGACATTGAAGGTGCCGCGTTAGACAGGATACAGATCGAAATGCAGCTTGAACAGATGACCGTTCAGATTCGAGAGACCATGATTTACACGCCCAAAGATATTGGGTTGCAGTCGATCTACACACGGTTCTTGAAGATGTACGACCAGATTCTGGAAGAGCGCGAGTTCGACAGAGCGCTGAAACGCAAGCAAGAGATTGACGCAAGATGGCAACGCGAGTACCAACAACAACTTCTGGCAGCAAAACTGGGGTACGCGGTGGTGGTGTCAGTGGCCGCCCTGTGGATGACGGCACTGTTTTCTCTTCTATGAAGGAGTTTTGGTTTTGGGTTGCTATTGTCACGCTGTTGATCTTTTTGAATTTTGCAACGTGGATGGGCCTTGTGTACATGGACAAGAAGCTGACAAAGACCGAAGCGCTGTGTGTTCGATTTGAAGAAAAGGAAAAGAAAAATGACCGAAGAAAAAAAGCCGATGACGAGGAGTGAACTCGAAATCATCATCAAGCGCCGCGCTGCGGTGCTGCTCATCATCTTGGCTGCCTTGGTGGCGGTTAACAGCTTCTTCAAAGATGGCAACTCTGGCCGCATCATGAAAGACATCATTGCCGCCAACAACCAGTGGGCTTGGTACCAAGCCAAGAACGTGCGTTCGGTAATCTATGAAACCGCTAACCGCCCCGCTGATGCTGAGCGCATGAAAGCGGACATGGAAGAAATTAAGCTGCGAGCGTTGGCACTTGAAGCCGATCAAAAAGCCCTGAGCGCCAAAGCGCCCTACTACACTTACTCTGCCATGCTGATGCAGCTTGGCCTTGTCCTCTCGACTGCTGCCATTCTTGCGGTGTCGATGCCTTTGTTCTACGCTGCTGTGGCCGTTGGCTCATCGGGCGTTGTGTTGTTCGCTATTGCCTTAGGAGTTTGAAATGCTGCCAGCCGTTATGTCGATTGTTTCTGGCCTCATCGCCAACAACATGCCCAAGGTGGCCGATGCAGTCATTGAGAAGGGTGTGGACTACGTGCAAGACAAAATGGGTATTACCTTGAAGCCTGAGCATGAAGCCACCAAGGAAGACTACGAAAAGTGGAACGCTGAGGCAGCCAAGCACGAAGAGTTCATGGCTGAGCTCGATGAGAAGTCACGCCAACGCGCCACCGACATGCAGATGAAAGCCATGGAGTCAGATGACCCGTTTGTTCGTCGCTTCATTTACTACTTCATCGGTTGGTGGTCTTTGTTCTCCACCATCATCGTCCCCTGCATGATTTGGTTGCCTATACCTGACACAAACCAGCGTTTTGCTGATGTCGCGCAGGGTGCGATCTTTGGCACCGTGTTGACCGGCATGTTTGCTTTCTTGCTTGGCTCTAGCCAAGGTTCACGCGCCAAGGACCAAAAGAAATGACACCCACCCGCGAAATGCTTGTGGCCGCCAAGGTCAAAGACCCGGACAAGTGGCTGGATGCTGTAGTGCAGACATGCGCTGAGTTTGAGATCGACACCCAGCAACGTATTGCTGCGTTCTTGGCTCAGACGTCTCACGAATCCGCAGGCTATACCATGCTTGAGGAAAACCTCAACTACTCCGATGTCACCATGGCGGCGGTTTGGCCGCCTCGCTTTGCTGTGCAAGAGCCTGACCCCAACAGGCCCGGCAAAACCCGAGCCAAGAAGGACGAGAAGGGCAAGAACATCCCCAACGCTTTTGCCAAGGCCCTGCACCGCAAGCCGCAGCTTATCGCCAACACCGTGTACTCGAACCGTATGGGCAACGGCACAATTGAGTCTGGTGAAGGGTGGCTGTACCGCGGGCGCGGGTTGAAGCAGTTGACCGGCAAGGACAATGTGACCCGTTGTTCGGTTGCCTTGGGCGTTGACTTTGTAAGCAACCCTGACTTGCTGCTTGAACCCATCTACGCCGCCCGTTCCGCTGGCTGGTTTTGGAAAACCAACAACTTGTACAAGTTTGCCGATGTTGGTGACATCAAGGGTATGACCAAGGTGATTAACGGCGGTCTGATTGGTTACGAACAACGCCAAGCGCTGTACGACGCGTGCTCTGGACAGTGCCGCGCCTAAATAGGACAATACGATCATGCCGTTACAAAAACTTCAATTCCGCCCCGGTGTTAACCGCGAAGGCACGACCCTAGCCAACGAAGGCGGCTGGTTTGAGTGCGACAAGATTCGCTTTCGTTCGGGCTTTCCCGAAAAGTTAGGCGGCTGGGTGTTGGATACCGGCACTGCACAAGCTACGCTTCAGCCCCCCGCAGGTTCTTACTGGGGCGTGTGCCGTTCCATGTGGAATTGGAACACTTTGGGTGGCCAGAATTTGCTTGGCCTTGGCACCAACTTGAAGTTTTATATTCAAAACGGCGCAGATGGTTTGTTCTACGACGTGACGCCAATCCGCGACACGGCTACGAGCGTCTCAAACGCTTTCACTGTTTACACTGGCTCAACGACAGTAACCGTTACTGACCCCGGCCACGGTGCGCAGACGGGCGATTTTGTAACTGTCACCTACGCTGGCGGTGCGATTGGTGGTATGCCAGCATCGGCTATCAACGGCGAACATCAGATCACGTATCTAAACTCTAACCAATACAACTTCACTGCTTCTTCCGCCGCCACAAGCGACGCAGGGCCAACTGGCACCGCCGATTTTGCCTATCAGCTTACTACGGGTCTTGCGACCTACACTGTGGCTACTGGTTGGGGTGCGGGCTCTTGGGGTGGTACTGTATCTGGTTCTGCAACCACTACATTGAATGGCTCGATCAACAGCTCCGCTACAACTATCACGCTGACCTCCGCCGCATCGTTTGCAGCTTCTGGGGCTATCGTCATTGATTCAGAGTACATCACTTATTCTGGCAAATCCACGAACGACTTGACTGGATGTGTTCGCGGAGCAAGCGGTACAACCGCGGCGGCACATACATCAGGCGCGGTCGTTACACAGGTCACTACTTCTGGTTCAAGTGCGTGGAACGGTTGGGGTGTTGCTGCGTCTGGTGGCGGTGTCGGCCAACAGCTTCGTCTTTGGAGCCAATCAAACTATGGTGAAGATTTGATCTTCAACCCACGCGGCGGTGCAATCTATTACTGGGCGGTGAACACTAACCCTAATGTGTTTGACCGTGGTGTTGTCATGGCCGCTGGTACGACTGTCAACGGCTCTGTTATGGATAGCACCGCACCTTCAGTTGCCAACTTGGTCATGGTGTCTGATTCATCACGTTTTGTGATTTGTTTTGGTACCAACGACCCAACTGGTACATACGCCACAGTTGCACAAGACCCATTGCAAATTCGCTGGTCACAGCAAGAAGAATACTACACATGGACGCCTTCGCCTACTAACCAAGCAGGTGACTTCCGACTGAGCCGCGGCTCTGAAATCGTAGCTGCGCAGCAGACTCGTCAAGAGATTTTGGTTTGGACTGACGCTGCCTTGTATTCGATGCAGTACCTTGGCCCCCCGTATGTGTGGGGCTTCCAGATCATGGGCGACAACTTGTCCATCGCTGGACCAAACGTGGTGTCTGTGGCAAACAACGTGACCTACTGGATGGGCACCGACAAGTTCTACATGTACTCAGGTCGTGTGGAAACGTTGCCATGCACTTTGCGGCAGTATGTCTACCAAGACATCAACATGCTTCAGTCGTACCAATTCTTCTCTAGCACCAACGAAGGCTACAACGAGATTTGGTGGTTCTACTGCTCGGCTAACAGCGACACAATCGACAAGTATGTGGTGTTCAATCACCTTGAGCGCACTTGGTACTACGGCACGATGGCACGCACTGCTTGGCTTGATAGCCCCCTGCGTACTGTCCCCATGGCTGCCGGTTATAACGGCCAATTGATTTACCACGAGACAGGCAACGACGATGGCACCACAACACCTGCTTCGCCTATCGAGGCTTACTGCCAATCCTCTGATTTTGATATTGGCGATGGACACAATTTTGGTATTGTGTGGCGCATCATTCCTGATGTGACCTTTGATGGTTCGGACTCTGCAAGCCCCTCGTTGGACTTCACTGTTCGCCCACGCCAAAACCCCGGCGCTAATTACGGCACATCTGATAGTCCGACGATCACAAGCGGCAACAACTACTCTGGCCAACGCACATACAACGTGCAGCAGTTCACCGAGTATGCCTACGTGCGCATCCGTGGCCGTCAGATGGCGTTCAAAATTAGCTCCAACGACCTTGGTGTTGCTTGGCAACTCGGCACACCGCGGATTGATGTGCGCCCAGATGGACGACGCTGATGGCAACGAACCCACGCAACCAACTTCAAACGGTTTCGCCGCCGCGCTTGCCTGCGGCACCGGTGGAATATAGCCAACGATACGGTGACGACCTCACCAACATCTTGCGTTTGTTTTTCAACCAGCTCAGTAATGGGTTGGCGGCGTTGCTTGCACCAGAAGGTGGTAAATACATCAATAACGTGTATGCGGCTATCCAACGCACAACAGACAAAACGTTTACAGCAAACACTGCCACACAAATTACGTTTGACCAAAACGATTACATCAACGGGGCGACCAACGACGGCACCGACGGTATTGCAGTCAATCAAGACGGCATATACAACTACCAATTCAGCGTGCAGTTGGAAAATACTGACACTCAGATTCACACAGCTTGGATTTGGCTGCGTGTAAATAACGTGGATGTGATGGGCACCGCCAGTAAATTTGATGTGACTTCTTCGCACGGCGGAACGCCCGGTGCGATCATCGCCGCATGTAACTTCTTTGTTGAGTTACAGGCCGACGATACTGTTGAAATGTGGGCCGCGGTGAACAATACCAACGTTACTTTCCAAGCCTACGCCGCACAAACTTCACCATTCCCCATGCCTGCAATTCCGTCAGTCGTGGCCACTCTTACATTTGTATCTTCTATCTTGACATGATAGACTCTTGCAACCCCCAATCCGTGAGGCTTTTATGAGCTTTTTGTCCTCTATGTTACCCATGATCGCCGGTGGCGCTTTAGCCGCGACTGGTGTTGGTGCTCCCGCCGCCGCTGCCCTGATTGGTGGTCTTCAATACGCCCGAACGGGTAGCCTTAACAAAGGTCTCATGGCGGGTCTCGGTGCTTACGGTGGTGCTGGTTTGGCAAGTGGTTTGGCTGGTGCTGGCGCGTCCCAAGCGTCAGGTGCCATTGGAGAATCCGCGGCACTAGCAGGTGAAGAAGCCGCGCAACAAGCCATGCAATCTGCCGGACCAAAAATGATCGGTGCAGACCTAGAACAAATGACTGCGGCGCAAGCAGCAAAAGCAAATATGCTATCGCCCGAGGTGGTCGGACAATCCGCACGTGAAGCCGCCGCTAACGCTTACATGCCCACCGCCGCACAAACAGCCGCGTTGAACTCGCCCATGCAAACTGGGTTGAGTGGATTGGCTAGCACCGGTGGGCGCGATGCGTTCCTGTCCTCTATGGGCGGCGCAAAAGGTTTGGGTATTGCTGGCCTAGCTGCCGCGGCCCCAATGTTGTCGGGTGAAACCACACCTCCTCCACAAGCTGGCGACAGCACAATGCCACAACGCTTGCGTTACGACCAAGGAACTGCAACACCTTTCCCACAACCTGATGTACCTGACTTTGCAAACTTGGGTCAGGACTTTGGCCGTCAGCGTAGCTACTTCCCCAACGCAGGATACCAACAAATCACCCCAGAACAAGCAAAATCCATTCGTGGGTATGCCGGTGGTGGGATGCCCGTTGAGCAAATGTCTCAAGCCAACGCAGTGGGTATGAACACTGGCTACCCCCAAGCTGACATTACTGGCCACGCATACGCAACACCATGGCAAACCCCTGTGAGCCAAAACGTTGTGGCTGGTACGGCTGATACTGGCGTAAACCGCATGACCGGCCAGATGCTGGCAAAGGGTGGCATTTCTGACGCGTACTACAACTTAGGCGGCTACTCTGATGGTGGCCGCTTGCTGCGTGGCCCCGGCGATGGTGTGTCTGATTCCATCCCTGCAACGATTGGTAGAAAGCAGCCCGCACGTCTGGCGGATGGTGAGTTCGTGGTGCCCGCACGCATCGTGTCTGAGTTGGGCAATGGTTCCACGGAAGCTGGCGCACGCAAGCTGTACGGCATGATGGACCGAGTACAACGCGCCCGAAGCAAGACGGTTGGAAAGGGCAAGGTTGCCAAAAACACCCGCGCGGATAAATTCTTACCTGCGTGATGGAAATCAACCTCATACCCCCCGGGCAAGTGGCTGGCGTAGTTCCAGCCCTTTTGCCTTATTTGCAGGAGTCTGCTGGGTGGTCGAGAGGTAGGGTAACTACTGATGACTTGCTGCGTTTTGTGCTTAATGGTGAAATGCAGTTGTGGGCGGTGCATGAAGGGGGTAATGGTTACGGGCACGTAATCACAGAGATCAAACAATACCCACGGTTAAAGATGTTGACAGTTCAGTACTGCGCCATGAAACCTTGGACAATGGACTTAATCTCTGACCAGATGCACAGTATTGCTGAGCAGTTTGCCAAATCCGCAGGCTGCGCTGGAGTTGAATTCGTTGGACGCCCCGGGTGGCGAAAGACTGCAAATGAGTACGGCTACGCCGTACAAAGCGTGATGTACCAAAAATTCTTTGAAGAGGCCACAAATGGACCTATTAGCACTTAAACGTAGTCTCATGCCAATGAGTGGCCCACAAGATATGGGCGGCGGCGGTGGCGGCGGTAGCGGCACCCAAACAACCATCAATGAGTTGCCTGAATGGGCGCGTGGCTACGCCAAGAATACCCTTGAGAAAACAGCCGCGTTGAGCGAGAAACCGTATCAGGCATACGAAGGTGCACGCATCTCGGGCTTCAGCCCCATGCAGTTGCAGTCACAACAAGCCGCTGCCAACATGCAAACCTCAGGTGCTACTGGTGCTGGTATTGATATTGCTGGTGCTGCGGCGCTGGGTGGGTTGGGTCAGAACTATCAAGGTGGTCAGTTCCAAGGCGGTCAATTTGGTGGGCGTCAGGCAGCTCAGTACATGAGCCCGTTCATCGAGCAAGCGTTGGCTCCGCAGTTGCGTGAAGCGCAGCGTTCGTCCGACATTATGGGTCAGCAAAACGCAGCCAAGGCTGTGGGGCAAGGCGCGTTTGGTGGTTCACGCTCGGCTTTGGTTGAAGCGGAACGCCAGCGCAACTTGGGTATGCAGATGGGCGACATTCGCGCCCGAGGCTTGCAAGACGCCTACACACAAGCGGCATCGCAATTCAACGCCGACCAACAGCGTGCTATGCAAGCCCAACAACTGGGCGAACAGTCACGTCAGTTTGGTGCCAATCTTGGCCTTCAAGGTTTGAACACGGCTCTGCAAGGTGCAGGTCAGCTCGGTGCTCTGGGCGGCCAGCAGTTCCAGCAAGGCATGGACATCAACAAGTTGCAGAACGCATATGGTGGGCAGCAGCAAGCCCTGCGTCAGCAAGGTCTGGACATGGCGTACCAAGACTTCCTCAACGAGCAGAACTACCCATACAAACAGTTGGGCTTCATGTCCGACATGATTCGTGGCTTGCCACTGGGTCAGCAGTCCACACAAACGATGTACCAAGCCCCCGGCAGTACGTTGGGCCAAGTTGCTGGTATCGGCACGGGTATTTACGGCCTGAGCAAGTTCATGGCTGAGGGTGGCATGGCCTACGCCGACGGCGGTTCAGTGGATGCACCTGACAACGTAGAACGTATTGTCAGCAAGTTGTCAGACGCGCAACTGCAGCAAGCCATGAAAGCCGCACAAGCCCGTGGTGATATGGACCAACTTGAAGCCATTCAAGACGAATTGGCTATGCGTGCTTCTGAGCGTAATGGCATGGCTGGTGCGTTCAACCAACTACCTCAACAAACCCAAGAAACATTTACTGCGGCCAACGGCGGCATCGTGGCGTTCTCTGAGGGTGGGTACTTCCAAGACCCCATGGGCGCACCATCGTATGAGCGCAGCGACTACAGCCCGTTCAAGCAGAACATTCGTGAAGGTGAATCGTACACCCCCGGATTGCTTGGTACATTGTTTGGCTACAACGTGTTGCCAGCAGAGAAGAAGACCGAGGCCGCACCTGCAGCCGAATCAAAGTTTGACCGCGCCACGGCCACACGCAAAGACGAGCCCGCGGCTAAGCCCGTTGCGAAACCCACTGCAAAACCACAAGTGCCTTCTGGTTCAATTTCTTCAATTGCCAAGAGAGTGTCTGAGACCACTGGTGCACCAGAAGAAGACTTCATGGCTACCTACCGTAAGCTGCGTGATGAAGCACGTGCTGAAAGCAAGGAAGAGATGAAAGGGCTGAACGAAGACGTCGCCAAATTAGCTGGTCGCTCAAAAGAAATCCGCGATCAAGGCTTGGCCAGAGCGTTGGCTGAATTTGGTTTTGGTATGGCCGCCGCTGCGTCTAAGCCCGGCGCACGATTCCTTGGTAGTGCCGCCCAAGCGTCGCCTACTTTGGCTGCCTCTGCCGCCCGTACAGATGAGTTGGCACGTGCTGCCGATGAGAACGCCATGCGTATGCGTCTGACCATGAAGCAGTACGAAATTGCTCAACGCAAGGGTGACAACCAAACCGCGTCTCAAATGGCATCACAGATGCGTATGTTGCAGCAAACCGAAAAACAACTCGCGCTCAAGCGTGATGAGTTGGCACAACAAGGCGCATACCAACAAGGTCTGTTGGGTATCCAACGCGCAGACTTGGCGCGTAAGGAAAGAGGCGATGTAATTCGCGGGGCCAGTGCAAAAGCCCAACAAGACGCCGCTAACGCTCGTATGGCTGGGGAAGTGCGTAAGGCAACTCTTGACTTTGAAAACACTTATGGTCGCAGCTTGCGCAAGCAATTGGAAGAACAGTACGGCCCAACAAAGGGCGAGTACATGTACAACCAGAGAAAGAAAGCCTATGTCAACGACGCGCTGCAGGTGGGTAGAGACCAACGCGCAGATACAAACGCAGGAGTGCAGCAAGTATTCGACCTGTTGAACCGCGAGGACTAATCAATGATTGTCAACCTGCCTAAAATCGGGAACGTCGAGTTCCCCGATAACCTAACGTCTGAACAATTCGACAACTTAGTAGGCAGGCTGGCCGAAAAGTATGACTTCAAAGTGCCTAAGCCCGACGTCGGGTTGGGCACCATCGCCAAGCGTGGCTTCATGCGTTCTTTGGGGGAAACAGGTATCGCTCTTGGCGATACGCTCCCCGCGATGTTGGGCACCGCCATCGGCGCAGATAAAAGTTTTGCAGAGCGTCAGATGCAGGAGGCGCAGGCTTCCCGCGAAGAGTTGCAACGTAAGTACCCCGCACAGTTCAAGTCGTACCAAGAAATCGGTAGTCCCTTCGAGGCGTTGCAGTACGGCGTTGAAACCCTTGGCGAGTTAGTGCCCACTGCGGCTACATCCATCATCCCCGGTGTTGGTGGTACTGTGGCTGGTGGTCGCTTGGCTGGTCAGGCCGCGTTGAAAGCCGCGCCAAAAGTTCTTGCCCCCGCCGTGCTGGAAGCGGGTGTAAAAAAGGCGGCAGAAGCCGGTGCCAAGAAAGGCATGTACGGCGGCGTGTTCATGGGCTCGTTCGCCCAAAACGCCCCAGAGGTGTTCGAGGGTATCTACCAAGAGACAGGCAAGTTTGAGCCCGGTGTCGCCGCCCTTGCTGGCGGTGTGAGCGCCATGCTTGACTCCGTTGTGCCCGCCAATGTGCTAAGCCAGTTGGGTGGCTATGGAAAGTTGAAAGTTGTCCAAGAGTTGGCAAAAGACTCTGGCGCTGCCCCCAAGGTTTGGAAGTATCTGGCTAAGGAATTGCCCAAGGCCGCAGCCGCAGAAGGCTTGACCGAGAGCGCACAAGAAGCTGTCGGTGCCATGGCTGAACAAGTTGCTGGCAGCACCAAAGACCTGCTTTCTCCCGAGAACATGCAGCGTTACAAAGAGGCGTTCGTCAAGGGCGCTGTTGGTGGTGCAGGCTTCGGTGTGCCTACCGGTGTGTCTCAATACCGCACAGCCAAGAAAGACTTTACCAACACCCAAGAAGCTGAAGCCGCGCTCAAGGCGCAGATGGAAGCAGAAGCTGCCGCAGGCACATTGTCGCCAGAAAAAGAAGCCCAGTACACCTCGGCTATCGAAGCGGCGCGTGCTGAGCGCCAGTCTGGGCTCGAACAAACCTTTAGAGAAGACGCCGAACGCAAAGCGCGTGAGGTTGAACTCAATGCCTTGGCTGCCCGCATGGACGAGTTGCGCCCCGGCTCACAAGCCTACGCTGATTTGGAAGCTGAAGTCCAAAAGGCCAAGGATGAGATCGCCGCGCTTGACGCCAAGAAAGCTGAAGGTAGTGCGTTCACCACTGCCAAGCCAACACCCGGCACCGGTGGCATGTTCATGCCCGGCGTTGAGAAAGCCCGTGAGCAAAAGAAGATTGACCAAGAGCAAGGTATGCGTGGCTTCGCCTTTGGCGACATGGGCGCACAGAACGCACCGGCAGACCCCATCACGGTCAACACACTCAAAGCCTTGCGTATCTCAGATCGTTCACAGCTTGGCCAGACGCTGTTGGGTACAGACATGGCAACACCTGATGGTGTGCGTAAATTCATCCAGACTATGGAAGACCCACAAAAGGTGGGTATGGCCAACATCAATGAAAACGCCTACCAGCAAGTTCTTGACAGCTTGTACGCCGATGG
>Ga0068876_10003641_pt1 | contig 10980 bp, 10 predicted proteins | sample NOAtaG_6_FD_66442 | JGI IMG/M metagenome (GOLD analysis project Ga0068876, IMG submission 66442) | Freshwater lake microbial communities from Lake Erie, under a cyanobacterial bloom - NOAA_Erie_Diel5S_2200h metaG | ecosystem: Environmental > Aquatic > Freshwater > Lake | place: USA: Ohio, Lake... | reverse complement strand
GACTTGAATTTTTTAACTGATAATTCATTTAATCGAATATTTAAATTCGGAGCTTTTACATGTGGTAAGCCACAATATCTTTTTTTTCCAGTAAAATATACAGGACATATTACTTCCTCGTATGCGACTTTTAAAAACGAAACACCATGCCGTATTTCTAATTTTTTATTAATGATAGCCAATATACGATGCATTTCTTTGATAGTTTTAGTAATTACGGTTTCGGTATATTCATATCGAGCACTAGCAATTAATTTCATAGAATTAACATACGTCAGATCCGTTTCTGCTCTAGATTGGCTTCCGTAATATTTCAATAATTCATTTATTTTTTCTCTTTCTGGATTTTCTATAGCGTCCCGTTTATCTAATTCGGCTTGAAAAAATGATCTTTCTTTAGATATATAAATAGAATCGGTATCTCCATACATAGCGATACATCCTTCATTTATTGCAAGTTTTCGGATATATTTAATATTTTCTTGGCCCATAGATGTTACGGCTGCAGCAAGAAATAGATCGAAAATCGGAAATACATCTTTCCCCAATACGCCGTAAAACGTATTCATTAAAATTTTCATTGTATTTTGTTCAATGTCAACACTAGAATACACGTATTCTAGATATTCAATATATGCCTCGAATGTCTCCAGTGTTTTACAATACTTATGAGAAGCAGCTAGTTCTAAAAATTGTTCAGCATATTTGAATACTTCTGGAATCATCTTACCCGATTTGTATTCACTGTTAATTTTACGTAATTGTGCCGATACTTTGCGTGTAATATATGAATGAATAGTATCATTATCGTGCCATGTTTCATCCCAATCAAAATTTGTCTGTTTATTAGTTGAACCTGTGTCTTTTTGATTGATGTCTTTTTGATCAGTGTCATGCTTTTTCTCGATATAATATTTAACGACTTCTGCTATGATAGATTCAGTTATGGTTTGATTATTTACAAGTTCTTCTTTTGTCGTTGTATCGACAGTGTCTTTTACATTATTAACTTTCATCTTTAAAAATTGTAATGTTGACGTAAAATCTTCTTTCATCTCCTCAAGATATCCTTTGATCTTTTTTTTCTTTAATCGACCGGCAAATAATCGCATAAGTATCCATGGATATACTCCCATACGTTTTTCATCATATGTACCATCAGGATTTCCATATTTATCTGTATTTTGATGGCGACGTGTCCAGAATGTAATATTCATTCCTCTGTAATTAAAATCTAACTCATTAAGATTTTCAAATCCTATTTCAGCAGCTAATCGAATCGTTTTATCGAAATCATAATGTCCATCTGGCCTCAAAACTCGAATTATCATAGTCGGACATAAATTATAAGTTACAATAATCATCGGATATAATGAATTAAAATCCAGACCAGCTACTGGAATATCAATATGAAGACCAACTAATGGTCGAGGAACATATGCACCTCCGAATTTATCTGTAATTTTATTCGGTTGTCGATTTGTAAATATAACAGGCGCATTTCGAATCGTAGATTGTTGAGCAGATGCCCAGTCTCTCAGATTACATATTTTCATCCCATCTGCACGAAATATTGCATCATCGAGCGAAATTTTACATTCTCGACAATAACCACGTTGTTGTGGAATCAAATCGATTTTATGAAGTAATTTGTGACAAAGCCAAGAATCATGAAAACAATAGTATAAAACATCATCCATACGATTTTCTGGTCTAACTGTACCGGTTGTTTCATCGGAATCATACTCTTCTACAATTCGTTTAAGCTCTCCATATCCATCTTTTTTTCTTTTAATTGTTAGATTTGGAGAATCTTCGGATAAATCTATTTTTAACGAATCGATACCTTCTAATTTAATATAATAATTAAGGGATTTTGCTCTGCCGACATCTGCTTTAGGATATCGTTTTTCCATAATAACCATCAGATCTATTGGAATATATCCATCGGTTTTTATATATTGAAGAATTTTATCTGATTGACCGACAACTTTGATAGGTCTAATTTTATCAACTTTTTTAATAACGTCTTCATTAGTCTCGCAGCTCGTCCTACCAATATATCCATAACACATATCTTGGTACCATTTTAATAATGATGGGGGATCTACTCGTTTATACATCCACGGCCAATCATACATACCATCGTTAAAACCTAATAATGCAGCGGGGCGAAATCTATAAATCATAGATCTATGAGCAGCTGTAATTGTAAGTTCATTTGGGCATATAACAACTAACATTGGTAAATCTGGATGCTTACGGTTGTAATTATCTATATTTACATCTCGCGTACAAAATCCTATACATAATGTTGGATTAACTTTATGATACCAGTGTAATGTGTAACAAACCATAAACATAGAAGAATAATCTTGTGTCCAAAGTGGAACTTTATTGTTTAGTTTATTACTTGTTTCTATATCCCAAGTCATAACAAGAGTTGGATCTTTCATCAATGATTTATATCCCAAATTCAGCTTATCAATTCCGGATGTATCAATATTTATAACATTCATAACTTTATTAGCCTCAGATGGATCTCTTAAGATTTTTGCAATATCTGGCCATGGTTGATATCCATTTTTAATCTGTCCGCGCGAGTACTCTATATTGAATAATGAGCATTCGAATGTCATTAAACTATTGTTGTACTCTTTATTAGGATCTGCTGGATAAATACGTTTTACATTTCTTAAAATAAGCCATTCTCCCATATTTATTTCAAACATACTGAATATATTTCTATAATAATTTGAATATGCCTTTTCATTATCGTTAAATGTTTCTAACCGCCTTACTTTTGCTGCAGTAATTGCATTTCTCATTGCATATAATGATTCAGTTATAACGCGTACTACCCATACTGGTTTATTAGACCAATGTGTACCTATATATGCTAAATATGGATATACATAAATTGGTCCACCAAGTGTTTTGACATTAACATTAAAATCTAATTCTAGTTTTGTAGCATATTCTTCTGGATTATTACTATCATTGGTCGGAATTAATATATCGAACCACGTTGGACAGTTTTTAATAGTAATATATGCAGAGGTACCATCAAATAATGTTCCAGATAACGCAAGATGATATGATACTCTATCATTAATATCCCATTCTGTCATATGTTGATATTTTAATTGTACTCCTCGACTATCAATAAAATCTGTATCTGTAACTTGTCCAGCCATAAATAGTAGATCATGATTACCTAGAAATTTAGGCACTGTAGGATTTAGTTGGCCATATGCTCCGGTTACGATCTTCATATTTTCTATTTCTTCTTGATCCCATATTTTTTCTCGTAATGAACGATTTAAAAACCATCTGGATATTTGTTGTGTTTTTATAAACTGTTTCCAAGTTATTTTAATGGAAGATGCTTCTTTAGAATTACTATCTACGTCGAACAATTTATAGAGATCATTTAAATCTACAGTATCAGTATCTACAGTATCCATTCTATATGCCATAGTATACAGAATTCAATTTGTAAAAAAATAAAAATACATATATTATCTAAAATTTATAGGATATACAGATGATGACGCCCTGGTTTCTGTATGAAAAGAATTAAAATCTGGTATCGGATATCTCTTTTTTAAGATATCATAATGTTCCAACGTAAGGACTTCGTCATAATTTCGTAATATCCAATGTAATACTATTCCACGAGTATTTTTAATTCTGGTAATTCTATCCAATCCACTAATAACTGTTTTTAATATAGAAAATAGATTTCGTCGATCTGATGAATTACAAGATAATATATCATAGATAGTATGAGCAAATGTATTTTTTGGTGGCGAATCTGAAATGGGTTTAGGCATTTCATTCACAAATGCTTTTTCAAAGACAAATCGGAATAATATATCCTGCCCATCTGTTAACGGATCTGTAGTATGAATTAAATATGTGACAAACATATTTAAATATTCATCGGAATTATTGTCGACCGATGACATATTTTATATATATATGATATATATTATATATATGATATATGATTAAATTCAATATGTAAAAAAAATAATTATTCGTATCGATTACACTTGTTTGTTTTTATATTCTTTTTTAACGGCTGTTGAAAACTTTTTCAATTTATCTAGATATCCATCTACGAAATATTTATCTCCGTGTAAATAATATGCAGCAAAAGTATATAATGACATGGGTAAAAATCCATATGTATAAACTTTATTATCAGAACACCAAGTATTGAACTCATTGAGTTGTACATATGGGTCATATGCTTTTTTATCTACTACTGTTTTATAATACGATGGAGCATATCGGATTTTTATAAGACCTTTATCTATGGCGCGCATAAGCAAATAAAATTCATCAAATCCAACACCACCAAAATCTACTAAATTATATGTTTGATTATTATGTGTATATGTATATCTCATTTTAGTTTGTGATAGTACGAGAAATGCTGGATCGGCTCCATTTTCTAGATTATTTGGATTTACTTCTTCTTCTATATCCGTATCGATTGCTTTGATAGTAATTTTGCCAGTTCCATAATTATAAAATTCTACGCCGTAATAATTTATTTCGCTGTAAAATTGAATAACTGTAGCGTCTAGAATAAATAAATCGTCATATCTCTCGCCTTTAGTTTTTCCATTTATACTTGATTGATAATGAATTCGCGCATTATAATATGCAGTGAATAAAAATTTTAATGGTTTAACTTTCCAATTTCCTTCGGCGAACAATGCAGATGTTACGAATGGAAATACAGATGTTCCAGATAGTGGCTGTGGTAAATAATGAATAGGAAATTCTCCAGATACTACTCGTGCCCAAGGACATTTAAGCTCGAGTACTACATATTCTAACATATCTTTATCTTTATAATCATACATAGTCTCGCTATTATAATCTTTACCATCACTAATTACTCGAATAACTCCTAACCCATCTGGAGAATATCTAGAATATGGGATTCTAGGATGTGGAACACTACCATCGATTTCATAAAATTTTGTACCGAATAAAGTTTCTACATATTCGCGAAAAATTGGTTCAGTGAGATGTCCCCAAGTTCCTAAATGTAGCGATTTATTTTTAGGATCATTATCGAGTTTTGGTTTGGATTTACCATGTATGAGCGAATATACTTTTGTATTATGCAATTCTATTAGTTGTTGAAAATGATTCATATGTAAGAGCGTAGAAATTTCAGAACCTCCAGTACATACAACATAGTCATCATCTTCGCCATACATCAATTTGTGTATAGGATCAATTTTTTTCTGCACTCGCATGCGTAACCAATCTTCAGATCCTTGTGGTGCATGAATATCTTTGTTTTTATGAGAAATTTCCACAAATTGTTGTAAGGCTGTGTCCATATTTTTCCACTTTGGATGTTCATTGGTTCTACCCTTAACACGAAAACCATTATCGTTTATATCGATACTTAAAAATTCTATCACTGGTTCTTGCATATTTATGGTAATATATTATGAGATTTCAATTTCTAGTATAATTTTTAAGTTGTTATTCAGTCATTAATTTATGACGTATATTATTTATAGTATTTTATCTGCACAAAACATAAAAATGACACTCACTCGGAATGTTTGTCGATATACACCTAGATAAAAAAATAAACTCGTATTACAAAAAAAGTGGGTGTAGCGAACTACCAGCCTTGTCCTATATCCTTATAATCATTTTACATAATCATTATCATGTAAAGATAATTATATTGATCACGGTTGGGTCAGTCTATGTTCATAGACTGTTGGATCATAGGATTAGGGGCCAGCGTGGTCATGGGGTCCGCTACATATTCTGAATAATAAATTCAATTTTTACAAAAAAGCGAAAACCCTTTTCAGAGTTTTGTTTTTTGTGTGGGTTCTCTCACACTGGAGCCTGGCGTTCAGGATTTTGTTTTTTTTTGGCATTTTAGCCTGCGTATATTCTAATGACTTATTGATAATTTATATAAGTCATCATAATATACTCCTGACGGTGTAGCACTTCTAGGAAGGACCTGTAGTTGTCAATTACTGATCGAAGCATGGGGCTACATATTCTGAATAATAAATTCAATTTTTATATTTTTTTTCATTTATATAATAAAATTCGAAAAAGTGTATATATCATATCAAAATGGTCCCCGAATCCAAATATTTAGATTTTTCCGGCGTCGTTGAAAAATATAGTAAAGAAAACGTCATTTACTATCTTTGGTATCATGCCGGACGATTATCGATACCAAAGCATGAACGAATGAATCGTACGCATCCATCATTTAGCATGATAGCCGAAATGTGGCCATATGATGATATTTTTACCACGTTTTGTAAACGACCGATGTATATATCTACTAATGATTGGTCAAAAATCGATCCAACACTATACGATCAATATTCTGGCCCAGGCATGGCGAATAAATGCTTGCAATCATTGAAGAACTAATATATATATATATATTGTATATATATATTGTATATATATATATTTTGTATATAGATTTAATATGTTAGGAGTTCATATTGGCACAGAAGCTCAATCATATCTAGATACAAATAATCATAGTACCGTAATTTCTGTATATAGACATAATCTACATATTAATGCTTTTCAATTATTTATTATGGAAGATTATCATAAATTAAATGTATCTAATGAAACGTTTCGAGCATATGCACAAAATGGGGTACATCTATATGCACATGCGTCATATAAGACATCTATTATGGGTACAACTGCTAAATTAATGAAGGCTCAATATAAATTATGTAGCGAACAAGAATTTCGCGGATTAGTGTGTCATTTAATCAAAAGAACTCCAATTGAAAATTTTAATGCAATTGTCGAGTTAGTAAAATATTCTAATACATTCTCGCGCATACCACATACTAAATTTTTATTTGAAATCAATGGCGTAAAAACAGATAATAAAATTGTTGGTATATCTAATACATTTGAAACTCCGGATAAAATAAATTATATAATAGATGCATTAATTGCTGCAGGAATTACTCCAAATCATATGGGATTTTGTTTAGACACATCCCATATATGGACTGGTGGTATAAATATAAGAAATTCAAAAGAAGTTCGTGATTGGTTGAGTAAAATTAGGGATCCTAAATGGATACAATTAATACATTTAAATGATTCGAACAGCGAATTAGGAGGGCGAGATTTGCATACTTGGGTTGGAATGGGTAAAATATGGCCTATAGTTCTAACAGCAAGTATACAAGATATACATAGTCAAGAATTACAATTACATACGCTTCCATTATGGAATGAGGATCCTAGTAAATCTCAAATAACGTTAGATAATGAATGGGGTTTTATAGAGATATTGCGATGGGCGAAAAAAAATAATGTCGATACTATATTGGAACGTAAAGGAGCCATAACCACTACACATTTAAGCGAAATTAAAAGCCTACGACTACTTTGGGATAATTTAGATTAAAAATAAATCAATATTTATATTTATTTTTTTAATTATATATTTCTAAATATTTTATCTTATTTGCGAAAAAATCAAATATACCAACAATGTCAGAGTTTAATACATTTATGATAAAAACATTTTGTATGTTTTTAGTGTGTGTAATTTTCGTTCTAATCGGATTATATGCTGATAAAGAATGGGATCCTATGCAAGCGGTTAATGAATTACCTGTGACATTTGGACTATTATTAATATTCGTTGTAGTAGGTTCCGCAGCAGTCAACAAATTTCTAGATCCTATATTAAATATGGTACCAGGTATAGAAAAATCGCCTATTCCTTCGGATTCTAAATGGTAAATTTAACATGTGATGCGACTAATTGCACTCTTTAGGATATCTGTATATTTTTTTAGTATCTGATCATCTGTTAATATCCATTTGATATCGGATATTTCTATAGGGTGTATGCCATCGATTTTAATAGATGGTAAAATTGGAGCATCCGTTACGGCTATATAATAGTATGTGGTGTATATTTTATGATTATCTGCGGCTGTGAAATCATACCGAATCGGAGATAATATGTTAATAGGATCTTTTTTCATATCACATACTTCTCGATATGATAATTTATCGCCATTGGGAGTAACAAATGATAAATGTAATCGTTTGAGGAGTGTTTCTTCTTCAAATTCTCGAATAGCACTATCTAATGAAGTTTCTCCATCTTTAGGATGACCTTTTGGAATTTCATATAAATCCAATGGGCTAATATTCTTACTATTTGCCATGGCTGAAATAATTTTTTCTCTATTATTCCCATTGATAAATCGTTTTTTAAAGATTTCTTGCTTTTCTGCATAAATTCTAGCACGTTCGCTTATTTGTGGATTTAATTCTGGATCGGACATCCAACGTAAAAACCACATATTATTAAAATTGAGTGATATAATATATGCGCGTTCTATAGCAGTCATGTTATTAAACATGGTTTGAAGAATTTTTTGTTGCGCTTCGGTATTATTTGGCCATTCATATCTATGCATAATAAAATCAGAATATGGATACGATACTAAACGAGATACCATCATAATTTCCCATTTATGCTTATCTTTTTTAGGTCTGAAACAAATAATTCCATATGTAGGAGACATATTTATAATATATCTTACAGAATTCAAATTTAAAATATATTTCGCCACATTCTCAAAGTAAAATACTAGTTTTCGTAAAATTGAAAACTAGTATTTTTAAAATATACAGTCCTTTTGTAAATCTAGATTCTAGATGCAAGCTCGTCTAGAAGTAACGTGGTTCGCACTAATGCTGCTGCACACACTCATGCAGGATTACCAAGCACCTGAAGAGCCTCAGCTAGTTGATGGGGTTCAGGATTGGACCGCCTACAACAGGTCCGTCAAGGAAAAATTTCTCTCCATTTACACCATGGAATGCCCAGAAATTTTCAAAACTGAGAAGGAAAAAATTTTCAAGCTATATGAGGCGGGTCTTTGAAAAATCTTCGACGCACTCTTTTTTTGTTTTTCTGAAAGATAGTCATATGCTTAATATTCTAGTTTTATGACATTTGTAAAAATTGAAAATTATTTTTAGAATATACTCTTAAGAGTAGGCTCTAAAGATCTTTCGATGGCATCTGCTTCGTCTTCTTCGTCTTCTTCATCTTCTTCATCTTCCAAATCGGACCTCGCCGATAAGGAGGCGAAGAAGATAATTGGGAAAAGAGAACGTGAAGTAAGCGAAAGAGCGACAAGGTTCTTAGAGCACTTTCCAGAGTTGCCACGTCCGCAGCTGCCTTCTCGAATTCCGGGCACTTATACGGACTACAAAGCGTACAACAAATTGGTTCGGGAGCTCACTCTCTCTCGAATGAAAAGTGAGTGCCCGGAGCATCTCCTTTCGGAGCGGGATGAACTTTCGAAGATGTACAGTGAACTCGGAAAACTCAAAAGCCAGCGCTGGCACGCTCAGACTAAAGAAACGCCCACAAAACTGACGCTCACGGAGGCCGAAAACGATGACCTTCGCAAAAGACTATTCGACTCGAATATGGCTTTAGTCAGAACTTCTCTCTCTGAAGCTGTTAAGAAGGATGTCGCAGGAGCGTCCGAGGCTCTGAAAATAATTCAGGAACTTTCGTATTCTGAAGTGAAAAGCCATTCTGGCTCTAGCTGCTGAACACAAAAATCTCCACCCACAACGAAAAAAAAAATAAAAAGTATTATCGGCGTCAAGAGTGACAAGTAAGTAAGATAATACTATCAAAAAAAAATTAAAAAAAAAACTTGTTGATGACGATGCTTTCCGAAGCGTCTGAAACAAAAAAACGAGTTTTCTTTTTTTTACTGTTTTTTGTATACAACTAATCGACGCTGATTATAATTACGAAACATAACGTCATATGATAGATCTTCTAGTTTTACGACATTTATAAAAATTGAAAATTATTTTTGGAATATACTTTGACTCTGTCAAAACAACTATGTCAGAACACTTTGTATATCAAAGTGATGACTCATGTGAAGATGAAGATGATGACAATTCAGTTGACAATTCAGAAGCAATTGAAGCTGCAAATCAGGCTATCGAATTCTCTATATCGAGAGTAAAATTAATGGCCGAATCTGTAGCCGATAGAGCTAGAAACTTTTTGAAGAAGGTTGATCCGGACAAAATACCCACAGCTCCTTCAGATATTGGAGACGTGATAGCCTGCGGCAACTACCACATGGCTTTACGCGAAGAGTTTATGAAGGTGTACAGGGGGGACTGCCCCGAAGAGCTTGAAGATGACTGTCAGATAATATACATTCGCTACTGCAGCCTCTCGGATTTCAACGAAAAGCAACGTGCTTTTCGGGACGAAATTTCAAAGTCTCTTCGGGAGATAAAATGAAATACCACTTTCAAAAAAAAATTAAAAAAAGATTTCATAATGACGCTATGTTAACAGCACTCGCTAGCAACTTGCTGATGAAAAAGAAATCTTCTTTTTTTGTATACGATCGATAGACTTTAATCATAATTATAAAACAAAAGCAATATTAATCTATCCAATAAATAATCGTTGGTAAGCTACGACATTTAGCTGTATTGATAATATTTTGGGCATTTTTATCAGATCTAGATAAAAATGCGACGACATGTGTAGCTCTATATATTATGTCGGTGTTAATAACAAATTCTTTTTTTGACCAATCAGAATAAACTATAGTTTGCTTTATGCCTTTTTTAATAGCGTATTTCGATGATAAATCATCTGCATTAGTACCACTAATGACTATCTCATTGATTTTTTTCCATTCGCATCGCGCTTGCTTAAGTATTTGATTAAATGTTTTTCTGTTGCTAAATCCATCACTACAGAAAATAGCTACTACATTATATTGTATACAAGATATAGGCATATCGTATACGATATATAGGTATATATAGGTATATATTTCAATTTTCTCAAAAAAAATATATGCCTATATATCTAGTATACGAGATATATCTCGTATACTAGATATA
>Ga0068876_10003640_pt1 | contig 10980 bp, 9 predicted proteins | sample NOAtaG_6_FD_66442 | JGI IMG/M metagenome (GOLD analysis project Ga0068876, IMG submission 66442) | Freshwater lake microbial communities from Lake Erie, under a cyanobacterial bloom - NOAA_Erie_Diel5S_2200h metaG | ecosystem: Environmental > Aquatic > Freshwater > Lake | place: USA: Ohio, Lake... | reverse complement strand
TTTGACCATCCCCAAAGAGCAATTCGAGAACTTTGGTCTTGTTTCGGGCGATACGCTAATTGTAGACACGCTTGCTAATAAGTTTACTAACCGTGTCCAGATCAAAGGCGCTGTTCATTACCCCGGCGATTATGGGTTGAATGATTTTCCGTCGCTTGGTCAGTTATTGCAGATCTCTCAAGTCAAAAATGAGGCATTGATGGAGCGCGGAATCATCAGGCGATTGCAAGAGGATTTTACCCCTCTGATCATTCAGTTTGATCCTGCTGCGGTATTAAAGGGGCTTTCAGACGTAAGGCTGGCTAACAACGACTCGATATTCATTTTCAGCCGCGAATTAATAAAAGAGCCCGCCATTGTAAGCATAAGTGGAGAGGTTAGAAAGCCTGGCACCTATCCGTTTTCCAAAGAAATGCGAGTGTCGGATCTTATTTTGACTGCTGGAGGGTACAGGGACGGCGCCTCCGCCAAACGGATCGAGATATCCAGAAGGATCAACGACCAGCGTACTTCAAATGATTCGATGCAATACTCGATCATTAGGATAATCGACATTGACCCTGCCTATTCCGTATCTGCCGGCGATACTATCTCGTTGTCGCCTTTTGATGTGGTGAATATAAGGCGTTCGCCCTCTTATCGTGAACAAACCAGTGTAACGATTGAGGGAGAAGTGTTGTACCCGGGTAAATATGTGTTAGGAGGGGCCAATGAGACTGTCTCTGATATTATCAATAGAGCCGGGGGATTAAAGGCCAATGCCTTTATTCGAGGGGCCATTCTGATAAGAAAGACCTTCGTTGGCTCTACTGCGAGCGACTCCACGATATTCACCATCAAGAACGATCTCATTACTGCCAACAGTGAGACAGGAAAAGATGCGCAGGCGAAAATGGCAAATCCTGCGTCTGGGATTGATACTGCCGGGCTTGGCGCCGGTTTTGATATCTCTTTCGATTCGCAACGTCGGGTAGCACTCGACCTTTTCAGTGCTCTCAAAAAGCCTCGTGGCGAGCAAGATCTAATTTTGGAGGAAGGCGATATTTTAAAGATCCCTCGCACCTTGCAAACCGTGCAATCCTTTGGCGCGGTCAATTATCCTCAACAGGTAACCTACAAGAGTGGCATGAGTTTTAAGCGACTGATCGGTCTATCGGGTGGCTTTTCTCCCTCTGCTTTTAAAAGAAAGGCGTATGTATTAGAGGCGAATGGTAAAGTGCGCAGCACGTTTCAGCTTTTTGGATTCATTCGGTTCTATCCCCGTATATCCCCTGGTTCTGAAGCCTATATCCCGCTTAAAAAAGAAAAAAATCCACTGTCGCGTGGTGAAACATTGGGAATTACTACCGGTTTAGTTTCTTTGGCTGGAGTAATGCTAGCTATTATCAACTCACTTAAGTAAATTTAGTGAATGTTCGACCCTGCCCCTATACGAATTGATACCGATGCAATAGTCGAGGCCTTGCGATCTCGATATCGTTGGGTAAAAGGTAATATCCTTTTTTTTGTGTTGCTATTGATCCTCTTCTTAGCCATTGCAGCAGGGGTGCATTACTTGGGTAATCCCCGCTACAAGGCAACTTCCACTTTCGTCTTAGAGGAGAAGTCTCCTACTGCCGGCATGGCCGGTATCGCATCTCAGTTTGGAATTGACCTAGGCTCCCTATCGGGTGGCACGACCGGATTTTTCTCCGGCGAGAACATAAGCGATATCATCAAGTCCAGCGGGGTTATTCAACAAGTTCTCCTATCGGATGCTCTTGATCAGCAAAATACACTGGCCGATCTTTATTTGGAGAGTGCAGGACTACGAACAAAAAGAGGTTGGAACGGAAGGCTCACTAATTTTAGGTTCAAGACATCGTCAGCTGCTTCGAATCGTGAACTGTTCGATACGACATTGCTGGTGATCACCAAGCAGATCAGAGAAAAAGATTTGCAGGTAGAAAAAACAAATCGAAAGGGCAGCATCTACAGTGTTTCCTTTACTGCTGAAAATCCTGCATTGGCCGCAGAAATGACACAGCGCTTGGTCGCCATAACGGCAAAACTATATGTTGATATCAAGACCAAGAACTTAACGGCTAATATTGCCAAAATGGAGTATAAGGCCGATTCGTTGCGAAAGCTGTTTGGCGCAAAAGTTTCACAGGCTTATTCGTACCAAACGATGGATGCCAATGAAGCCTACACCCAGAACAGAATAGCTGCTGATGTTAGTGCCGGAGATAAGACCGTTCTTTTTGGTCTCTATGCCGAGGTGATGAAAAATCTGGAGGTGAGTCGCTTGATGTTGGTCAACCAAACTCCCGTTATACAAGTTCTCGACGATCCGGAGCGACCACTTCAGGACATACGCTTACCACTGATAAAAAAACTTTTATACGCAGTGCTCCTCTCCCTGGGAGTATTTCTCGTCATTGGTGCTTTCTCTACCCGGTCCCGGTCATGAAAGCCTATCTCTTGTTCAATGCCGCTGAGAGCCATCGGTTCTCACATCTTGATCGGCTGATCAAATCGGCTCCCTTCCCCATTGAAACTATCGACGCGGTTTTTCCTGCTCTCACGCCCGTTCCTTTTCAGCAACGTCTATTAGAGTTGGCTTTTCGCCGAACGGGATACCCGATGGTAGCGGCCGAACTAGGTTGTCTGCTGGGTCATCGCAAGATCTGGAGAGCCATTGTGGCATCGAAGGGGGATCCCCAGGCTCATCATTTGATACTAGAATCTGATTCGCAGATTCATGACGTCGATTGGCTGGCCCGGCATTTTGATTCACTTACCAAGGGAACCGATCTTTTTTTTTGGGGAGCATTTGATGGCCGAATGAAACTATTCTCCTCTCTCTCCCAACGGATCGATGGCTCATACAGGGTGGGAGAGCCATTGATCAACTCACTATACTGTACTTACGGGTATTCCATTACTCCTAAAACAGCAGCCCTTTTGCTTCGTAAAACGGCTCAAATAAGTTATCCCGTCGATCATTTTAAGCGATATTTTTTACCCGGCGAGATTTGTATTCGTGGTATTTTGCCGCAACTGATAAGTGGCATCAATTCCGGAGGTAGTCAAACAAGGCCAAGTTTTAAAGCAACGTTTTATAGTAACATATTTGACCGGTTGATCGACATCAAGAACGATCTTTTGACCCGGTTCAGGTAGCTCTCCTCTGTGTAGCCATCCTTTGCTATATTTGAGTGATGTTCAGAGGCCCTCAATTCAGCTACCTATTGCGTCTTTTTTTGGACGCTCTTTTACTTTTTCTCCTTTTCTTATTCTCCGTTAAGGTAACTGCTTATCTGCAGCAGGGTGCCCCTGTTGTTTTTCCCCAACGACTTTTTTTTATTAGTTTGCTGCTTTGGTACTTTAGTGCCAGGGTCTTTCACTTTTACACCAGCGTTACGCTGTTCTCGTTTTCGCAAGAGATGACGATCTTCCTTCGGTTGTTATCCCTTCATCTGCTCCTGTTCGTATTTGTCTTGTTCTTACTCATCAAGGCTCCTCAGTCTTATCGCGACCTGGTATGGGTCTACCATGCTGCTTTACTCGTCGCGATCCCGTTCTCCAAATATATCTTCAGGGTTTTTGTTTCATTTATCAGAAAACAGTATCGCTATGTAAGAAAGATACTGGTCGTTGGCTCCTCGGATATATCGGCCAACTTGTATCGGTCGGGCCGACTCATCAATAACTTGGAGTATGCTATAGTGGGCTTTGTGGGAGATTTCAATCAAAATAATATTCCATCGAATTTTTTAGGTCCCATTTCGCAAATAGAGCAAGTGTTGGATAGCATTGCCGCCGATGAGGTCTTTCTGGCCCTGCCAAGCTACCAAGCTGATGAGATCAGTTTTGTGGTCGATTGTTGCGAAAAGCGAAACATACAGGTAAATGTGGTCAACGATTTTTCAAGGTTGGGTGCCAGTGCCAAGAACCTGACAAATTATGCAGGATTCCCGATCGTCAGCTTGCGTTACTTTCCTCTTGACGATGCAGAGAACAGGATCTTCAAGCGCTTATTCGATCTCCTTTTTTCTTTGCTGGTCATTTTTTTTATTCTTTCTTGGCTAACGCCGATCATCGCTCTTTTGATAAAGCTCTCCTCAAAAGGGCCTGTTTTTTTTCGTCAGGAGCGATGGGGTCTAAATAACCGACAGATCTTTTGTTACAAATTCAGGACCATGTTTTCGAATGGTGACGTTTCGGAATACACGCCAACTCGAAAAGGCGATCCGCGTGTTACCGGTATCGGACGTTTTTTGCGTAAGACCAGCATGGATGAACTTCCTCAATTTTTCAATGTGCTGATAGGAAACATGTCGGTCGTAGGGCCCCGCCCTCATCCAATTCCACTATCGTTGGAGTCCAAGGATGTAGTACAGCATTACATGTTTCGCCATCTGGTAAAGCCAGGTATCACTGGTTGGGCGCAGGTCAATGGCAGTCGCGGGGAAGTTCAAAATTCGCTTGAAATGAAGGCAAGGGTCGGTTTCGACCTTTGGTACATCGAAAACTGGAATTTTTGGTTGGATTGCCAGATAATCTTTCAAACGGTCATCAACCTGATAAAAGGTGATGAGAAGGCTTATTGAGGTATCATTAGTGGTTTATCCCTAGTTAAACCTTTATTATTTTGCCTGGTCAACTGATTATGATATTTTTACATAGAAATTTGGTGTAAATACTGCCTATGTTACAGAGGATGAACATCGTACCTCGCTGGATTATTTTTCTCATTGATATTGCCGTTTGTAATGTTTCTATGGTTTTTGCCTACCTGATAGGCCATAACCTTGATTTTGAATTAATTAGTGTTCGCGAAATTGCTGCTAACCTGTTAGTGCTATCCGGAATAAACAGTTTGGTCTTTCTTAATTTTCGCAGTTACGCAGGGATCGTACGTTACACGGGTGTGCAGGATGCTGTCCGTGTTTCGCTATCGTTGTTGGTTTCTGCGGTAGTTTTAGCCCTACTCAGTCTGGTGACCTTGGTCAATGGATCGACCTTTATAATTTTACCTGCCGTTACCCTAATTATTTACACGCTGTTTAGTTTTCTGGGTCTTATCTCTTACCGGGTGGCTGTTAAATATTCGTTCTCCTACTTACGAAACGTAAAGCTTGATCCCAAATTCGTAGTGATCTATGGAGCAGGCGAGTCCGGTTTGGCTACCAAGCGGGTCTTGGAGCACGATCTTACCAGTCGAGTAAAAGTATTGGCCTATGTAGATGATAATCCTCGTAAGTCGGGAAAGGTGATCGACGGCATCAAGATCATGGATTTCTCGGACATTGAGTCATTATTCAAGTCTCAACACGTAGATGAGCTTATCATTTCTGCATTCTCTGTTCCGCCTTCGAGAAAAGCTGAGCTGGTGGAGATCTGTTTAGAGCACAGCATTACCGTTTTGACCGTCCCACCTTTGGACAAGTGGATCAACGGCCAGTTCTCTAAAAAGCAGCTGCAGTCGATCCGTATTGAACAGCTACTGGAAAGAGATCCCATACAGCTAAGCCACGGCGAGTTATATAATCAGATTAAGGGAAAGCGGGTATTGGTAACCGGTGGGGCCGGCTCTATAGGAAGCGAGATCGTGCGACAGTTACTCAATTATCTCCCCGCCTCAGTGGTAATTTGCGATCAGGCAGAAACACCACTCCACGAGTTAGAGCTTGAGCTATCAGCCACACGAAGCGGTGTAAAGCTATTCTTCTTTTTAGGGGATGTCAGAAATCCGCATCGTATGCGAGAGCTGTTCTCTGAGTTTCATCCTCAGGTAGTCTACCATGCGGCAGCCTACAAACATGTACCCATGATGGAGCAGTCACCTGCCGAGGCAGTAATGACCAATGTGGCGGGTACAAAACTGATCGCCGACCTCTCTATTACGTACAAGGTACAGCGGTTTGTTATGGTGTCCACCGACAAGGCAGTGAACCCCACCAACGTAATGGGAGCCTCAAAGCGTTTGGCAGAAATATATGTTCAGCAGCTGTCCGCCCATGGCACCCACCAGACGAAATTTATCACTACCCGATTTGGTAACGTACTTGGGTCGAACGGGTCGGTGATCTTACGTTTTAAGGACCAGATCGCTAAAGGGGGTCCCGTGACCGTCACACATCCTAACATCATCCGCTATTTCATGACGATCCCTGAGGCCACTCAGTTGGTACTTGAGGCCGGATCTATGGGTAATGGGGGAGAGATCTATGTTTTCGATATGGGTAAGCCTGTACCTATCGTCGATCTCGCCAGAAAGATGATCCGCTTATCGGGTATGGTGCCTGGCATCGATATCGAGATCAAATACACAGGCCTCAGGCCCGGAGAAAAACTCTATGAAGAGCTATTGAATGATGCCGAGAATACCCAACCCACCCATCATCAAAAAATATTAATTGCTAAAAATGCAGCTGTGCATATTAGTGATATTGAGATTGTCTACCAACGCTTATTTACACTTGCCCAGGATGCCTCTACCCATCTCGAGATGGTCTCTCTTATGAAGGAACTGGTCCCAGAGTTCATCTCAAACAACTCGGTCTACGAGCAATTGGACCAGCAAAAAACTCGATTAGTTTCGATCAACAAGGTTGTTTAACTGCTGGGCTTATAACCGTATCTTCATTTATCTTATTGACTGTTATTGTGTTAAGTGTCTTTTCATGCCCCAATGCTGGGTTGTTCAAAAATTTTAATAAAATATTAAACAAATATATCGTTTGGCGCCCCTAATCTGTTTAACTTAGCAATATAATTAATTAAACAGAGTATGTCGACGGTAGAGTTCAATCAGCTTCTTCTGCACAATGCAGACTTCTTAAAGCCTTTTGCTATCAACCTTACCCGCGACTCCGAAGCGGCCAACGATCTTTTTCAGGAGACCTTATACAAGGCGTTGGCGAACCGCGAAAAATATAATGCCGGTACCAATATTAAGGCTTGGTTATTTACCATCATGCGCAACATTTTTATCAATAACTATAGGCGCAAGGCTAAGCAAAAGACCATCTTTGATAATTCTGGCAATGATTATTTGCTGAACAATGCCGGACCGGTCGTCAATAACGACGCAGAGGCAGGTATGCGCTTAAAAGAAATGCAAGCGGCCATTCGCAATTTGCCTGAGATCTTCAAAACACCCTTCTTGCTCTATTTTGATGGCTATAAGTATAATGAGATCGCCGATACGCTGGGTGAACCACTGGGAACGATCAAAAGTCGTATACACTTTGCACGCAAATTACTCAAGGAACAAATTCAACGCGCTTAACTTTACGGCGTGACTACACAACGTACTGCTTTAGTGATAGGAAGCGGCTTTGCAGGCCTTTCCGTTGCCTCCTTCTTGGCTAAGGCTGGATGGAAGGTGACAGTTCTCGAAAAAAATGATGGTCCCGGGGGGCGTGCCCGCCAGCTAAGGGCTGATGGCTTTTTATTTGATATGGGCCCTAGCTTTTATTGGATGCCAGATGTCTTCGATCGGTATTTTGCGCAGTTCGGCAAAAGGGTAAGCGATTACTACCAGCTCGATCGACTCGATCCTTCGTATCGGGTGTACTGGGAAGAAGGGTATACCGATCTGGCAGCCGACTTCGAAACTCTAAAACAAACTTTTGAGCGCATAGAGCCGGGCAGTGGCTACCAACTAGAAAAATATTTAAAAGAGGCACTGGTAAAATATGAAGTGGGGATGGGGCGCTTTGTACAAAAGCCGGGTCTGTCGCTAACTGAGTTCATGAATTGGGAAACGATCAGCGGTGCGCTCAAGTTGCAGCTGCTGACTTCGATCAGCAAGCATGTGGCTCACCACTTCAAGCATCCCCGACTGCGCCAACTGATGGAGTTTCCGGTGCTATTTTTGGGGGCGTTGCCACAAGATACCCCTGCGTTATACTCGCTAATGAACTACGCCGATATAAAAGGCGGCACCTGGTTTCCACGGGGCGGCATGTATGCGGTAGTAGAGGCCATGTACCAATTGGCCATTGAATTAGGGGTAGAGTTTAAGTTCAACGAAACGGTGAGCTCGTTCGAAGTGGGTCCTTCCACGGGTCGAAAGATCAGAGGTTCAAAAGCCAGGAGCCGGATATCACAGGTCATAAGTTCATCCGGTGTATTCTCGGCAGACGCCGTGGTGAGTGGGGCCGACTATCATTTTACCGAACAGCAGTTACTGCCTTCAGCCTACCGTACATACAGCGAATCGTATTGGCAAAAAAGAGTGATGGCCCCTTCTTGTCTTATGTATTACGTGGGGTTGAATAAAAAATTAAAAGATCCCGTTCATCATTCCTTGTTCTTTGATGTCTCTTTTGCCAAGCATGGCCATGAGATCTACAAGGACCCTAAATGGCCTACCGATCCTCAGTTTTATGTGAGTGTTTCGTCGGCTACCGATCCCTCGGTGGCACCGCCCGGCTGTGAGAATATCGTATTTCTGATTCCTGTGGCTTCGGGGCTTAGCGGTGACGATGAAGCGCTGAGGGAGTATTATTTCAAAAAGATCGTAGCCCGCCTCGAAAAACAATTAGGTGAACCGATCATGGACTCGATCGTTTATAAAAAGATGTATTCCGTTGCCGATTTTAAGGAAGATTATAACTCATTTAAAGGCAATGCCTACGGACTTGCCAACACACTGCTGCAAACTGCGGTGTTCAGGCCTGCCTGCCGAAGTAAAAAGGTAGATAATCTCTTTTATACCGGCCAGCTTACCGTACCCGGCCCTGGCGTACCTCCATCGCTGATCAGTGGCGAGGTGGTGGCAACGGTCTGCATCGACGCTTTTAAATAAAATCGTTATCTTAACGAAATGATCGGACTTTTCCATAGCTCGAGCGAAGAATGTAGCCAGGTGGTGACCCGCCGCTACAGTACTTCATTTGCCTCGGCCATCCGTATGTTACACTTGGATTTGCGGGCGCCGATCTGCAATATCTATGGTTTTGTTCGGCTGGCCGATGAGATCGTAGATACCTTTCATGAATATGAAAAGGCATCACTACTTGCTGATTTTAAAAAAGATACCTACGCAGCCATCGCCCAGGGAATTAGCCTTAATCCCATCTTGCATAGCTTTCAGCGAACGGTCAACCAGTACGGTATCGATCACAAGCTGATCGAAGCCTTTTTCCGCAGTATGGAAATGGACCTCTCTCAAAAACAATACGACAATCACGGCTACCAAGAGTACATTTATGGCTCTGCCGAAGTCGTAGGACTCATGTGCTTGTATGTTTTCTGTGAGGGAGACCGGAATCGCTACGCATCGCTGGAAAGTGCTGCCCGCTCACTGGGAGCGGCTTTTCAAAAAGTGAATTTCTTGCGCGATATCAAGGCCGATTTCAATGGATTATCCCGTGTCTATTTTCCGGGTTGCGACTTCAATAATTTTACGGCTACCGACAAGCAAAAGATCGAAGCCGATATACTAGAGGATTTTCGGGCGGCTTATGTGGGCATCCAGCAATTACCGCTCAAGGCCCGTTTTGGCGTTTATGTAGCTTATAAATATTATTTGTCGTTGTTTAAAAAGATCCGGAGTCTGGAGCCTAAGCGGGTGCTTGAGAGCCGTATTCGTATTCCCAATTACCGTAAGGCGATGATCGTAGTGCGCGCCGGGGTCAAAAATCAATTGCGTCTTATCTAATGAAAGCGGTTTCGGCGATAGCATCCCAACTTATTTTGGTAGATGAGCACGATCGGCCCGTTGGCACGTGCGAGAAAATGGAGGCTCATCAAAAGGGACTCTTGCACCGTGCCTTCAGCATATTTATCTTCAATCGGCAAGGCCAGATGCTGCTCCAGCAGCGTGCGTTAAGTAAATATCATAGCGGCGGGTCCTGGACGAATGCCTGTTGTAGTCATCCATTTCCGACCGAAGAGAATCGCGAAGCAGCGCTTCGCCGCTTGCAAGAAGAAATGGGTTTTACCACTCCGCTTGTAAAGGTGTTCGATTTTTGTTATCGTGCCGATCTCGATAACGGGCTCACCGAATATGAGTTCGATCATGTTTTCGTGGGAATCTACGAGGGGCCTGTCAGTATCAATCGCGAGGAGGCGATGGATTACTGCTACAAGTCAATGCAGGAGATCGAAGAGAATATCACACTTTATCCTACTCGTTATACCCCTTGGTTCAGGATCGCCTTTCCCCGGGTCAATGAGTGGCATAGGCAGCAGCAGTTTCAAACCGCTTTTGCAGAAATTAAACATTGATGTTGATCTTAAGTATGATGATGATGCAAGTTGTTCAATATCTCGCAGTTCTTTTGGTGACCTTCTTTGTAATGGAGGGTATAACCTGGTGCACCCATAAATATGTGATGCATGGATTTTTGTGGTATCTCCATAAAGATCATCACCAGGTAGAACCGGGCTTCTTTGAAAAGAATGATGCCTTTTTTGTGATCTTTGCCGTGCCCAGTATGTTGCTGATCGGCGTAGGCACTTACGATCAAGTCTGGTGGATGCAATCGATCGGGTTTGGTATCATGGCCTATGGCTTCGCCTATTTCTTGGTGCATGATGTGATCATCCACCAGCGATTCAAGTGGTTCACCCGCAGTAATAACACCTATGTACGCGCCATTCGTTGGGCACATAAGATGCATCATAAGCATTTGCAAAAAGAGGACGGCGAGAGTTTTGGCATGCTTTATGTACATAAGATCTACTGGGATAAGATCCGTCGCGACAAAAAGCTAATGGCCGGTAGTGCCAAAGTACAGTACGCTCCGCAGCAAGATTGATCTACATTTTATTCAAATTTTGATGTCTCCTCGCTACACCCATTACGATATGATTTTTTTGGGCGGGGGGTGCGCAGCGCTTAGTTTACTCACTCGCTTGTTACGATCCGAGCAGTATGCCACGGCAAGGATTTTGGTCATCGACCGCGATTCCAAAAAAAATAATGATCGTACCTGGTGTTTCTGGGAAAAGGGAGTGGGCTATTTTGAAGATGTCGTG
>Ga0068876_10003639_pt1 | contig 10983 bp, 9 predicted proteins | sample NOAtaG_6_FD_66442 | JGI IMG/M metagenome (GOLD analysis project Ga0068876, IMG submission 66442) | Freshwater lake microbial communities from Lake Erie, under a cyanobacterial bloom - NOAA_Erie_Diel5S_2200h metaG | ecosystem: Environmental > Aquatic > Freshwater > Lake | place: USA: Ohio, Lake... | reverse complement strand
CCGTGACGGCCACGCTCGAAGTCATGGAGCGCCGGCTGCTGCGGGGGATCATGATGCCCGCCATGGTGGTCTCGATCGGCCTGGGGGCCACGATGCTCTGGATGCAGCCAGCGCTACTGAAGATGCCCTGGCTGCACCTCAAGCTCACGGCCATCCTCTTCCTGCTCGGCTATCACGGCCTCGCCTCGCACACCCGGAAACGCTTCCTGCGGAAGGAGTACTTTCTCAGTGAAACGGCTTGTCGGTGGATCAATGAGGTGCCGACGGTGCTGCTGTTCGTGATCGTGGGGGCGGTGATTGTGCGGCGGTAGCGTGAACAACAGTTGGGGAACGGCCAACTACAGTTAGGGAACGGCTAACCACAGCTGGGGAAACGGCGAACCACAGGTGGGGGACTGCCAACTACAGTTTGTGGCTGTTGCCCCACCTGTGGTTCGCCGTTGCCCCACCTGTGGTTTGCTGTTTCCGCTGTTGCAGCATCACATTCGCGCCGATCATCGTCTCCACCTGCAGCACCTCGCGTGACTGCTGGCCGATCCACACCACCGATTCGCGCCCGCGGGCCAGTGTCAGCGTCACCACCCATGCCGGTTCGCCATCAATCGTGGCCGTACCGGTCACGGCGATGTGGTACTGGTGGAGCCCGGCATCGAGATCGTACACGGGAAAGCGGGCGGCATAGCCAACCGCCAGCGGCAGGGAGCGCGCCAGCAGATCCCAGTTCCCGGAATCAAAGGGGAGCAGCGGCAGGACCGTGTCGATGGGGACCGGGGGCAGGTCCTGCGGCGTGAGGGTGCCGCGCACGCGCCGGCCGGTGAAGGTCAGCGCCACACGCCGCGTAGGCTGCAGCGCCCGGTGCTCCAACGGTGCCAGCGTCTCGAGGTCGGTTCGCGTGGAATCCAGTAGCTCGGTGGTGCCGCGAGCCAACCGCCGTACGCGGAGGAGGACCGGACGTCCGTTCACGGTGTCCACCTGTGTCCGGTCGATCAGACGGCCCACCGGGATCTCGTCCATCGCCCGGTAGGCCGTCAGGGTGTACTGTCGCGTCCCGGCGCCCAGCGCATGCCCGCGAATGGCCGAATCACCGGGGAGCACCCGAGGCGCTTGCTCGAGTCTCGCAATGGTCGAGTCTGCGGAGACGGGAGGCGTTCCTTGCGCCTCGGCCAAAGACGCGCTCAGCGTCAGGCCGATGGCCAGACGGATGCCGGGAAGAAGTGAGCGGAAGCGCACCCCTCCAAGATATCTGCGGGCCCGCCACCTGACGGCGGGCCCGCAGACGGTACTCAGTACTTGTAGTGCCCGGCCTTGTACGGCCCTTCCATTGGCACGCCGATGTACGACGCCTGGTCCGGCGTGAGGGTGGTGAGCTTCACCCCGAGCTTGGCCAGGTGCAGCCGCGCCACCTTCTCATCGAGATGCTTCGGCAGCGTGAACACGCGCTTGCCATACTGCTCGGCGTTCGCGTGCAGCTCCAGCTGCGCCAGCACCTGATTGGTGAAGCTCGCGCTCATCACGAAGCTCGGATGCCCCGTTGCACAGCCGAGGTTCATCAGGCGCCCCTCGGCCAGAATGAGGATCGACCGGCCGTTCGGCAGCACGAACTCGTCGTACTGCGGCTTGATGTTGATGCGCTTGGCGCCCTCGACCTTCTTGAGGCCGGCCATGTCGATCTCGTTGTCGAAGTGGCCGATGTTCGCCACGATGGCCTTGTCCTTCATGCGGGCCATGTGCTCGACGGTGATGACGTTCTTGTTGCCGGTGGCCGACACGAAGATGTCCGCCTGTTCGACGATGTCCTCGAGCGTGGTGACCTGGAACCCTTCCAGCGCCGCCTGCAGCGCACAGATCGGGTCGATCTCGGTGACGACCACCCGCGCGCCCTGCCCCTTGAGCGCCTGCGCGCACCCCTTGCCCACGTCGCCGTAGCCGAGGACCACGATGATCTTGCCGGCGAGCATCACGTCCGTGGCGCGGTTGAGCCCGTCCACCACGGAGTGGCGGCAGCCGTAGAGGTTGTCGAACTTCGACTTGGTCACGGCGTCGTTCACGTTGATCGCCGGGAAGGCCAGCGTACCGGCCCGCTCCATTTCGTATAGGCGATGCACGCCGGTGGTGGTCTCCTCCGAGACGCCGCGGATGCCGGCCAACACCTTCGTCCAGCGGCCGGGGTTCTTGCGCTGCTCCTGGCGGAGGAGATCGAGAATCACGCCCCACTCCTCGGGCTCATTGTCGCTGTCGAAGCCCGGGATTGCACCCGCCTTTTCGTACTCGGCCCCCTTGTGCACGAGCAGCGTGGCATCGCCGCCGTCATCCAGCAGCAGGTTCGGGCCCGTGCCATCGGACCACATGAGCGCCTGCTCGGTGCACCACCAGTACTCCTCGAGCGTCTCCCCCTTCCACGCGAACACCGGCGTCCCCGCCGGCTTCTCCGGGGTGCCGTTCGGGCCGACGGCCACGGCGGCGGCGGCATGATCCTGCGTGGAGAAGATGTTGCACGACACCCAGCGCACATCGGCACCAAGCGCGGTGAGGGTCTCGATCAGCACGGCAGTCTGCACGGTCATGTGCAGGGAGCCCATGATCTTCGCGCCCTTGAGCGGCTGCTTGCCGGCGTACTCGGCGCGGAGCGCCATCAGGCCGGGCATTTCCTGCTCGGCGAGGCGGATCTCCTTCCGCCCCCATTCGGCCAGCGAGAGGTCGCGGACGGCAAAGGCCGGACGGGAATCGGTCACGAGGGCGTGTGCCCCCTGTTCAGTCATGATGAGCGTCGACATGGATGCAGGCTGATGTGGCAAAGGGTGGAACGGGAAGGAATCGGACGGATGAAGGAACAGGCGAAACGGTCAGGCCAGGTGAAGCGTCGGCGCGCGCGGCATCGCGCGCGCGGTACAGCTGAAGAGCGCGGGACCGGTTGCGGAAGCCTCGGTGGGCAGCGTCACGTAGTGACTCCCTTCGAATCCGGTGCTCGCGAGCCACCCGGCCAGCGTGTCCGACGGAAAGCCGAGCCAGACGTGACCCATCTGCTCCCGATAGCGCTCCTCCGCATGCGGCTGCATGTCCACCAGCAGCAACCGGCCCGCGGGGCGCAGGACGCGGTGGACCTCCGCCAGCGCCCGCGACGGATCGGCCACATGGTGCAGGACGAGCATCAAGACGGCGACGTCGAGTGACGCGTCGGGGAGCGGCAGCGCTTCCAGGGCCCCCTCGGTCACCGTCACGTTGGCGAGACGCCCCAGCCTCGCCGTGGCCGCCGCCAGCATGGCGGGGGACGCGTCGACGGCATGGACGTGGGCCACGTGCGGTGCGAGCACCGCCGACAGCATGCCGGTGCCGCAGCCGAGGTCGCCGACGATCCAATGGGAGTCGAAGAGGGCCGGGAGCGCCGCGAGGTCGGCACGCGCCCCGAAGAGCGACGCGCGGAGCGCATCCCACTCCGCACTCGCCGTGGCGAAGAACGCCTGCGTGGCGCTGCGGCGCGTGGCGAGCACCGCCTCGATGCGCGCGGCATCCTGACGGGCCGCCGGCGTGGGCTCAAAGGCGGACCGGACCAGGCGCCACAGCCCCTCGCGCTCCTCACCCAGCGCCGGGTGGCGGCGGTACCAGTGACTGGTCCCCTCCGCCCGCGCCACGATCCACCCCTCGTCCGCCAGCACCTTGAGGTGCCGGCTCACCGTGCTTTGCGGCAGCCGGAGCGCCGTGACCAGCTCCCCCACCGTGAGCTCCTGCCGCTCCAGCGCCGCCAGCAGGCGGCACCGGGTCGCGTCGGCGAGCTCCAGCATGCGGTCGTGGATGGGAAGGCGGGCGGCGGCCATCCCGTAATATATCCGTCCATCCGGATTAACGGATAGCCCTAGCGCCACGCGATGTCGGGGGCACCCCCCTCCCCGTCGCACGTACCACCCACCCATTTAGGCCACATGCCACCCATCCCGCTTGATACCGCCGTGGCCACGGACCTCCTGATCGCCGCCCTCGTGGGCCTCGCCGTGGGCGTGGAGCGCGAATGGTCCGGGCACACCACCGGCCCCGACGGCCGATTCGCCGGCGCCCGGACCTTCACCCTGCTCGGGGCCATCGGCGGCTTTGCGGGGTGGTTGCTTGGCGCCAATCGGCCAATACCCGCCGCCATCCTCCTGACCGCCGGAGCCCTCTTTCCGCTGGTGGCCTATGCCGCCACCATGCGGCGCCCCGGGACCACCGCCGACGGCACCACCGAAGTGGTGGCGGTGCTGGTGGTGGCCATCGGCGCCGCTGCCGGTCTCGGGCATCGCGCACTGGCCAGCGCGGCGGCTTCGCTCACCGTGCTGCTGCTGGCGGAAAAATCGACGGTGCAGGCGGCGCTGCAGCGCGTGGCGCCGAACGAAATGCGCGCAGCACTCCAGTTCGCCGTGCTGGCCCTGGTCGTGCTTCCCCTGCTGCCGGATGTCGACTCGGGCCCCTACACCGCCTTCAATCCGCGATCGCTCTGGATCGTGGTGCTCATCTTTTCGGCGCTCAACTTTGCCGGGTACATCGCGCGCCGCGCGGTGGGGGAAACCCGCGGACTGGGCGTCACCGGGCTGCTGGGCGGACTCGTCTCCTCCACGGCCGTGGCCCTCGTGTTCAGCCGCCGCAGCCGAACGGAGCCGGCCCTGGGCCCTGCGCTCGCCCTCGGGGTCGTGGCCGCGTGCACGGTGCTGGCGGCCCGACTGCTCGTGATCACCACCCTGCTCCAGCCCCGCGTGGCCATCGCGGCACTCCCCGTGCTGCTGCCGGTGCTTGGCATGGGACTTCTCGTCATCGGCAATGCCCTCTGGCTCGATCGGGCGGCGCGTAACGGGTCACGCACCCCACCGGCGCAGGAGGCGACGGACACCACCGCACCCGCCCCATCGGCTCCGCTGGGCGCCAACCCGCTCGGGCTCGCCTCCGCCCTGCAGATGGCGGTGGCTTTCCAGCTCGTCCTCTTCGGCGTCGCGTGGATGAACGGACATGTGGGCACCTCGGGCGTGCTGGCATCGGCCACGATCCTCGGGCTCACCGACATGGACGCGCTGACCGTCTCCATGACGCGCTACGGCGCCTCCGAGGGCCATGCCGCCACCGCCGCCGCGGCCATCGGGGTCGGCGTCCTGGCCAACACGGCGCTCAAGGGCACGCTGTGCGCCGTGATCGGCACCGGTGGCTATCGACAACGGGCCGTCACCGGGCTCGCCCTCCTCGCCGTCGGGAGCGGGGTCGGCCTCTGGATCGGATGGCCCTGACGGCCGCGGTCGAATCCGTTGGCCGGGTCACGCGCGAGCTGATCGCCCCGGTAGGGACCGGTGCGCGCTTCACGGGCGACGTGCTGCGCGCCCTGCGGGCCACCCGAGACTGGCTCCCCGAGTTCTCCACCCAGGCCCGCTCGCTCGGCGTCGGGTCGCTCCCCATCGGCATCTTCATCGCGCTCTTCACCGGCATCGTGTTGGCCCTGCTCGCCAGCTACAGCGTGGGGGATGTGGTCCCGCCCTACTTCGTGGGCACGCTGGTCCAGAAGACGGTCACGCTGGAGCTCGCGCCCGTGCTCACCGGCCTCGCGCTGGCCGGCCGCGTGGGCGCCAACATTGCCGCCGAGCTGGGGACCATGCGGGTCACCGAACAGGTGGACGCCCTCGAGACGCTCACCTTCGATCCGCTGAGCTATCTGGTGGCCCCACGGGTGGTGGCCTCGGCCGTGATGTTTCCGGTGGTGGTGGGCATGGCCATGCTGGTGGGGATGGTCTCCGGATGGATCGCGTCGCTCCTCATCCTCGACCTCGCCACCCCGCAGTTTCTCAAGGGGGTGCGCTTCTTCTTCCAGGATTTCGACGTGCGCTACGGCCTCGTGAAGTCCGCCAGCTTCGGCGCGGCGGTTGCACTGATCGGGTGCCGCGCCGGCCTCACCACGATGGGTGGGGCGCAGGGCGTCGGGCGGAGCGCGACCCGCGCCGTCGTCATCTCCGCCGTGATGATTCTCGTGCTCGACGCGTTCTGGGCACTTATCTGGCTCACCAACCGGACCCTGCGCTGATCCCGCGCCCCCACATGCCTGCCGCCCGACGTACCAACGATTTCGTGGTCGGCCTCACCGTCCTGGCGGTGACGATCACACTCATCGGCAGCGTGCTCTGGGTCCGACAGACCGACCTGGGCGATCGGACGCGGCGGCTCACGGTGCGCGCGCGTGAAGTGGGCGGCGTGGCCCTCGGAGCCCCCGTGGTCATTCGCGGCGTGCGCGCCGGGCGGGTGGAATCCATTGCGCTCGGCGACAGTGGCTGGGTGGTGCTCCGGCTCGGTCTCGCCCGCTCCATGGCACTCCCCAAGGACCCGGTGGTCCTGCTCTCGGCGGCGAGTCTCTTCGGCGAATGGCAGGTGACCGTGACCGATGCCACGGGTGTACCGGCGGACGAGGAGCTGCGGCGGGGGATCGCGGAGGCGCGGGCGGGCGGTGATACGCTCCCCGGTGCCGTCCTCCCGGACATCGCCCAGCTCACCACCGTGGCCGGGCGCCTCGCGGGTGACGTGGCCAAGGTCGCCGACCGCGTGCAGGTGGCCTTCGACGACGACGCCGCGCGCGAGCTGCGCGAGTCCATCCGCAACGTGGCGAAGCTCTCCACCGGGCTGGCGCGAACCGTTGACGTGCAGTCGCGCAATCTCGATCGGTTGAGCGTCGACGTGACGACGGGCGTGGCCACGGTGAATCGGAGCGCCGCGCGCTTCGATGCCTTTGCCGGGCGGGTGGACTCGGCCACCAGCCGCGGCGAGCTGCAGCGGATCGTGGCCAACTCGCAGCGTGCCGCCACCGAGCTCGAGATCGCCGCCACGAACCTGCGGGCGTTGAGCGAGCGGCTGGATCGGACGGAGCATCGCGTAGCCACGGTCGTGGCGCGCATCGACTCCGTGTTCACCCGGGCCAACGGGCGCGACGGCACGCTCGGCCTGCTGCTGCAGGATCCGGCGCTCTATCAGCAGTCGGATTCGCTCGTGCGCGAACTGCGTGCCTTTGTGGCCGATGTGCGGGCCAACCCGCGACGCTATCTGGCCGTCCGGATCTTCTAACCGGATCCGTGCGCGGAGCCGGCTCCCGACCCGTCGACGGCATCAACCGTCCGCACCGGGACCGCGAGGACGCCGCACCGCGCATGACGCAGCACGCGCGTGGCCACCGAGCCCACCAGCAACCGCTCCACGAACGAGTGCCGCTGCGTACCCACGGCCACGAGGTCCGCCCCTACCTGCTGGGCGTAGGCGAGGAGCGCGGGGGCCGGGTCCCCGCGCACCACCACGGTCTCGACGGTGATGCCCTCGGGGATCTCGAGTTCGGCCCGCACCTGGGCCAGCAGCGGCGGCAGCGTCCGGCTGTAGTCGGCGTCCCATGCCTGCCAGTCGGCGGAGGGCTCCTCGAAGCGCGGACGGACATGGACCAACGCCAGATGCCCCCCGGGCCCCAGCAGCCGAAGCGCCAGCTGCGCGGCCTGCAGGCTCGCCACGCTGAAGTCGAGCCCCACCACCACCTGCTGCGGGCATGCCGGATAGTGCGGCCCCACGGCCAGGATCGGCACCGGCGACTCGCGCAACGTGGCCAGCGTCGTCTCCGCTCCGAAGAGGCGGTCGAGCGGGTTGTGCCGCCCGATCCCCATCACGAGGAGTGAGGCCTGGCGGTGCACCGCCTCACGGGCCAGCACCCGCGGGGGGGACCCAAGCAGGATCTCGATCGGCCAGGACGGATCCCCTGCGGCCGCCACGGAGACGGCCCGCTCCAGCTCCTGGTGCAGGCTGCGCATCCGTGACGCGTCGAGGTCGGCGGAGACCGGGACCACCTCGGAGCCGGCGGCCACGGCGGGGAGCGGGTCCACCACGCCGAGTACGGCGAGCGATCCTCCAAGCGCGGACGCCGCATACCGCCCCGCCCGGCAGAGCGCCTCGCTGATGGCGTCGGCCCCATCGCTGGCTACCAGCACCGGTCCACCGCCGATGGGATACGGCGGGACCATGACACGTTGCGGCTGGGGAGCGGTGGCGGGCATGCGGAACTCCGGGGTCAGAGCTGCGGGGGGTTCCGGGAGAGTCGCGCCGGCTGGCCCCGGACTCTATCGGGAACTTTGGACCGTGGCGTCAGGGAATCCCGCACAGCGGGCCGCAGAGTGGGCGGGTCCCGCTACCACGCCCACCGCATGGCGTACGCCACCCGGTCCACCAGCCGGTGCCATCGCCCGCGCCGCTGCCATGCGGCCGGCGTCACCTCCTCGCTTCCCTCGAGGTCGTGCATCATGTCCGCCGCAAGCGCCGCCGCCCAGCCATCGTGGAAGAACAGCACGTTGCACTCGGCATTGTACCGCAGCGAGCGGATATCGAGGTTCGACGAGCCCACGAGAGCGGCGTGCCCATCCGCCACGAGTGTCTTCGCGTGCAGCACGGCCCGCTGGTACTCGAAGATCCGTACACCGCCACGCAGCAGGCGCGCATAGGTCCCATGCGCAGCATGGCGCACGATCGGCACATCCGTGCGCGCCCCGGGGAGCAGAAGACGGACCTCAACCCCGCGCTGGGCCGCGGCTACTAGCCGCCGGACCGCCCGGCGCGGCGGGGCGAAGTAGGGGGTCGTGATCCAGAGACGCTCCCGTGCCCCGTCGATCACGGCCGCCAGGACCCGCGCCATGGTCCGCTGCCCACGCCCCGGGCGCGAATCCAGGACGAACAGGCCGTCCGCATCCGGTGCTGGTGCGGATGCCGACGGGCGGCCGGCGCCCCGCGGCCCCCACCGGTGGATGATCCGCTCGGTCCAACTCGTGCGCTCCAGGCCGGGGAGCACGGGACCGCCGGCGCGATCCCACCCTTCGGCGAAGACGCCTGCCAACTCGTGCACGACCGGACCACTCAGCTGGACCAGGGTGTCGCGAAAGGCATCCGCCCGATGCTGCAGACTGGACCCGTACTCCTCGCCGATATTCATCCCCCCCGTGAAGGCCACCGCCCGGTCCGCGAGGAGCAGCTTGCGATGGTCACGCCGGTGGGCACTCAGGGGATGATGCCAGAAGCGGTGGAAGAACCGCACCGTCACCCCGGCGGCCGTGAGGGCGTCCCAGAAGGCATCCCGGGTGGTCCAGGAGCCCAGGGCGTCCGCCAGCACGCACACCCGGACCCCGCGCGCCGCCGCCGCCACCAGCGCGGCCCGCATGTCGGCACCCAGCCGGTCGTCACGCAGGATGTACGTCTCGAGCAGGATCTCCTCGCGCGCCTCGGCGATGGCCGCATGCATGGCCGCGAAGGCGGCCGAGCCGTCACGATAGCCGCACACCGGGGGCACTGGATGCACGGGGCCTCGCGTGGCCGCCTGCACCAGGGCGCGAAAGGCGGCGTCCCGGACGGCCGGGCGACCGGCCGAGGTCACATCTCGGGGTGCGACGCCAGATACGATTCGATCTCGCGCACGGTCACGCGGTTCACGTCGCCGGGAATGGTGAGCTTGAGCGCGCTGGCCGCGGCGGCGAACTGCAGGGCGCGGCCCATGGCATACCCCTGCCGCTGCGCATAGAGATACGCCGCCACAAAGCTGTCGCTGCTCCCCACGCGATCCACGACCGCCACCTCGTGCCAGGGCGTCGACCAGAAGGTGTCCTCATCGGCTTCCCACCCGTGCGCCCGCACGCGCTGCGTGCCGATGGAGAGATCCTGCCGCTGCGTGACCAGCACGCGGGCGCAGCCGAATTGCTCGTGCACCCGCCGTGCCGTGCGGTTGATCGCCTCGGGCTGCTCCGGCAGATCGCCATCGGTGGGAATCCCGAGCATGCGCTCGATTTCGCCGGGGTTCCCGATCAGCATCGACGCGTGCAGCACCAGCGGTTCCACGATGGGACGCGGGTCGCGTCCGCCCCAGAGCGGCGAGCGCAGATTGAGCGCGAGACTGGTCCGCACGCCCATGCGATGCGCCGTGGCCAACGCTTCGGCCACGGCGCGCGCCGGCCTGGCGCCGAGTGCGGCCGTCACCGTGCTCACGTGGAACCACGAGGCATCCGACAGAATGCGTTTCCAGTCGAAGGCCATGGGGTCCAGCGTGCCGAAGCTCGACTGGTCCAGATCGTACAGCGTCTGGCGTTCGCGCGGGGCGGCTCCGGCTTCGCAGAAGAACAGTCCGAGGCGCTCGCCGCCGCGGATGATCTCCTGCGTGTCCACGCCTTCCGCCATGAGGGCCCGCAGCGCGGCATTGCCGATAGCGGTGGTGGGGAGGCGGGAGACGTGCCGCGTGGGGACGCCGAGCGCCGCAAGCCCCATGGCCACATTGGCCTCCGCCCCCCCCCACCAGGTGTGGAGATGGGAGGACTGGAAGAGCCGCTCCTGGCCGGGGGCCGAGAGGCGCAGCATGACTTCGCCGAAGGTGACCGTGACGGGCATGGGTCGTAATGAATCGGCCGGGCAGCGGGGCGCAAGGCGCCGGCCGAGGCCCCGACAGGTGGGTCAGCGGGCGAAGAGGCCGATGAACAGCTGGCAGAAGAGTGCGGCCACGAGCGTCATGGCGAACCCCCAGAGGAGCAGGGCACGGAAGAGCGGCTTGGAGTCCACGCCTGCCGGCACGGCGGCAATGCACAGGGAGCCGATGGTCGAGAGCGGCGAGACATCCACCAACGCCGCTCCCACGTTGATGCTGAGCGCGATTTCGAGCGGGTTGCCACCGCCCAGCTTGGCCACGAGCCCGGGGACGGCCGGCAGGAACGCGGGATACACCACGCCCGCAGTGGAGCTGTAGGTGGAGATGAGGCCAGTCACGCCCGCGATCACCCCATTCACCGTGTCCGGCGTCGCAAGGCGCGACAGCAGGGTGGTGAAGAGCTCCATCCCGCCGGTCTTCTCGAGGACGCCGATCAGGACACTCACCCCGGATACCATCACGAGCACGGCCCAGGGGACCTGCCGGAGCATGGCCGCATCCTCGCCGAGGCCGGCCAGCACGAGCACCGACGCGGCGGCAAATCCGGCGAGCCCCGGATT
>Ga0068876_10003637_pt1 | contig 10990 bp, 9 predicted proteins | sample NOAtaG_6_FD_66442 | JGI IMG/M metagenome (GOLD analysis project Ga0068876, IMG submission 66442) | Freshwater lake microbial communities from Lake Erie, under a cyanobacterial bloom - NOAA_Erie_Diel5S_2200h metaG | ecosystem: Environmental > Aquatic > Freshwater > Lake | place: USA: Ohio, Lake... | reverse complement strand
GTGTTGTGTTTTCAAATTCTTGCTGTACAAAAGCTGCAGCACCTACCAATCCCAATGGATCTGCTTCAGTAACCGGAAACGGGGTTTCAGAAATCATTTCAATTTCGTTCGTCACCTCCGACTCTACGCTATTCTGCGGCGTCCACTCCTCTTCTTCCTGATTCACAATATTGCTTGTTGTTGTACTTTCCAACTCCATAACAACAATCGGTTCTTCTGAAGTTATCATCTGAACTTCTTCGATTTCCTCGCTTGTTGATGAGATTGTTTCTTCAGATAATGAATCAAAAATTTCATTTTCGCTGACGATATCAAATTCGAATGCGGCTGCTTCATCTGAAGCATCTGCGTTAATTTCAGCATTGCTATCATCTGCATCACCGGAATCTTCCATGGACCCGGATGAGTTAAAGAATCCCATCTCGAACTTCTGTTCTTGTTCGTTGTTTTGGTCTTCGTCAAATATTCCGTAAAAGTCCATTTCTTGTTGTTTTAATAATAATTGCGTGAAAATTAGTTCACCTTACAATTTAATTTTCCGCGGTGCTTTGATATTTATAAACGGGCAAATGTTGATTACTACTAATTTGAATCTTCTTCAAACCATTGTTTTCCTTTAGTGAATATTTGATCGAACCAACCACCTCGCTTACGATCATCAGAATGTCCTTTCACCTTTGTAGGCTCTTTTACTTCGTTTTGCTTTGTACCCTGAACATTTTGCAATCCGCGCATAACAAGACCTACACCCGTTGCAAACATTGGGCTGGTCACTTCTTCTGAACTTGCGGCAAGATGTTCATTCGGATAACCGACACGAGTATCCATACCGGTAACGAACTCCATTAACTGCGTGATATGCTTCAACTGCGCTCCACCACCGGTAACAACAATTCCTGCAATCAACTTCTTTTCGAATCCGCTATTCTTGATTTCATAATACACGTGCTCGATAATTTCTTCCATTCGGGCTTGAATGATATTAGCGAGATTACGAACAGAAATTTCTTTGTGCGGTCGGCCTCTTAAGCCAGGAATAGAGACGATTTCATTCTCTTGGTTTTCGCTGGCTAAAGCAGAACCGAATTTCATTTTCAGCAATTCAGCTTGCGTTTTAATAATGCTGCAACCTTCCTTGATATCTTCTGTAATAATATTACCACCGAATGGAATTACGGCAGTATGACGAATGATACCATCATGAAAAATTGCAACGTCTGTAGTGCCGCCACCAATATCCACCAGCACGACACCGGCCTCTTTTTCCTCTTTACTCAATACTGCATCTGCAGATGCCAATGGCTCCAATGTTAGATCTTGCACCTCGAGGCCTGCCTTGTTCACACATTTGTAAATGTTACGGGCAGCGGCAACCTGTCCTGTTATAATATGGAAATTCGCTTCAAGGCGCGTACCGGCCATACCTATCGGGTTCTTTATGCCGATTTCATTATCCACGATATACTCTTGAGGAATTACGTGAATAATTTCCTCTCCCGGCGACATCACCAGGCGATACATATCCTCGATTAATTCATCGATATCTTTCTGACTAATTTCTTCATCGATAGAACGACGCGTTTTCATTCCGCGATGCTGCACACTTTTGATGTGTTGTCCCGCAATACCCACGTTGACGACTTTAATATCGACACCTGATTTTGCGGCAGCTTCTTCAACTGCCAACTTAATTGCCTTAACGGTTTCGTCAATATTTAAAACCACGCCGCGCGCAACACCCAGCGATTCGGCTTTGCCGATTCCAAGTATTTCGATTTTATCATGTCCGGTTTTTCTACCAACCAATGCAGCGATTTTAGTGGTGCCGATATCAAGGCCAACTACAATTTCAGATTCCATATTTATTGTTTTTTGGTGCAGACTATTTGATTATTAAAACGCAGATCGATGACACTATAATCCTCCCAACGACCGGTTTGAGAAAGACCTTTCCTATAAAAAAGGATTAGCTTTTTTAACTTTTTATCAAGATCAGTTACATCGCCAATTTTTATGATATGACTTCCAATTCGAGGAATTAATTCGATTGACCGCGCGCTCGAGATGTACACCTGAGCAATTTGTGCTGTCAAAAATGAATCAGCATTAATCGCTTCAGCTACGTGCCATGCGTCATCCACCATATAAGTTGTCTTTAATGCCGAATCAGCAGTAATCTGACTAAAATTGTACGGATAATAATTACCGTAAGAATCCGCTATTCTTCCATTGATCAGCAACAACGGCGCGGCATATTTTTCTGACCACGGCATGATAAATCCTCTACTATCCATGTAGTATGACTCATTCGTTACCGTAACAATTCGCGCGATTGGTTTTCGCTGAGTCACATTAATCGTGACATCACCATTTACATTGGAGAAAACGTCGGCAATCTGCACAGCGGGATGTTTACTAATTTGTTGCTCCAACCATAACACATCAATTTCTGAGCGATGCTGCTGAAACACCGGTGTTTGTTGCTGCTGCAACACCTCCTTAATATCTTCTTCCGTAAGAAAGATTCCCGCACCCTGATAATCGATTGTGATTTTCAAATTTTCGCATACGCGATCCGCATTGCGACCTACTGAAAATCCCGTAAGCGCTATAATTCCGATTAGGAAGAGTGACCAAAGTGCAGGGCGGATGAAACGCTTCATGATAACACCTCCTTCTCTTTTTGGAGCCAAGCATTACAAAATGGCTTTATCATCAACTCAATATTTCCTGCACCCATAAACACAATGACATCACCGTGATTCTTTAGCAACTCGGATGTAACACTATTGGCATCAACCAATTGTTTTTGCTCCAAGGTAATATGCTCCAGAATCATCGAAGAACTTACGCCTGCTATTGGAAGTTCACGAGCCGGATAGATATCCAACAACATCACTTGATCAGCAATCGATAGCGCACTAGCGAATTCTTTGTAAAAATCTTTTGTTCGGGAAAATAAATGCGGTTGAAAAACAGCTGTGATCTTTTTACCGACATACAATTCTTTAACCGAATTCAAACACGCCTGAACTTCTGTCGGGTGGTGCGCATAATCATCGATAACTACAAGCTTATCTGATTGCAGCTGTTTTTGAAAACGTCGTCCAACACCGGTAAAACTTTCCAATCCTATTCTTATTTCAGTCTCAGTCAACCCAACCATAGTTGCTGTTGTTATTGCAGCGACAGCATTTTCAACATTGTGTCGACCCGGCAATCCTAATTTCAGTTGACTATATTGAATATCGCCGAACTTATAATCGAAAACATAAAGCCCGTTGATTACCTGAATTTGCTGTGCGATTGCATTAGCGTTGTTGCGAATAGAATATGAAATCGGCTTACATCTTGCGTTGCTCAAGTTGAGCTTTGTTGCATCCAGATTATATACTACTGCACCCTCACCGGAAATTATATTTACATAATCTGTATACGCATTCAACATTTCTTTCTCCGTTCCGTAGATATCTAAATGATCGGGCTCAGTAGCAGTAACAATAGAGATATAAGGTTTTAAATGCAGGAAAGAACGATCATATTCATCCGCTTCTACTACAACAAAATGTTCGTTGTTTTCTGAAAGTGGATTACCTAACAACAAATTGGAGCCGTAATTATTTGAAATACCTCCCAGAAATGCAGAAACATTTTTTTCGGCTGATTTCAACAAATGAGCCAACAAGGTTGTGGTGGTCGTTTTACCATGTGTGCCGGCAACCGCAAGTGTTTTAGCTCCCGAGGTAATAATTCCTAAAACTTCAGCACGTTTTTTTATTACACGATTACTTGAATGAAGAAGATCTAGTTCAGCATGATTTGCCGGAATCGCTGGAGTATAAACCAATAGCAATTCATTTTCATCGTACTTATCTGTCAAAGTCCGCACAAATTCAGCGCGCTCTTCAAAATACACATGTGCGCCTTCATCCTGCAATGCTTCTGTAATTTCAGAACGCACTTTATCATAACCGGAAACTGCTTTCCCTGCTGCCAGGAAGTATCGCGCCAAAGCGCTCATGCCGATGCCGCCAATGCCAATGAAATGTATATGTTTCAACTGACTATACATTTCGCTTGTTTAATAAGTTCAATACTTCACCTGCGATCAAATCCGCTGAATTAGGCATGGCGAGCATGGATATTTTTGAAGACAACTCTATCCGAGCTTCTTCACTTGTAATAAGTTGCTTCAATGCTGCAGCCAAACCGGCACTCACTTCCTGATCTTTAATCAGCATAGCTGCACCCTTCTGCACTAACGCCAATGCATTTTTAGTTTGATGATCTTCTGCAACATTAGGCGAAGGCACCAAAATGCTCGCTTTCCCGGTTATACACAATTCCGAAATAGAACTTGCGCCTGCACGCGAAACGACAATATCAGCCGCGCTATATGCCAGATCCATTCTTGAAATAAATGGCGCAACAAACACATTTGATACACCGGATGCTGTTATGTCTTCTATTGCTTTAGGATGATAGGCGTTACCGGTTTGCCAAATTAATTGCACATTACTTTCAGACAAAAATTTCAAAATTCCTGATACTGCCTGATTGATTGATCGTGCGCCTAAACTTCCACCAATAACTAAAATGGTTAAGCGGTCATTACTCAAATTGAATTGTTCTAACGCACGCGCCTTCTTCCCATCTAGATTTAAAATATCCTGTCGAACAGGATTGCCCGTCATTACGATTTTTTGTTTCGGGAAAAAGCGATCCATGTTTTCATAAGCGACACAAACACGATCAACTTTTGAAGCCAACAATTTATTGGTAATACCCGGATATGAATTTTGCTCCTGAATTAGCGTAACCACGCCGGCATTTGCTGCAACTCTTAACATTGGACCACTCGCGTATCCGCCTGTTCCAATTACAGCATCCGGCTTAAAATCTTTAAGGATTCTTCGTGCCTTCAATAAACTGCTAATCACTTTAAACGGAAATGCCAGATTACTTAACGTCAATCGACGTTGCAATCCGCTAATCCATAACCCTTCTATCTTGTATCCGGCAGCAGGAACTTTTTCCATTTCCATCCGACCTTCAGCACCAACGAATAAGAACTCAGCATCAGGAAGTCGCGCTTTTAATGCATTAGCAATTGCAATAGCCGGAAAAATATGACCTCCCGTTCCTCCTCCACTAATGATAAACTTAAGCGGTCGCAAATTCACCTCCTTTCTGTGTGTTGTCACCATCTTCCTCTGACTCCCTGCTTACACTTAAAATAATTCCAATCGCCAAACTCGAGAACAATAAGCTTGTACCACCCATACTCAGGAATGGTAAAGGCTGACCGGTAACCGGAAATAAATTTACAGCGACAGCCATATTAATCATGCCTTGAAAAATAAGGCTGAATGATAACCCGAATGCTAATAATGTTCCGTACGTCTTTTTACTTCGTGTTGCAACTCGAATGCCTCGAAATAATAACCACAGATATAAACCAACAACACCTATGCCGCCAATCATACTACCATACTCTTCAATGGCGATAGCAAAAATAAAATCCGAATACGGATGTGGTAAGAAGTTGCGCTGAGTACTATTGCCGGGGCCTTTACCCATAAATCCTCCGGTTGCAACAGCAATCTTTGCCTGATTTGCCTGATAATTCTTGTCTGCATCTTGCTCTTCCTCTCCACCAACGAAATTCACAATACGTTGCTTCCATGTATCGATACGCGGCAATGCTTTGGGGAAAGCGGCACCTAACAATAATAACAGCATGAATCCGACAACTGCAATTCCTAAAACAGCTCCAATATATTTAAGCTTGACACCTCCGATAAACATCAGAATTAAACACGTAGTAAAAAGCAATGCGGCAGTTGAAAAGTTCGCAGGAAGAATTAATGCGCAGATAACACCTGCCGGCAACATTACATGCAACAACACCGTTTTAAAATCATCAAGTTTTGATTGCTGCTGAGTTAGCACGCGAGCGATGTACATGATCAATGCCAGTTTCGCAAAGTCGGAAGTTTGAAATGTCAATCCGGTTCCGGGTATTGCAATCCAACGACTCGCTTCATTCAAATTAGCACCTTTAATTAATGTATATAACAACAATGGAACTGCAGCAATCAGCATAATTTGTGATATCCTGGAAAAATACCCGTACTTAATTCTGTGTGTGATATACATCAATACAAATCCAAGTACAATAATCTTAAGATGTTTAAATAAGTAATACAACGTATTTCCGTCATGGTGTTTGTACGCCAGTGTAACCACAGAACTATACACTGCCATCAAAGACATCAACGAAAGGATCAATACAATCATCCAGATTGCTTTGTCACCTTTGAAATATTTAAATACGTTGATTCCCATTTTTACATAAACGTAGTTTTAACTACGCGTTTAAATTCGTCACCTCTATTCTTATAATTATCGAAAGCATCATAGCTTGGACATCCCGGAGCAAACAACACATATCGTGTACTAGGCATTACGATCTTATCAGCAAGCTGAATTGCTTCGGTAAGTGTGGTCGCAGAAACAATCAAAGGCACAACCTGTCCAAAGGCCTTAAAGTATCTGTCTCTTGTTGAACCCAAACAAACCAATCCTGTTACTTTACCATGAAACGACGGAGCAAATACATGGTGTTCGTTGAATCGATCTACACCACCAAGAATCACCACCACGTTTTGAGGGATATCTTTCAGCGCAATGGCAACCATCTCGAAACTCGTCGCGATAGAATGATTCAACCAGACCACACCGTTACGTTCTACAACGCGCTCCATGTGGTGAGCTGTATCACCTTGCATTCTCAAACGAGCCTGCAATAACTGCTGATGATGTTCGAGTGTTTGCAACATTTTACAATCCTTTTACAGCGTTCTTAAATTGACGTCCACGATCTTCGTAGTTTTCGAACATGTCGAAACTTGCACATGCAGGCGACAACAACACCGAATCACCTTTCTTAGCCAGACGATACGAAAGAGCAACTGCTTCCTGAGCACTTCCTGCCTCCACGATCATGTCAACCTTGTCACTAAAAGCGCTGATGATTTTAGAATTATCCGTCCCCAAACAAATAATCGCACGAACCTTATCTTTTACTAACTCAAACAATGATGTGTAATCATTGCCTTTGTCTACACCACCAACAATCCACACAACAGGGGTAGTCATGCTTTCCAATGCATACCAAGTAGAATTTACATTGGTCGCTTTTGAATCGTTGATAAAGTCAATATTGTTGATTCGCGCTACAAATTCGAGACGATGCTCCACACTTTGGAAATCGCTTAAACTTTCACGAATTGTTTCTTTACGTACATCCAGAAGACGTCCGGCGATACCGGCAGCCATAGAATTGTACAAATTGTGCTTTCCTTGCAGTGCTAATTCTTCGATGGTCATAGACAGGTTTGTGTTATTTACAGTTATATTGATTTGGTTGTTTTCTACAAATGCGCCCTCTTCGACATGTTGTTGAATGGAAAAGGGAAATCGTCGAGCGTTGCCCGAAACATTAGATAACAGTTGATTCGTGATCTCATCATCGAGACACCAAATCAGTGCATCTTCCGCTGTTTGATTTTGTGTGATGCGAAATTTTGCCGCCGCGTATTTGGTAACATCGTATTCGTAACGATCTAAATGATCCGGTGTGATGTTGGTGATGATTGCGATATGCGCTTTGAACTTATACATATCCTCCAGCTGAAAACTGCTCAACTCCAACACGAAGTAATCATAAGTACCTTCAGCCACCAGTGCAGCGAAGCTCTTGCCCACGTTACCACCCAGCGCAACATTCAATCCGGCCTTTTGCAATACATGATAGATCAACGATGCAGTTGTTGTTTTACCATTACTGCCGGTTACGCAAATCATTTTGGCATCAGTAAATCGTGCTGCGAATTCTATTTCCGAGATAATCGAAATTCCTTTCGCGCGTATTGCCTTTATTATTTCAACGTGCTGAGGAATTCCGGGACTCTTAATCACTTCATCTGCAGCCAAAACGAGATCCGGAGTATGTTTCAACTCTTCCCATTCAATTCCATGATTTGAAAGAACGTCTTTATATTTTTTCTTAATCTCTCCTTTGTCACTTACAAAAACCGAGTAACCCTGCTTTTGCGCCAACAGTGCCGCTCCCACGCCACTTTCTCCTCCTCCGAGTATTACAAGGCGTTGTGACATCTTATCTCAGTTTCAATGTTGCTATTGCCAGTACACCCAACATGATTCCCACGATCCAGAATCGTGATACGATTTTAGACTCATGAAATCCTTTCTTCTGATAATGATGATGCAAAGGCGACATCAGAAACAAGCGATTCGCTTTCGCGTAATCGATACCAAACTTCTTCTTGCGGTATTTGAAAACAGCCACCTGAAGAATCACGCTTAAATTTTCTACAAGAAAAACTCCACAGATAATCGGAATGAGTAACTCCTTGCGAATTGCAATTGCGAACACTGCGATAATTCCGCCTAACGCGAGACTACCGGTATCACCCATGAACACTTGCGCCGGATAAGCATTGTACCACAAGAAGCCGACACATGCACCAACAAATGCAGCAATGAAAATTACCAGCTCGCCTGTATCAGGTATGTACATGATATTGAGGTAATCTGCGAAAATGGTATTACCTGATACGTAAGCCAGAATACCGAGTACTACACCAATGATTGCAGATGTTCCTGCTGCAAGTCCGTCAATACCATCGGTTACGTTTGCACCGTTGGAAACAGCAGTGATAATGAAGATTACAATTGGTATAAAAATGATCCAAGCCCACTGACGCGCGGCATCACCAAATACTCCTGCGATATCGGTATAATCAAATTCATTATTCTTTAAAAATGGGATTGTAGTAGCCAGCGATTTTGTTTCGTTTTTAGAAAACAACGGAAGATCATTACCATTTACATTTTGCGCTGCCGGAGTACCGCTTGTCAGTGATAGTAAATCTTTACTTTCCGAATTAACTTTTTCACGAACGACAACTGCATCGCTGAAATACAACGTGCATCCAACGATTATCCCCAATCCTACCTGACCCATTACCTTAAACTTCCCGTGCAAACCCGCTTTGTCTTTCTTAAATACTTTGATATAATCGTCAAGAAAGCCAATCACACCTAGCCAGATAGTTGAAACGATCATCAGGATGATGTATACATTATCCAAACGCGCAAACAACAACGTCGGAATGAGAATTGCAGAGAGGATGATCAAACCACCCATGGTTGGTGTTCCTTCCTTTTCCTTCTGTCCTGTTAAGCCTAGATCGCGCACCGTTTCCCCAACTTGCATACGGCGTAGAAAACCAATAATGCGTTTTCCAAACACCATTGAAATAAGTAGAGAAACAAATACGGCCATAGCAGCGCGGAAAGAGATGTAACGAAACACTCCGGCTCCGGGGAAATTATACGCTTGGTCTAGCCAATAGAACAGATAGTACAACATGTACCTAGTGTGTTTTTAAGTTCAACTCTTCCGTTAATATTTGTAGGTCATCAAATGGATGTTTAACACCATTTACTTCCTGATATTTTTCGTGCCCCTTTCCGGCAACAAGAATGATATCACCCGGCTTAGCTAATGCAACAGCGGTACGTATTGCTTCTCGTCTATCGACAATGGACAATACTTTACGTGCATTATGCGCTTCTACTCCGGCTTCCATCATTTTGATTATTGATGTAGGATCCTCGCTTCTCGGATTGTCAGAAGTGAGAATTGTTTTTTCGCAATTGTTAGCCGCAATGGCAGCCATAACGGGGCGCTTGGCAGCATCACGATCTCCACCACATCCGACAATTGTGATAACCGACTCATTACCTCCGCGGATATCATTGATCGTTCGTAATACATTTTCCAAAGCATCCGGGGTATGTGCATAATCCACGATACCGATAATTCCCGAGTCTGAACGCACGTACTGAAATCTACCTTCTACCGAATTCAGTGTACTTAGCGTCGTCAGTACATGCATTTTATCACGACCCAACAGAATAGCTGTTGCATACACCGCAGTTAAATTGTAAGCATTAAATGATCCGATTAGACGACTCCACATTTCAGTACCATCCATAGAAAGATGCAATCCTGTAAAGTGATTTTCGAGGATGCGACACTTGAAATCAGCAAGATGTTGTACGGAAAAACTGCGCTTTAAAGCACGCGTATTTTGAACCATCACCGCACCATTCGAATCATCTTTGTTGATCAACGCAAATGCATCACTTGGCAACTGATCGAAGAAACCTTTCTTTGCTTTGATATAGGCATCGAAGGTTTTGTGGTAGTCTAAATGATCGTGGGTAATATTTGTAAAAACACCGCCGGCAAAACGCACACCATAAATTCTCTTTTGCACGACGCTATGCGAACTCACCTCCATGAATGCATACTTACAACCGGCATCAACCATCTGACGCAACAGTCGATTCAATTCTATAGCATCAGGTGTTGTATGTGTAGCAATAATTTCCTCACCGTTGATCATGTTGCGCACTGTAGTCAACATGCCAACTTTATAACCCAGATCTTTGAACAGGCGATACAATAATGTTACTGTTGTAGTTTTTCCATTAGTACCGGTAACACCAATTAACTTCAATGATTCCGAAGGATTATCATAAAAGTTAGCAGCCATGACGCCAAGTGCAGAAGATGAATCCGCAACCAGGACGTAGGTAACTTTATCGGAGCGTTCTGCAGGTAATTCTTCACACACAATAACAACAGCACCTGAAGACTGTGCATTACTAATAAACGCGTGACCATCGGCACTCACACCGCGAACCGCAACGAACATGCACTCCTTAGTAATTCTGCGTGAATCGAAAGTAATTGCAGCAACCGCAACGTTGGTTGAGCCGTGAACCTCGACTAACTGAACTTTATATAATATGTCGCGCAATAATTTCATAAAGACAATTCAAGTTCGATTTCATCAGTTGGTTTCAAGGCTGTTCCCACCGGGATGGATTG
>Ga0068876_10003636_pt1 | contig 10991 bp, 5 predicted proteins | sample NOAtaG_6_FD_66442 | JGI IMG/M metagenome (GOLD analysis project Ga0068876, IMG submission 66442) | Freshwater lake microbial communities from Lake Erie, under a cyanobacterial bloom - NOAA_Erie_Diel5S_2200h metaG | ecosystem: Environmental > Aquatic > Freshwater > Lake | place: USA: Ohio, Lake... | reverse complement strand
TTAATAATGGAGTTTTGTTATGCTACCTAAGATTTCCCATCCTATTTTTGAAGTAAAAGTGCCATCAACAGATAAGCTAGAAAAGTTCAGACCATTTCTAGTTAAAGAAGAAAAGATTCTTCTCATGGCAAAGAGCTCTGAGGAACCATCTGATATCCTCAGAGCCATTAAGCAAGTTGTAAACAACTGCGCTATATCAGATTCATTTGACGTTGACAAGCTCACAATGTTTGATCTTGAATATCTATTCCTACAACTAAGAGCTATTTCCGTAGAGAATGTGGTAAGAGTTTCCTATAGAGATAATGACGATCAAAAGGTCTATGATTTTGAGATTGATCTAAAGAATGTAAATGTTCAGTTCCCTGAAAACGTAGACAAAGTCATCAAGGTTACCGATGATATGGGTATCAAGATGAAATATCCACCAGCATCACTCTTTGATGATAAGGATTATTTCAAGTCTGGTGACCAAGCCTACTATGAACTAATCCTTCGTTGTATTGATACTATTTACTCTGGCGATGATCTATTCAATCCATCTGACTACACCAAGGAAGAACTAGAAGCATTCCTTGATGACTGTGGTATCAAGACATTTGAAAAGATTCAGAACTTCATGAATAATATTCCAAAGCTTTATTACAAAATGGAATACACAAATGCCAATGGTAAACCCAGAACAATTGAACTAACAAGTCTATCGGATTTTTTTACATTGGGCTGAACCATAATACACTAGAGAACTACTATATCTCTATGTTTGCTTTGGTGCAGCATCATAAATATTCTGTTGCAGATATTGAAAACCTAATACCATTTGAACGTGATTTCTTTGTTGAGATGCTCCTGCAATTCCTGAAGGAACTTGAAGAACAAAGGAATCGGAACAATGCCAGCTAGACCAACCCCAGAGGATGATGAACCAGTAGGATCTAGATTAGAACCAGATAACCAATACTCTAATTCATCCTTTTTGCCTCAAGGCCATTATACCAATACTCAGAGTACAAGTCAACAAAAAAGTGTATCTCAAGCAGAAGTTGAAAAACTTATTGCAGAAGCAAATATTAAAAAACAAGATGAGCATTGGGTAAGGGCATATTGGAGACCAGCTATGGGTTGGCTCTATATGGTCATCTGTGCTTTTGATTTTATTATCTTTCCATTGATTACAATATTTTTACCTGTAGTTGCTAAGTTATTTGGTTTTAATGCAGCATCAACTGTGTGGGTAAGTCTCACATTAAGCAATGGTGGTCTCATCCACATGGCATTTGGTGCTATTTTAGGTGTGGCTGCTTGGTCTAGAGGTCAAGAGAAAATAACATCCAATCAAAATAATAGTTATAGATAATGTCAGATACAGCAGCCAAAACTCTCCGTAAAGTTCCCGAACTACCTAAGATCAGAGGTAAAGCATCGGAGGTTTTGGCTGCTGAGCCTAAAGCTTCTTTAAGGCAACTTGCAGCCGATAATACTGATAAAAAGACACTTAAAAATATTTCTGGTATTCTGGATAAGTTTGTTTCATATTCTAGAACACCAGCGGATAGAACAACTGATATTACAATAAGAACGGTTCAGGAAGAAACTGCTGAGGCTCTAGAAACTACATCTCGTATTATTAGTCTTTCCACAAAACACCTTGAAGAGCAAAATAAAACACTTGAGGACATTCTAAAACTTCTTAGAACTAGAAGTAAAAAAGAAAGTGATGCCACAGGTGATGGTTCTATTCTTGGTAGTTTACTAGATTTACTAGATTATGATGGTGGTAGAAAAAGTAAAAAACAAAGAAGATATAGTAGTGAACGTGAAAAGAAAGCACGTCAACGTCTAAGACAAATGCGTCGCCAACGTATGATAAGAAAGTTGACAAGACCATTTCAAAGGCCTACAGCACCAACTATTACTCCTCCTGCTACTTCAGTTACTAAACCACCAGTAACTCCTGCTAGACCTACAGTCCCTGAAGTTAATAGAACACCAGTAACTCCAGAACCTGAAGCAAAGAAAACATATAAAACTGAATTTGATAAAAGTGGTAAACCAAGATATAGAGATATAGAAACTGGTAGGTTCATTAAAGATCCAACAAAACCAGTAACTAAACCTGATGTTACTACAACAAAACCAGTAGCACCTGAAGCACCAAAACCAGTAGCACCAAAACCTGTAACACCTGAAGCACCAAAACCAGTAGCACCAAAACCAGTAGCACCTGAAGCACCAAAACCAGTAACAGTAGCACCTGAAGTTACTAAAATTGAACAACCAAAAGTACCAGGAAAAGATGCAACAAAAGTAACTGGACAAGCTGCTAAAAAACTAAGTGGTTTAAAACTTGGTGGTGCTGTTCTGACTGTTATTGAAGGTCTGTCATTAATGACCGATCTAGATCAAATAGAACATGAATATACCATAGGTGAAATCAATAAAGAACAATATAAGCAACGATATGGATCTACCATTGGTTCATTCCTAGGTGGAACTGCTGGTGGAGCAGTCCTTGGATCAATCGGTGCAGTTCTTGGTGCACCTTTATTGGGTGTTGGATCAGTAGTTTTTGGTGTATTAGGTGGTGTAGCAGGTACATTTGCTGGTTCTGCTATAGGTTCATGGATTGGAGAAACAGTAGCTTCTGAACTTATGGGCGATACACCACCAAAACCACCATCACCTAGAGCAATGACTACAAAAGATCAAGAAGATATCAGATCTATGTTGCAGGATAAAGAATTTGTTTCATCTTTAGATCCTAAAGTAGTTAAAGTATTAGAAATAATATCAGATAAAGAACAAGTAGACCTTAAAAGTAATGTAAAGGCTAGAGGCGCTAAAAATATACTTGAAGGATTGATACAAGAAAATAAAGAAGTATTTGCAAAAGCATACAAGAAAAAAGAAACTACACAAGATAAGCCAGATGCTACTCCAGCACCACAAGTACAAGCAGCACCTGTAGCACAAGTGCCAGCAATACCTGTAGCACAAGTCCCAGCAACACCAGCAGCACCTGTAGCACAAGCAACACCACCACAAGGTCCACAAGTACAACCAACACCACAGTCTGAATCTATAGACAGAAATAAACTGATTGATAGACTAAAAACTGTAAGTTCTAAAATAACTGATAAAGATGAAAAGACTGTCAATCGTCTAGAAAATATTACTAGAATGATTCAGAATAATGAACTAAGTGAAGCATCTGCAGCTATTGAAAGAATGGAAAAACAAGTCAGTAGCACACAAGAAAAACCTTTATCTGAAGCATTTAGAGAAAGACAGAATAGACCACAAACAGCGCCAGATGCTCAAAGACAAAGACAATCCTCAATAACTGATGGGTCATATCAAGTAGCATCAGCACAAACTACTATGACAGATGCAATACCTGTAGCATCTGAAGAAACAGAAAGTAAACCTACAACTAAAAAAGCAGATGATGCAGATAATACCAAAATTTCAAATCAAAAAGAAATGGATGATCTTGAGAGATTATTGACTGGTAAAAGTAGTAAAAATATCAATGATGTAGCAGAAACACCAAAAGCATCAACACAACAAACAACTGAAGTCACAAGAATAACACCTGAAACAAAAACTATTGAAGCATCAAAAGCATCAGCACAACAAACAACTACAACTCAAAAGATAAAAACAAATACAAGTGATGAAGCTGCAGACCTAAGACTTTTATTGGAAACAGCTGTTGCTGATAGAAAAGATGAAGAAACTACTAAACGTGCAGAAGTTATCAGAAAATTAATAGATAAAGGTGAATATACAAAGGCTTCAGCTGATATAACTAAATTATCAAATACTGTAGATACCAAAGATTCAAAAGCCATTTCAACAGATATTTTTGGAACATCTATTGATATTAAACAAGAAACAACTGCAACTTCAGATGCTAAACCTATAACATCCGAGCCTGTAGTAAAACTTGCATCTGATATAAGTGCAGCAGGTGAAAAAATAGTTGATCCTACTAAAACAACAACAAAAGTTATCAATGAAACTGTAAATGATATAAATGGTGGACAAATCACTAAAGCAACTAATACGGTTGAGAAACTTAAATCTGAAGTAAAAGAACAAAATAAACTTTATGAAACATTAAATGATGCTATGTCCTTACTAGGATTTAAAAAAGATGTTACAAAGCAAACAGAACAAAGTAAAGATATAGAACAAGAAAAACCAGAAACACCAACTGCAACACCACAAGCACAAGCAATTCAAAACATACAACAAATGCAAGCACAAGTAGCACAAGCACCAGTCAGTTCCAAGTTCTCTTCAGGATTCTCTAAAATGGCTGGATTGGCTGCAGGGTTTATGGGTGCTAGTGCTGCAACTGCAGCGGTTGGTGGCAGCACAGGTGGTGCAAATAGAATAGCTGCCGGTACTCTAGGAACAGTTGGTGGTGCAGCCGTAATGGGTGCTATGATGCAACCACAAAATCTTGGCGCATTTGGTAGCATACTTTCTGGTGGTACATCTAGTCCTTCAGCTAGCAATATTTTTGGTTCTACTGCTACAGGACAAACTCCACAAGCAACACCAGTAAATCCACAAGGTGGTGCACAACCCTCTGGCGATTTTATGACTGAAATAGGTAAAGTGGCTTCAAATTTAGGTATAGATGCCTCAAATTTGATAGCTATTATGAAATCAGAATCCAGTCTAAATCCACAAGCAGTTAATCCAGTTACTGGTGCTTCTGGTTTAATTCAATTCATGCCCAATACTGCTAAATCACTTGGTACTACTGTTGAAGAAATAAGAAAAATGACTGCAATTCAACAGCTACCTTATGTTGAAAAATATTTTAAAAGTGTTAGAGTACAACCAGGTTCATCTGCTGGTAGACTTTATGCCTATGTATTTCTTCCAGGGAGAGCTAATAGAGAAGTACTTACACAAGCAGGTGAAAATTACTATGAATCAAATAAAGGTTTGGATGTAGACCGTGATGGTAAAATAACTATTGCAGATCTAGATGCTAGACTTGCAAAATACGGTGGTTCTGTTAGTGCTTCATTACAACCATCTAGACCATCAACAGGACCATCTTTAAGTGCTGGTGGAACTTCAATGGAAGCCGCAGATCAAGCACAAATGCGTAGTTCTGGTCAAGCACTTCAAAGTACTACAGCACCAGCACCAAGTACAGGACCACAAGGTATGCAAATGCCTATGGCTGCTACAGGAATGGGTGAAATCCCAATAAATATTAGACTTAGACAGTTGCAGAGTTAAACATGGCATTACCAGAAGTACCACTCAGAAAAGAACTATATTCTTCTAGACAAGAGGCTGGACTCCAGAAGCAACTAGCTAGTCTACCAGAGACAGTAAATAAGATAATAGTCTTTCTACAAAAGAAAGATTCAGATGAAAGTAAACAAAAAACTAAGTCTTTAGATTCCACACAAAAACAATATGATAAAATCAATGATATAAACTCTTCGTTGAGAGTCCTGACTGATAGTCAGGAACTTACAAATAGATTACTTAAAGATATTTTTAAAGAACTAAAAGTCGAAGCTGATAATGAAAATAAAGCAGATAATAAACTTGGTAATTTACAATCTCTAAAAGGTTTTGGTGGTGACTTACTTAAAAAGTTATTACTAGGTGGTACAGCAGCAGGTGCTGTTGCTGGCGGTATGAGTTTAGTTTCTAGTTTTTTTGATAAAGAAACAAATGAAACAGAAACTGAAACTAATACTGAAACAGAAATAGAAAAAGTCGAAGAAACAGCACAAACTATCACTATAGCAAATCAACCTGTTTCCAGAGAAGCACCGTTAACTCAAGAACAAATAACTGCTATAGAAACTTCTACAAGAATGGGTAATCGTTACCCAATCTGGGTAATGGAAAAATATAATTCTGAAAAACCTCAGCAAATTTCAAGTCCTGTAGCACAAGTAACACCACAAGTTCCAGCAGTACCTGTAGCACAAGTAACACCACAAGTTCCAGCAGTACCTGTAGCACAAACAGAACCTCAAGTTCCAGCAGTACCTGTAGCACAAATAATTGCAACACCTGCAGCATCAGTTACTTCACAAGTATCACCAATACCCGCTACACCACAAGCTCAAATAGCACCAGTAGAATCAGATTTACCGATAGAAGCTCAAAGCGCTGTTTCTGATATGCAAAGAAGACTTAGATCAGAAGGTTCTGGCGTTGTATCTGGTCTAGAATCGCTTGCAAATAATGCTGAAAACTTTTTTAGTGGCGTAAATCGACCATCAATAACATCCACTCAAGTTTCACCAATACCACAAGAAGTATCACCGATACCTACTGAAACAGTAGCACCTGCTGTATCTGGAATAACAGCCCTACCAATACCACAAGAAGTATCACCAATACCTGCAGAACCTAATAGAATACCACAAGAAGCACAAAGTGCTTCTTCTATTATGCAAAGAAATATCGGTAGAGAAGGTAATGAAGTTGTTTCTGGTTTAGGTGCACTTGCAAGTTCTGTTGGTAACTTTTTCAATGTAAATCAACCAGCAGCACAATCAGGAACACCTGTAGCACAGCAAATACCTGTAGAGCCTACAACATCAAGTTCGCAAATAATTGCAACACCAGAACGCCGTGGATCAGAACAACAAGATACTATGGCTGATCTTGAAAAGTTATTGGCGGACCCTGTAACACCTCCAGCACCTTCAATACCACAAGAAGTATCACCAATACCTGCAGAACCAGTATCACCAATAACTGCAGAACATGTAGCTACTAATGATATTTTTTCTGAAGGACAAAGAATTCTACAAGAATCTTCTGCTGTAAGAGCAAGGCAACGTGATTCTATGAGACAGGAATCATATTCGGCTCAACAGGAAGAACAATTTGCTGCACAAGCACCTGAGGTTCCAGGACCAAATATATTTGAACAAGGGCAAAGAACTCTACAAGGATCAAGTGATGTAAGAGCAAGGCAACGTGATTCTATTAGACAAGAATTATATTCTGCCCAAAAAGAAGATCAATTTATTGAACAAACAAAATCTGTTTCTGCGCCTGTAAGTATATTAGACTCATTTAAAGATGGACAACAAACTTTAGATGAATCAAATAGGATACGGGAAAGACAAAGAATTTCTGCAAGGGAAGAATTATATTCAGCTCAACAGGAAGAACAATTTGCTGCTCAAGCACCTGCAGTTTCTGCAGGTCGTAGATCCACATCAGACCCTAAAAATGTATTAAAACAAACCGATGAAAATATAAAAGCATATAAAAATCTGTTAGAGAAATTAAATGAGAATAGTAAATTTTCTGATGAAATTAATAAGAAAATAATCCCATTAAAAAGACAATTAGAACAATTTAATAGATTACAACAAAATTATAATACTTCTAGACTTCAAAATCAATTAAATGCTTATGAAACTATAAACAAAAATAGAATAGATCTTCATAATAATGTAAATGAAGAATTTGTTACTACTGTATCTATGTTAGCCGATTATAGAAGAATTGCTAATAACGGTACCAGAATTACTAAACAGGAAAAATTAGCTGAAATTGAAGATAGAAATAAAGTAGATAAAGAAAATCTAAAACAATTTAATGAATCATTAAAGAATTTAGAACAACAATTTAAAGCTGGTTCTTCTGGTGAAAGAAATACTGAAACACAACGTGAACCAGGATCTGAACGTGGTGCTGAACTTATTAATCCTGAATTACAGAGAGTTCAAGCCGCTTCTACTTCTGTATATACTACACCAGAATCAAATTATCAACAGCTATTAGAAAAATATAAAGCAGAAGAACTAGCACAAGTTCAACCTGGTGCTGGTGGTGGTGCTCAAGCTGAAGCTGTAGCTACTGCAGAACAAAGAGCACAAAAAGAATCTGGATACAAACCAGAAGTAACTAGAGTTGAACTTACACCCACTGATAGACAACAAAGACAAGAAGAAGTACAAAGAGATCAATCTGTTACCTCACAGATTTCCTCTGCATTTGAGCGTAGAGCATCCAGAACACAAGTTGATGAAACTTCAAATGAGTTTAAAACACTAAAAGAACAAAAATATACAGAAAAGTTAACAGAAGAAGAATCTATTCTAGGTCGAAAACTATTGGCTTCTGAACAAGCAGAACTTGAAACACAAGCTGTAGAAGAAGTCCGTAAGATTATTCAAAGTAAAAGTGATACAATAGATCAAGTACAAGCGCCACCACCTATTATACCACAGACACCACAAGCACAATCAGAAGATATATTACCAAAACTTATTGATAGACTTAAAGTTCTGAGTAGAAAAATAGAAAATCCAGATGAAAAGACAATAACTCGTCTGGAGAATATCACACGAATGCTTCAGGAAAAAGATTATGAAACTGCCAGTGCAGCTATCGAAAGACTAGAAAAACAGTTTACAGCAACTGATACAGATTCAAGAGATGTATTAAGACAACGATTTGAATCTATTTCTGGTTCTAGATCATCTGCACCTGGTCAAAGAAGATCTTCAATGGAAGATGGTTCATATCAGGTGGCATCAGCAGCACAGACAACTATGACGGATGCTACTTATATACCAGAGACTGCTAAGGATGATTTAGCATCTTCTAATCGACCATCCTTCATGAATACTATTACATCTGTTCAACAAGCACCATCGGCTTCACCCAATGTTTCTGGTCCTGGTCCAGCACCTACAGCGGATAAGATTGATTCAGCTGAGGGTGGTAAACCTACGTCTGAAAAACCAGAAAATGTTAGAGTGGCATCAACAGCAAATGTTGATAAGATTGATAAAGATCTTCTTGGTAGATTCTATGCTGCAGCCAAAGAATATGGTAAACCAGTTACTATTACATCTGGTTTTAGAGATGATGAAAAACAAGCAGAACTTTGGGTTCGTGCAAATGTATTCCGTGAACCTGGCATATATATGCCAGCTAAACCAGATAGAGAAACTACAATCAACTATCGTGGTCAAACATTTAAAGTTCCGGGTGGTCGAACTAGATCATCCCATGGTGGTTCTTCGCCAACGGCTACTGCCATTGATATTTCAAGAGCCGATGCAGATGCAATGGATTCTATGGGTCTATTTGCTAAATATGGTCTAAATCGACCATTTCCCAATGATCCAGTCCATATTCAAAAGAAAGGTGGGACGGCTACTCCACATGTTGAGGAAACTGCCACACCACAAGAAGTACAAGCAACTCAAGTAAAAAGTGAAAGTGTGACTACAGCTACTGGTCCATCTGGTGAATCTGATGCTGAGGGTGGTGTAGCAACACCAATGCAAGGTGAACAAACAACTGCAACTGGTGGCGCTGGTGCTTCTGGTCCTGCTGCAACAATGACACCAGGTGCACCTTCTTCTGGTGCAGCTGCATTAACGGCGTCTGTTGGTAATGAAGTTGCTAAGAGAACACCTGCTGAAAGTGCACCACCTATATCACCTGAAACTCCTTCTACACCAAATGCAGGTGCTGGGGATACAAGTTATTCTTCAAGTACATCTGATCCAGGTAATGTGGAACCTGCCGATGCGGCAACTAGATATAGAGAACTATTTGGTCTTATGGCGGCATAAAAAAAGGAGGGGATTTCCCCTCCTTTTAGTTTTAGTCCTTAGCAAGTGATTTGAAGAACTCAATATCCTCATCATCCTCTTCAGCCGCAGTCTTAGATGGAAGAGTCTTTTCTTGAACTTCACGTTCCTGCTTTGGTTCAGACCATGGTAGATCTTGATCCTCATCCTTCTTGATAGGAGAACGATTTGCAGAAGGCTTGTCAGTGCCAAGAACAACTGCTAGTCGCTTTGAAAGTTCCTCATAGGACTTGAAGTTACTTGGATCAAGGAAAGTCTGTAGTGAATGTTCTTGCTTCCAAATGGTCTCCATCTTGGAATCATCATCAAATAGAGGTCCAGCAGAAGCAAACTCAGACTTATCATAGTTGCGGTAACCCTCAACATTACGAATCTTGAGCTTGAATGCAGCACCAGTCCAGAGACAGAATGGATTGACTGGATCTTCATCGGCAAACTGAGGATTCATAGCCTCATTTAGCTTATCAAAGATCTTTTTACCAAACTTGAATAGTCGGACAGTCCCATTATTTTCTGGATTATTTTGATCGGTCACAATATAGATGTTAGCAATAAACGTTAGCTTACGCTTCTGAGCACGTGCTTGTTTACGAGCAGGAGACTCATCATCTGTAGTGGAGTTCCATAGCTTGGAGTTTAGTTCACCAACTGGATCGGTTTGACCAATAGTGGTCAGAGAGTTCTCGATGTACCATAGACCGGTCGGACCCTTGAAACCATGTTCAAAGACTCGCACGAATGGAACATCCTCATTTGGTGGAGCAGGAAGGAAACGAATCACTGCATAACCATTGCCTGCCTTATCCACATTGGGATACCAGAAACGATTATCAGACTTAGATTCACCTTGACTGTTAAGCTTCTGAAGCTCTTGTGTGAGCTTTTCCAGAGAACCTTTACCAGCAGTCTTTTTTAGAGCAGAAAAATCCATTTGTATATTCCTTATATAATAGTATATTTGTATATTTGTATAGTCGTGTATGTTTGGGAGTAATCCCAAGTGTATTTATAACCCTATAGAGAGAACTTGTCAATACAAATCTTGCGAATCTTCTCTTTGTCGTAGTGTAGAAATCCTCTATACTTCTTGATCTTAAGATATACTTCATTCCACACCGGGTCATACGACATATGCTTGTCCCAATATGATAGACAACCTACCATATTAGTTAATATAACCAGCGTCTCCAAAGTTATTTTTTCGGATAGAAAAAGTTTTAATATAAATGGATGCTGATTATCTTCTATTTTAAAGTTGGAATCAAACTCATCATGAAACTGAGATAAATCATTCTCGATAGTTCTTGTTATAGCTTGCGTCTTTTTTAGCCATTCATTATAAAGTTTATATCCTTCATCAGAGGATAT
>Ga0068876_10003630_pt1 | contig 11003 bp, 2 predicted proteins | sample NOAtaG_6_FD_66442 | JGI IMG/M metagenome (GOLD analysis project Ga0068876, IMG submission 66442) | Freshwater lake microbial communities from Lake Erie, under a cyanobacterial bloom - NOAA_Erie_Diel5S_2200h metaG | ecosystem: Environmental > Aquatic > Freshwater > Lake | place: USA: Ohio, Lake... | reverse complement strand
GCATTTGAACAGGCTAAATTAGCGCGCAGTGAAGTTTTTGATCTTACTGGATTATTTACAGATTTAAACACGTTTGTTCTTAATGCATTGGTACCAACTGTAGATCTTGCTGCAAATACGGTTCGTATTTCTGCAAATGGTGGTTCAACATTAAGTAAGCAACAACTTAATTTTACAAACACTGCAGATGTGATTGTATCTGTTGGTGCAGGAGCAGGTGCTGCTTCTGGTAATGCGAATGTTGGATTTACATTAGGAACAACTGGTGTTGTTGCAGGAACTTACGGTAATGCTTCTAATGTTGCGTCAGTAACTGTTGATTCAAAAGGTCGTATTACTGGTGTTTCAAATATTTCAATTGCACCATCAGGTCCTGCGTATGATCAAGCCAATGCTGCTTATGAAGCAGCAAATACAAAACTACCAATTGCTGGCGGAACTATTACTGGAGACTTAATAGTTTCTGGCAATCTTGCTGTTCTTGGCGACAGTACAACATTAAACGTCACAACATTATCTGTTGAAGATAATGAAATTATTCTCAATTCAAATGTTACTGGTGCACCATCTCTTGATGCATTGATTACAGTCAATCGCGGTGCGAATGCAAATGTTGCACTTCGTTGGAATGAAACTTCTGACAAGTGGGAATGGACTGATGATGGCGTAACATATACAGCATTCTCTTCAATTTCTGGTTCTGGCGCACAGGGTGCTGCTGGCGCTCAAGGTGCACAAGGCGTTCAAGGTGCAGCAGGAGCACAAGGCGAGCAAGGCGAACAAGGTGCTACTGGCGCGCAAGGTGTTCAAGGCGCAACAGGTGCAGCAGGAGCACAAGGTGAACAAGGTGCTATTGGTGCACAAGGTGTTCAAGGCGCAACAGGTGCAGCAGGAGCACAAGGTGAACAAGGTGCTATTGGTGCACAAGGCGTTCAAGGTGCACAAGGTATTCAAGGTGCACAAGGTGTTGCAGGAACCGATACTGTTCCTATTCAAGTTGCAAATACAGCGGTTGGTGAGAGAAGAACGTTAGATTTTAGAAGCGCAAATACTTCTAATTTAACAATTTCTGGTACTGATGATCCAACCAATAATAAAGTCATTCTTATCTTTGATAATCCTAAACTTGGCGGCAGTGGCATTTCTGCTTACGGTAACACTGAACTTTATATTTCAGATACACCACCAGGTTCAGCAAATTCAAATACTGCTCTCTGGTGGAGAGCAAATACTGGTAAATTCTACATCTACTACAATGATGGTGATAGTGTACAGTGGGTTTCACTCACACCATCCCCAGTTGTAAATACATCAAGCAATTTATTCTTTAGTGACGCGAATACTGCTGCTTCAATTGCTACAGCAAATACTTTGTATCAAGAAAAGGCAAATCGTGCTGGCGATACGTTTACAGGTAATGTATCAGTACTGCAAAATGGAACTAAATTAAACGTAAGCAGCAGATTGATTGAATCTAATAATGATTTAACAATTAATGCTACACAATACAAAGTAAACAATATTACAATTTCTGCAAACACAGGATCAACCTCTACTGTCGCACAAACTGTTGTTGACATACTACCAACAAGCGAATACCGCACAGTCAAATATTTAATTCAAATTAAGAGCGGCGCTTCTTATCAAGCAACTGAAATTCTTTTATTGCATAATGGAACAACAGTTTACATGACAGAATATGCTACAGTTACTACTGGTTCTTACTTGGGTTCTTTTGGCGCTGATATAAATTCAGGTCAAATGAGACTTCTATTTGATCCAGTATTCGCTGTTAATACCCTAAATATTTCAAGAACCAAAGTACCAGTGTGATCATAGATGTCAATACCAAATTTTCCTGATTCACCAGTAGTTAACCAACAGTTTACAGTTGGGGATGTAGTCTATGTGTGGAATGGTGCAACTTGGGATCAACTTGTATCAGCAGTCACAGGTCCGCAAGGTTTAGCTGGAGCACAAGGCGAGCAAGGCGCACAAGGTCAAAAAGGTCAAAAAGGCGACTTTGGTGAACAAGGTTATCAGGGCGTTCAGGGTACACAAGGTGCACAAGGTGTTCAAGGCGCTCAAGGTTCACAAGGACAACAAGGTGAACAAGGCTTCCAAGGTTTCCAAGGTGAGCAAGGTTTCCAAGGCGTACAAGGTGCAACTGGAGATAAAGGCGATAAAGGCGAAACTGGCGGTACAGGTTTAGCTGGCGATCAAGGACCTCAGGGTGAAGCAGGATTCCAAGGTGCACAGGGTGTTCAAGGTTCAACTGGCGCACAAGGTATACAAGGTCATCAAGGTGTACAAGGTGCTGTCGGTGCGCAAGGTAATCAAGGCATTCAAGGTGCTGTCGGTGCGCAAGGTGAGCAGGGCTCACAAGGTTTCCAAGGGGTTCAGGGCGATCAAGGTTATCAAGGCGAACAAGGTTTCCAAGGCGTACAAGGAGACCAAGGCGAACAAGGATCACAAGGTTTCCAAGGTATACAGGGCGCACAAGGCGTTCAAGGTCAACAAGGTGCACAAGGTCGTCAAGGTGAACAAGGATCACAGGGTCATCAAGGCGAACAAGGCGCACAAGGTTTTCAAGGTCGCGATGGTAACTTTGGCGGCGCATCTTTTGAATATTCCTTCTCAGACAATATAACTGCTTCTGACCCAGGAGCAGGTTATCTAAAATTCAACAATTCTCAATTAAGTTTAGCAAATACGCTTTACATTGACGATGTTGATACTGAAAATAATGATATTCAAAGTTTTTTAAGAACAATTGATGATTCAACATCAACGCTAAAAGGTCATTTTAAAGTATCTGAACGTGGTGCTACGTCTGAATTTGCTATTTACACGATTTCTTCTCTTACGGAAAATTCAGGATACTTTACTGTTAATGCGGCGTATGTTGAAGGTTCCGTATCGACATTTGGTAACAATACACAAGTTATTATCACATTTGCTCGTACTGGCGATATTGGTGATCAAGGTCCACAAGGTATTCAAGGCGCTCAGGGTTTCCAGGGCGCTCAAGGTCGTCAAGGTGAACAAGGTCGTCAAGGTGAACAAGGTTTCCAAGGCGTTCAAGGAGAGCAAGGACGTCAAGGTGAGCAGGGTGTACAGGGTGAACAAGGTTTCCAAGGTGTACAAGGCGCTCAAGGCAGACAGGGACAGCAAGGCGTTCAAGGTAATCAAGGTCGTCAAGGTGAACAGGGACGTCAAGGTGAGCAGGGTCATCAAGGTTTCCAAGGCGAGCAAGGTTCTCAAGGTTATCAAGGTGAACAAGGTCGTCAGGGCGCACAAGGTGCACAGGGCGTTCAAGGTCACCAAGGCGTTCAAGGTGCACAAGGTGCTCAAGGAGCACAAGGTTTCCAAGGTGAACAGGGTTTCCAAGGTGTACAAGGATCTGTAGGTTCTAAAGGTGAAGTTGGCGACTTTGGTGGCGCGACTTTCGACTATTTCTATCAAACAGGCACATCAAATACTGATCCTGGTATCGCAAATGTAGCATTTAATAATTCAAATCTTTCTACTGCTACGTTCATGTACATTGACACCATCGATGCTGATGGTGCAAACTCTTACAACTATTTGCAAACAATTGACGATTCAACATCAGTAATCAAAGGTCACTTTAAAGCTGCAAATGTTGCAAACACCAATGAATATGTCTACTATTCTATTAATGGTTCACATGCTCATCAAAATGGTTACTTTGCTGTACCAGTTGCATTGCTACAATCAACACTTGTAGGAACAGCATTCGCATCAAACACTGAATTGTATATTACATTTGTTCGCACTGGCGATCAAGGCGATAAAGGTTCACAAGGTTTCCAAGGTGTACAAGGTGAACAAGGTTTCCAAGGGGTACAGGGTGAACAAGGCGTTCAGGGCGAGCAAGGCTTCCAGGGCGTTCAAGGGCAACAAGGTTTCCAAGGTGTACAGGGTGCACAAGGTGTACAGGGTCAACAAGGTTTCCAAGGTGTACAGGGTGCTCAAGGGCGTCAAGGTGAACAAGGCGTGCAGGGCGCGCAAGGTGTTCAGGGCGAACAAGGTTTCCAAGGTCATCAAGGTGATCAAGGAAATCAAGGCTTCCAAGGTGTACAGGGTGCACAGGGACGTCAAGGTGAGCAAGGTTCCCAGGGTCGTCAAGGTGAGCAGGGTTTCCAAGGACGACAGGGTGAACAAGGCGTACAGGGTGAGCAAGGTGTTCAAGGCGCTCAAGGTTTGCAAGGTTTCCAAGGTGAACAGGGTCGACAGGGCGCTCAAGGTGAACAAGGTTTCCAGGGACGTCAAGGTGCACAAGGTGTACAGGGTTCACAAGGTTTCCAAGGCATTCAAGGCGCACAAGGTGTTCAAGGGCATCAGGGGCGTCAGGGTGAACAAGGTTTCCAAGGACCACAAGGTGAACAGGGAGTGCAGGGTGCACAAGGTTTACAAGGTCTTGTAGGTGAGCAAGGAGCACAAGGCTTCCAAGGCGTACAGGGAGCACAGGGTGCACAAGGACGTCAGGGTGAGCAAGGTTTCCAAGGACGCCAAGGCGCTCAAGGTGAGCAAGGAGCACAAGGTGTACAAGGTTCGCAAGGTTATCAAGGTCGCGACGGCAACTTTGGTGGCGCCACATTTGATTACACCTATAGCAGCAGCACTGCAAATACTGATCCAGGAAGTGGCTTCTTAAGATTTAATAATGCAGATCTAACCGCAGTCAATAAACTTTATATTGATAATCTTGATGACAATACATCAAACGTTTATAACTTCCTTATTACAATTGATGATTCAACATCATTAATTAAAGGACATTTTAGAGTTACAAGTAAGTTTGATTCAAACAACTATATTCTCTACACAATTTCTTCTCTTGCTGTACAAAACAATTATTTTGAAGTAGATTGTAGTTATGTTTCGGGAGCAGATTCATCGTTCAGTAACAATGATGATGTATTAATTACATTTGCTCGCACTGGCGATCGTGGCGATGTAGGTGCACAAGGTGCGCAAGGTGTTCAAGGTCATCAGGGACGTCAAGGCGAACAAGGCTTCCAAGGTGTGCAAGGCACGCAAGGTTCACAAGGCTTCCAAGGCGTACAGGGTGAACAGGGTGTGCAGGGTGCACAGGGTCGTCAAGGTGAACAAGGTTTCCAAGGAACACAAGGCGATCAAGGTTTCCAAGGTCATCAGGGTGAGCAGGGCTATCAAGGTGAACAAGGTTTTGCTGGCGTTCAAGGCGAGCAGGGTTCACAAGGCTTCCAAGGTGAGCAAGGTTATCAAGGTCATCAAGGCGAACAGGGCTTCCAAGGTGTACAAGGATCTCAAGGTACACAAGGCGAACAAGGTTTCCAAGGAACACAAGGTGAACAGGGTTTCCAAGGTGTTCAAGGTCATCAAGGCGTTCAAGGACGTCAGGGTGAACAAGGCGCTCAAGGTTTCCAAGGCGAACAGGGTGTACAAGGTTCACAAGGACGTCAGGGTTCACAAGGTCAACAAGGCGCTCAAGGATTCCAAGGTGAACAAGGTGCCCAAGGATTCCAAGGTGTTCAAGGATCACAGGGTCATCAAGGACACCAAGGTGAACAAGGATACCAAGGATTCCAAGGCGAGCAAGGCGCTCAAGGTTTCCAAGGTGAGCAAGGTTATCAAGGCGCACAAGGTGTTCAAGGTGCACAGGGTCGCCAAGGTGAACAAGGATTCCAAGGTCATCAAGGCGATCAAGGATTCCAGGGACATCAAGGTGAACAAGGTTCACAAGGTTTCCAAGGCGTTCAAGGACAACAAGGTGTTCAAGGTGTTCAAGGTCATCAGGGTCGCCAAGGTGAACAAGGTTCACAAGGTTTCCAAGGTGAACAGGGTTATCAAGGCGCTCAAGGCGTTCAAGGTCATCAGGGACGTCAAGGTGAACAGGGCGTTCAAGGCGAGCAGGGTGTTCAAGGCGCTCAAGGCGTTCAAGGTCATCAAGGTGTACAGGGTAATCAAGGTATTCAAGGTGCACAAGGACGTCAAGGTGAACAAGGTGTTCAGGGTGAACAGGGCTTCCAAGGTATTCAAGGGGCACAAGGTGTACAAGGAGCTCAGGGTGTACAAGGAGCACAAGGCGTTCAAGGTCATCAGGGATACCAAGGCGAACAGGGCTTCCAAGGCTTCCAAGGCGAACAGGGCTTCCAAGGCGTTCAAGGTCATCAGGGATACCAAGGCGAACAGGGCTTCCAAGGTGTACAAGGTAATCAAGGTCTTGTAGGACAGAAAGGTGAAATCGGTGAATTTGGTGGAGCATCGTTTGAATACATCTTCTTGTCAAACACTGCAAACACTGATCCAGGTATTGCTAATCTAAAATTTGATTCCGCAGACATTTCAACTGCAACAAGATTGTATATTGATTTTGTTGACAGTAACAGCGCAAATGTATTCAACTATCTACAAACGATTGACGATTCAACTTCGACAATCAAAGGTAGTTTTAAAATTGCCAACACTGCAAACGTAAACGAATTTGCTTTCTTTAGCATCAATGGTACACATGCTCATGTTGCCGATTACTTCTCCGTTCCTGTTGCACACACTAGTGGCGTAACAAGTTTCACTGATCTAACGAATGTAACGATTTCTTTCGTTCGTACTGGTGATCGTGGCGATAAAGGCGAACAAGGTTTCCAAGGACACCAAGGTTTCCAAGGTGAACAAGGATTCCAAGGTGAACAAGGTTTCCAAGGGCATCAAGGTGAGCAAGGATTCCAGGGCGTACAAGGTTCACAAGGTTTCCAAGGCGTTCAAGGAACGATTGGTGCACAAGGTGAGCAAGGAGCACAAGGCTTCCAAGGTCATCAGGGTGAGCAAGGATTCCAAGGGCGTCAAGGCGAACAGGGCTTCCAAGGTGTACAAGGATCACAAGGGCGTCAGGGTGAACAAGGTCATCAGGGCGAACAAGGATTCCAAGGTGTACAAGGTGAGCAAGGCTTCCAGGGCGTACAAGGCGCTCAAGGTCATCAAGGCGAACAAGGATTCCAAGGTGAGCAAGGAGCACAAGGCTTCCAAGGCGTACAAGGTGCTCAAGGGCGTCAAGGAGAGCAAGGCGCTCAAGGCTTCCAAGGTGTACAAGGTACTGTTGGTGCTCAAGGCGCTCAAGGTATTCAAGGATCTCAGGGACACCAAGGCGCTCAAGGTGTACAAGGTTCTCAAGGACGTCAAGGCTATCAAGGCGAACAGGGCGTTCAAGGCGAAGTTGGTGCACAAGGTGAGCAGGGCTTCCAAGGATTCCAAGGTGAGCAAGGTTTCCAAGGCGTGCAAGGCACTGTTGGCGCTCAAGGTGAGCAGGGTTCCCAGGGCTTCCAAGGCGTACAGGGTGAAGTTGGACCAGTTGCTGGACAGAATACACAAATTGTATTCAATAATCAAGACAACCCAGCTGGTTCTGCTAACTTAACATTTGATCTTGCATCAAATACATTTACGACACGCAATGCTCAATTTAATAATAATGTAAGTGTATCTGGACTATTAACAACAAGAAATATTGTTCCTGAGTCAAATGTTACCTACGATATCGGTACAAGCACCAATCGTTTCCGTGACATTTATTTGAGCAACAACTCAATCTTCCTTGGCAATGCTATAATTAGTAGTGTTGATGGTAATGTCTCAACAAACGGTATTATTGCGAATACGGTTTTCATTGGTCAAAATAATGCAAACCTCGAAGCATTAATTGGTCAGACTTACGATCAAGCCAATGCTGCATATGCTGAAGCAAATCTAAAACTTAACATTGCTGGTGGTACGATTACAGGTAGCCTTGTTGTTCAAGGTAATCTTGAAATACTTGGCAACAGCACGACACTTAATGTTGAGACGTTGCTTGTTGAAGACAATGAAATCATCCTCAACTCAAATGCAACTGGTGCACCATCGCTTAATGCAAGTGTAACAGTTAATCGTGGGGATCAACCAGACACCTTCTTGCGCTGGAATGAAAATACAGACAAGTGGGGTTGGTCAGACAATGGCACAACGTTCTACTCATTTGATGATGTTCGAACACAAGCTGGTGGTGCTTATGACCAAGCAAATACTGCAACAACTGCTGCTGGTAATGCATATGGTCAAGCCAATGCTGCATATCTACAAGCCAATAATGCGTACGATAAAGCCAATGCACCAATTACGATTAAAGAAGTTTATGCAGGCAACAATACTGTTGTTAATACATTTAGCAACATCAATACGATTCAGTTCGACGCTGATTCGGGAATGGCTGTTGTTGATGAAAGTTCTAACACCGTCACTATTCAACTTAATAGTACGTTCAAGAACTGGCAAGTAAATGGCGTCAATCAACTTGTTGCTTCTGGTCTCGATACTGTCAATTTAATTTCTGGTGATAATATTCTTATCAGCGGAAATGGTAATTCAGTACCACAAAGTGTAACGTTCAGTGTACCACTAGCAAATACGACAAACACTCAAGTATTGTTTAACAACAATGGTGTGTTTGGTGGTGATGCAGACTTGACGTTTAACACCGCAAGCAATATGTTGTCAACGAATAAACTTGCTGCTGCAAATGTTCAGTATAAGAATACAACTGGAGTAATTGTTGCCTATCAATATTATAACGATTCAGAAAATAGCATTGATACAGTGTTTATCTAATTATGGCAAGATCTTCGCAAATAAAAAGTGACGGCACGTTAAATGTTTTTAGTTCACTTGATGAAGTTACTCAATCGACAATCAGTGAAAGCAAAACATATTTGCGCGCTGCCGAGTTTGATGAAGTGACAATTAGTCCATTGACGAACGGTTTAGCGCAAAGAAAAACAAATGATGGTCGAATTTTAGTTGCAAATATTTTTAATGAAATTAATATTGTAACGCGAGGATTGACATTACAATTAGATGCTGAAGAAAATGCAAGTTATCCAAACTCTGGATCAACTTGGTTTGACATAAGTGCTGGAACTGCAAATGACGTAACATTATATAATAGTCCAACATTTACAAATAGTTCGCCAAGGTATTTTACATTTAATGGTTCAAATCAATATGGGACGAGCAGTGGAAGAGTTCTTGGCGCGAATAACTATACGAAACAAGTTTGGTTTTATTTAAACGCTTATAATGATAATAATTTAATCAGCGGTACGAGTGGACATTTTTTATATTTCGGAACTTCGACAAATAAAGTTTATTCAGGGCATACAAATTTTGGCAATTTTATGGCATATGGTTCTACAGCAACATTTGATTTAAACAAGTGGTATAATGTAGCATTAACGTTTGATGTTGCAGTTGGTTTTACATTATATGTAAATGGTACTCAAGATAGCACATATTCTTGGACTACTGCATTACCAGGAGATGGTTCCACAAATATAGCCTGTTTTAGCGCTGGTGGTAATTTATTAAATGGTAGAATGTCGCAAGCACTTACTTATGATGTAACATTAACTGCAGATGAAATTAAACAAAATTATGATCTAACTAAAACTCGATATGGGTTTTAGAGTAAAATAAATATTAGATAACCAATTGGGTAAAATTTAAAAAATGGCAAAATTACAAGGCAATACACGAATTTATGGTAATGTAACCGTAGATACAACAGTCATTGCCCAAACATTAAATGCGAATACAGTATTTGTGGATGGCACAAACGTGCAGGCTCGCCTCACAAATACAGAAAGCCGAGCAAACAGCGCATTAAACGATTCTGTCTTTAAAAATGTAGCCAACACAACTGCCTCTATTTCACCTTCTTCAAATAACGATACACTTAAAATCGTTGGCGATCCAGGTGGCGTTTCTATTGTTACAGTTTCTGGCAATACAGTAAGTATTTTTACACCAACTGTTGGTGGTGCTCAAGGTGTACAGGGTGAACAAGGCGCGCAAGGATACCAAGGTGAGCAAGGCTTCCAGGGTCATCAAGGCGAGCAGGGAGCACAAGGTTTTCAAGGCGTACAGGGCGAGCAAGGTCATCAGGGGCGTCAAGGTTCTCAAGGTGTGCAGGGTGAACAAGGTTCACAGGGTTTCCAAGGTCATCAAGGTGAACAGGGCGTACAAGGCTCACAAGGTCATCAAGGTGAGCAAGGGTTCCAAGGACACCAAGGTGAACAAGGTCATCAGGGACATCAAGGTGAGCAAGGGTTCCAAGGACACCAAGGTGAACAAGGCGTACAAGGTGCTCAAGGCGCACAAGGTTTCCAAGGTCATCAAGGCGAGCAAGGGTTCCAAGGTGTGCAAGGCGCTCAAGGACACCAGGGCGCTCAGGGTTCTCAGGGTTTCCAAGGCGTACAGGGTGAACAAGGTTCACAAGGCTTCCAAGGACACCAAGGCGAACAAGGCGTTCAAGGTTCACAGGGTCAACAAGGTGCACAAGGTTCACAAGGTTTCCAGGGTGTACAAGGTCATCAGGGTCATCAGGGTGAACAAGGCTTCCAAGGCGTACAGGGTGAACAAGGATCTCAAGGCTTTCAAGGCGTACAGGGTGAACAAGGATCTCAAGGCTTTCAAGGTGTTCAAGGAAATCAAGGTGTACAAGGTACAACTGGCGCCAAAGGTGAAACTGGTGAATTTGGCGGTGCATCTTTTGAATATGAATTCAGAGTCGAAACTAACGATCCAGTTAATCTTGGAAATGGATTAGTACAGTTTAATGTAAATCCATTTAATACAGCAAACACATTATACATTAGTTTCCTTGATCAAAATTCAGCGAATGTATTCAACTTCTTGCAAACGATTGATGATTCAACGTCAACAATCAAGGGCACGTTTAAGATTGCTAACACAGCAAACGTTAGTGAGTTTGCATTCTTCAGTATTAATGGATTACACACTAATGATCTAGATCACTTCAATGTTCCAGTTGCTTGGACAAGTGGTATATCAAACCTAGCAAATACAACTGCGGTAACACTTTCGTTTGTGCGTACTGGTGATCGCGGCGACAAGGGTGAGCAGGGTTATCAAGGTCACCAAGGCGTTCAAGGTGCACAAGGTGC
>Ga0068876_10003626_pt1 | contig 11005 bp, 7 predicted proteins | sample NOAtaG_6_FD_66442 | JGI IMG/M metagenome (GOLD analysis project Ga0068876, IMG submission 66442) | Freshwater lake microbial communities from Lake Erie, under a cyanobacterial bloom - NOAA_Erie_Diel5S_2200h metaG | ecosystem: Environmental > Aquatic > Freshwater > Lake | place: USA: Ohio, Lake... | reverse complement strand
AGAGACCCCATTGCAAACTGTTTCTGGAACTAGATGTTGTGAAAACATTCAGAAACGTCAGAAGTGTAGATCCTGTCATAAGGATCTGCACCCGTGTCTGTGTGAATACCGTCCTGGTGCACAAAAGATTGCTCATGAACACACTGATAGATTTTACAAACATGACCAAACAATCTGCTGGAAGTGCTGTACTCCTTGTTGGCGCAATCTGGACAATTTTGAATGTAATTTGAAAAACGATCCATCGTTTGCACGACGCAAAAATGGATACGAAGATGATCTTAATGATTACGAAGCTGAAGAATTGCTGGAAAATCCCCCCGTTTCAAATCCATGCAAAACATGTGGCAACTGTGAAAAATGCTGTTCAGGAGAAAATTGTGTTGATTGCTTGCATGATTCTTTTGTATCTTCTTACAGTATGCGTTGGTTTGTCTATGAAGATTGGTGTGAACACAGAACCATGTCAGATGATTGCTCTGAAACATCATCTTGAGTTGATGCAATACACTAAAATAATAAAATGAAAACTCAAGTTTCATATACAATATTTAACTATTTTGGATGGTGGGTTTGTTAGAAAATTGAACATAAATTATTAAAATATTAAATACTACACGATGTCGAATTACGCTGAGCGTGAAGCGTCCCAACAAGGGACAAACCAAACTGTTTCCGGATGTTGTGAAAAGACCCGGAAACGACCCAAGTGCCGATTCTGCAAACAGGATCTAGAACCGTGTTTGTGCAATGTCTGTGAAGCAGTGAGTGAGATTGCTATCTCACACATCAACTGTTGCCGAAACAAACACACAATTTGCTGGAAGTGTTGCGATACTTGCTCAGATCAGATTCTAGACCATGAAAATGATCAGGAAGCCATGCAAGAATGTGGAGGTTGTGTGTGTGAATGCAGAGAACCATCAATTTCTTGCAATTCATGTGGCAACTGCACAGATTGTTGCTCAGGAAAAACCTGCGTTGATTGTTCATATGATATCACTTGGATGAATTTTTCGGGTTTTACTCGGACTTTCACCCATCAAGAAAAGTGCAACATACATCCTTTTACAGATGAGGATGACGAAGAGGATCAGTCAGAGGATGATGAAGAGGGCGAAGAGGATCAGTCAGAGGATGATGAAGAGGACGATGATGATGATGAGAATTCATCTGAGCAACCTGATGCTCATTCAGTGCAACCAGCATCATCATCTTGTGATGATGAACCAAAGACGTCTGAGAAATCAGATGTTCAATCTGTGCAACCAGATGCGACACACAAGTGTCGTGATTACGACAAGTATCACAAGTGCGCTGAATGTCAGAAGGATCTTTATCCGTGTATGGGGTGCAGATTCTGTGATGAAACAAGAGCACTCTTGCACAAGCATTACAACAGGAACAACGACTTGTGCGACAATACAATTTGCCACAATTGTTGCTTTTGTTGCACTCGTGATTTTGAAAAACTCATCAATGATGGAACACACGAATGGTGTTGCAAGTGGTCAGTCGAGAACGTGAAATCATGTGATGCTTGTGGCAATTGCACCAAGTGTTGCACCGGCGAAACCCAAAAGGAACTGGAAAATGATTCTTGGCGACCTTTGCAAGGGCGACCGCGACCTTTGCAGGTTTCTTCAACGCATGATTCAGATTCAGATGAACCCACTACGGTGAATCATGAGACACAGGATGATGATGAACTCACTACGGTGAATCATGAGACACATGATGACTTTACAATTACAACAGAGTGTCATGAAACGCCATGTGAGACTACAACCACGACAACACGGATTACCCGTATTCCAGGTCTTGAGACATTCGATCAGAAGATCATCAACCGTGGTGTGATCTTAAGTTCAACTGCAACAGTAGGTTCAATAAAGAGACTTGACGAGAACACAGGAGCCGTATGTGTGAAGACTCTCATTACACATGTTGGTCAAACACCCATACATGATTTTGAGGCGTCTGTTGAGGAAACCGCAACAGGATCAAAGATCATGGTTGTTTTCAAGGCAAACACCGGGTGCACCAAGACGACACACACAGAAGAGAACTCAGACACGAAGAGTTCTCCAGATCCAACTTTTGCATCTGATTTCAGACGCTATGTTGAGAGAGTTTCAAAGGATTTCTTCCGAAAGCATGATCGTTTGATCGAGGAGTGGCAACGCAAAAACCCTGTTTGATCACAGTGTTTTAAACTAAACTAGAATTAAGTAAAAATTACCAAAACTAATTACCACAAAAAAACTTTTTTTTTAATTGATACCTATAAATCTATCCAAAATAGGTTATAATATATTGTAAAAATTGAAAAACATTATTTTTATTGTATATAATCAACGAAATGAACCATTTTAACAATTATCCACAACCCCGTCAAGGGGAAACCTGTAGCACTACTTCAGAACTGACTTTTCAGTCGGTCGGATGTGAACACTGCACACAAGCAAACTGCAATTGTTATCAAACTCCATGTGATGCATGCAACAACTGTTCATGTGATTTGTGCGGAAGTTGTACTTGCAATCAAATGCATGTTGAGTTGTCTCCATCCCCACAATATGATGTGGGAGACATTTACGATGATTCATTCGCATTGGACTGTGGTGATGATGACGATGATGCTATGAGCACTACAACCGAGTACACCACAACAGATTACGATCTTCATGATTTTGACCCTTATCATGAGTTTACCACTCTTCTAGGGTGTCATGTTCTTAACACTTTTATCGGATCTATGATGACATCAACGCCGGATGATCTGTTCACAAGTTGCATGATGCCACGAGCTGTTGAAGCATAAATAAACTAAACTTTAATTAAATTAATTGAAAATAATTAAAAAATTAAACATTTTTTTATAGTATGATCTAAGCATTATTGATATGATGAAATCATAATGGTGTTTTTGGATATAGATTTGTAGTAAAAATTGATTATGAATCATCGTAATCAATCCTTATCACAAAATGACTACCAACATACCTACAGAGTGCAACCCATTGGGGTGCATAATTTGTGGATCGGATTGCAAGAATCCGGCGTGTCTACTATCAGATAAGCCAAAATGTCATGGATACATGTGCTACAATGATCTCGTTGCGTGTGAGCATGCATTTTGCGATCAGGTTAAGCACATTGTTGCAAAGCACAATAACAAGAAATGTAATGGACGTTTCTCACTTGTTTATGAGAATATCAATGAGTGTATTACATGTTGCGATACATGCTCGTGTGAGTTGAGTGATCATCTTAGTACACAAAAGAGACTCAATGAGTCTTTTAAGTACGAGTGCGGATGCAAGATCACATGCAGTGATTGTGGAAATTGTTTTGAGTGTTGTATCTCAAAACAGCATTAGAAAGAAGCATTAGAAAAAAAGAATTAGAATTATTAATACTTTTTTTTTGCGGTTGATGTAGAAAGATTTTATATTAAAAGATTTTATATTAGCCTAAAAATAAATGGAAGTATTATGCCAGGATTGTCATTATGCCTTTAGTGATAAAGAAATGTTTGATTTTCATAAAGATAAAGGTAATTGTGGTGATTTACAAAAACAAGAATCAGATAACGATCAAGATAAAAGGAAGTTTTTTTGTCCATTATGTAATCGTCAATTCAGACTATTTAAAAATCTTAAAACACATTCAGAAACTATTAAACACCAGGAAATGTTAGAATGGAACAGAAAACAAGCATCACATTCATTTTCAACCGTTAATTCTGATATTAAAGAAATTATAGTGACTGACTCTAGTTTAATAGATAAAAGATCAAAATATAATATTGCCACAACAGACACTGATGATAGTGATTTTTCAATATCCAGAGAAATTGATCAGATTATTAATGAACAACCAGATGATTTTTTATCACAATTAACATCACAATTAACATCAGAATATACTTTAGAAACTCCCCCCGAAAGATCATATGCAGAAACCCCACACGAACTTTCAAATGAACTTTCAAATGAACTTTCAAATGAACTTTCAAATGAACCTTTCGAAACACTATTCAAAGAACTAGAATTATCCGAAAAATCATCTGAAGCTTTACGTGATGATAATTCCCATTCAAATGACCTGTTGGCACAATTAATTGCATCTAGGGAACAAAATGAATCTGATTTTAATAATAATACATTAAGTAATACCTTAACCTTTAATGATACCTTTAATGATACCTTAACTTTTAAGGATAATTTAAAGGATAATTCCAGAGATATTTTTAATGACATTTTTAATAACACCCCAAATCATAATGTAGTAAATCATAATGTAGTAAATCATAATGTAGTAAATAATGATGTTGGCGGAGATAGTTTTTTAGATCAACTAATGAGATCGAGAGAGATAGAACTAAATAATATTAGAAAATTATCTGAAACTCCTAAAAATAATTTTTTGGATAAATTAATTAAAGTAAAAGATGATCCGCAATCTGATGATTTAAATATAAAAGTAGTATTACCTGATGAAGATTCAAGCGATGTAGATATAGCTGAAGAATTAAAAAGAACTAAAAAAGAATTAGCTTCAAATGTAAATAAACATCAGAATGTATTAGAAACAGCATTAGAAAAGAAAATAGAATATTCAGATAATTCTTTACTAGATGCACTAGTGATGCAAAGAGATAAAGATTATACAAAAGAAATAAAACAAAAAGAACAAGGAATTGTTTATGGTCAATCAAGTGAAAATATAAAAGAATTAAAGTATCCTATACAATTTCACCAACATCCTGTATGGAATCAATTGACTAAAATTATTAAAGAAAAAGATGCTCCTAGAAGATTAGTCGCAATTATGTTAGCATCTCCACTAAAAGATTATCCCGTCATTTATGCCTTTATAAGATTTTCAGATAAACTAGATGGAAAAAAAGAAAAGGATTTACGGATTACTCTAGTAAAATCTATTCTTGAAGTGCAAAAACATTTGGTAGCAATGCTACATGCCAAACAATTAATTTGGGGTCAAAAAGAAGTAAACGCAATTCTTCTTTTAATGATCCCATGGAAATTAGCAGAATATTATGAAAACATAAATAAAAATTAATTAATATTTTTTTGTATTGTTTAACTTTAACTAGATGTAGATTTAACTAATTTTTCAATTGGATATTCACATTTTAGATGTTTAATAATGTTTGCAATAGTTAAACCTTCAATATTTTCATTTGGAATACTATCTATAATTTCCGATTGATTTGGATAAAAGTATGTTAGAGCTTTTCTAGATTCATTTGCGTCCATAGTATTAAATTCAATACGATGATCAATACGTCCGTCTCTGATTAATGCACCACGATTAATTGAAGCTAGTTTTTCATAATTATTGGTAGTAAACCAAAAGATAATTTCTCCTTTAGCTTGATCCAATATATCTAACCAACATTTAATAGATGGATATGTTTCACGTTTTGGTAAATTTTTTTGTTCAATATCGTCCTTAAAATCATTTTCTGATACAGGTGCTAACACCAGATCCCACTCATCTACTAAAACATAACCAGTTGTAATATTTTTTATAACTTCTTCTAAATCAGAATCATCCATCCCTCGTGGATTCAATATATATACCGGTTTTTGATGTGTTTTCCAGGTGTGAGAAGCCAACTTGAAAACAAAGTCAGATTTACCTGTTCCAGGTGGTCCGTGAATCAAAAACGATGTTTTGTAAGATTGTCCTAGATTCTTATAAAGATGTTTTTTTTCAGGTGTTAGAAAATCATTAACTAAATTCCATGCTCTTGTCTTTGCTTTATTTCCAAAACATATATCTATTGATAAATCTTTATTTATTTTCATAACATCTTCTTGAGGCTTTGCTGATGACCCCACCTGATAATATTTCATTTTTCCTTTTTCTGCTAGAGTCTCAATGTAATAATTATTCATATCTTTTGTAAAATTTATCCAATCAATCTTAGTAAAACTCCAAATTGTTATTGTGGTATATATCAGCTTTAATTGAATATTTTCTTCAATATAAGCCACAAAATATTTATTTTTATATTTGAACAATACAAACCCAAGCGGTTTATTGACTATTTGAGGATCACATATAGAATCACAATCATCATTCCACCAATATGAAGAACGATTTAGTGTGATTTTAAGTTTGAAACCAGAAGCATAAATCATATTATTTTTTATATATATATTTACCCAGTCAATTGCATCACCACCATGATTTAGAGTTGAATAAGTATAGCTGTAGAATAAATAATTTTTAATGATGTCCATCCAAGTAGATTTATTTAGTATGGTTTTTACAATTGGTCCCAATAATGAAATAGCAAGCCAACCATACATATTTTCAGGTATTTTGAACACTGATAATAATTCGATGTTTATGTTTTTAATTAAATATCCTATAATCACAATGATTATTGCATATACAAAAGTTTTATTCATGAAACTACAGTATATGCAATGACTATTCCAATACAAACATTCAATTTTATAATGTATTTATTTACTCAGTAATACTAAAAATACTATTTTTTAACTAGTTTAAGACTAATTTATGTATATGTATATATGGAAATTCCGTTTGCAGATTTAGATTCAAATTTAAAAGTCGATAAAATTTATCATTTATCAGACATTCATATTAAACTTCAAAAAAGACATGATGAATATCGTTCTGTATTTAAGACTCTTTATCAAATGCTTTCAAAGGAAAAGGAGTTAAATTCTAATAAAAAACTAAATGGAATTATAATAATTACGGGTGATATTTTACATTCTAAAACGGAATTGAGCCCCGAATGTGTTTCTTTGACGGCTGAATTTTTTCAAAAATTATCTGAAATTATGCCTTTATTTATTATCGCTGGTAATCATGATGCTAACCTAAATAACCATGATAGATTAGATTCTTTAACCCCTATTATAGAAAAAGTTATGAAAAAATCAACCTGTTATTACCTCAAAGATTCAGGAGTCTATAAATATGGTAATATTGCTTTTGGTCTCACTAGTGTTTTTGATTATAATGTTGTTAGTGCTGACCTAATTGATCAATTAGAATTAACCGGAATTGACCATAAAATTGGTTTATTTCATGGACGAGTTGATGGTGCTATTACAGATACTGGAGCTATTATGGAAGGAGAACGTGGTATCAATAAAGATAGTTTTAAAGGTTATCATTTTACTCTTCTAGGTGATATACACAAATATCAACAACTTAAACCCAATACTATAGCTTATGCAGGCTCATTAATACAACAAAATCATGGTGAATCTTTACGTAATCATGGTGTATTAATATGGGATCTTTTATCAAAAACATGTTCTTTAATGGAAATACCTAATCAATATGGTCATATTACCTTAAAATTAAAAGAAGGGAAATTAATAAAACACAAGGAAGATCAAATACCACATAATTGTTATTTAAGACTAGAAATAGATTCAAAAACTACTAAAGAAGATCGTGATAAAACTTTAAATGATCTCAAGAAAACTAAAACCATCCTAGAACTCATACTCGTTGAAAATAATAATAACAACAAAAAAGATGATGCAGATGACGATGCGGATGAAATTAAATCTCTATCATTTAATATCAGTAATGACCAATTCCAAAACTCAGAAATAGAAAAATATCTTAAAACAAAAGAACTAGACCAAGACACAATTAATACCATCAAAAAACTCAATACGGATTATAACTCTAAAATACTAACTGCTGAAACTATTATAGGTTCTTCCTGGAAAATTAAATCAGTTGAATTCAATGATGTCAACTGTTATGGTCCCGATAACAGAATAGATTTCACTAAATGCAAAGGTATTGTAGGTATAGTTGCACCTAATCACATGGGTAAATCAACAATATTAGATGTAATTTTATATACTTTATTTGATAAGACATCTAGAAAGGGTAATGCAAAGGAATTTATAAGATTAGGTCAAAAATCTTTTAAAACTAAAGTTGAAATTGAAATGGGTAATAAAGAATATCATATCGTAAAAAAAGGAACTTTGAAAGCTCAGGGAACAATGAGTGTACAAGTTAATTTTTTTACATATCATGTTGATCTAGAAGGAAAAAAGGTTAAAACTGAATTAGATGGTAAAACACCCGCTGAAACCAAAAAAATTATAGAATCATATTTTGGAACTTATGATGATATGGTAATGACTACTATTTCTTTACAGAACAATAATACACAATTTGCTGATGCTACTACTACAGAACGAAGGCGTGAATTTGAAAAACTCTTACGTATAAATGTTTTTGAAAAACTTAAAGATCTAGCACAAGATGATTATAGAGAAAAGAAAGCAGTTGTTAAACATTTATTATCCGAAATTCCCGAAGATGGTCTTAAAAATCTTTTAGATGAACACATATCACTTGAAGATGAATACAAAAAAACCGAAACAGAACTAGAACAACAAAAAAATGATCTTCAAAAACATCGTGATCTAGAAAGTAGTTTGATGATCCACGTTGGTTCTTTACTAAACCAAATTCCAAAAGAATACCAAAAAATGGCACAAAAAGGATTACTCCCAGAACACCGTAAAACTTTAGAAAAATCCATTAATCTATTAAAAAAAGAACTAGAAAATACTGAAGATTACGGTTCAATAACATTAGAGACATGGCAGAAAAAAGAAAAAGAAAGATCCAAAAAACTTAAATCACTAGAATCACAACTAGAAGAACTCTATAGTCAAATACATCCTATTAAAGGGTTATCTGAACATACACCTGAAACTAAAAATCTAGATATCAAAAAGACTGAAAAAAAAATTAAAGAACTAGCTTTGCAAATAAGTAAATTAGGGAAAAAAATAGAAGAACTTAAAACATGCAACTGGGAAGAAAAAGATTTAATTCTTAAAACATGCCAACAAATACATCAATCACATAAAGATAAATATTCAGATAAATATTCAAAGGACTTTTATGAAACTCTAGAAGACACTGTAAATGAAGTTTTAGATCAGATTTATCAACCTGGAACTGAAGAAGATCTCCAAAAATTAAACCTAGATAGAAATAATCTCAAAAAAGAAAACCAAAATCTTCTAGATCTCATTGAAAAATATAAAAAGATTGAAAGCAACCTAGAAAATAAAACAAATAACACAAACCTAGAACTAGAAATATCTAAACTTAAAAAAGAGAAAAAAGAACTAGAAGATTCTGGTTTTGAACTAGAATTATATCAAAAATCTCTTAAACTCAAAGATTTAGAAAAAGAATTAGATAAATTAAACCAAGTTGAAGATACTATTAAAGAATATGCTAATAAACAAACTGAATTACAGACTATTATGGCAGTTGTTGTTAAAGGTGATGAAAATATGAATGCTTTATCAACTAGAAGAGGTGATTTAAAGGGTAGTATAGGTATCATAGAAGCTGAAATGAAATCACTTAAAGAAAAGAAGAAAATATTAGAAACTGAAATTAGATCAACTGATATTATATCATTATATCTGGATTGTTTAAAGAAAATCCCTTTTGTTATTATTGATACTATTGTGCCTCAACTGGAACGTGTTGTTAATCAGATGTTAGCAAGTTTAGTTGATTTTACGATTAGTGTTGTTATAACTGAAAAGGATTTGAATGTATATATTAATTTGTCTAAAGGACAAATACCTTTAAGTAATTCATCTGGTTTTCAAAAATTTGTAGGAAGTCTCTTTTTAAGAATGGGCTTAATTAAAATCTCTAATTTACCTAAGGCTAATTTTATTGCTATTGATGAAGGTTGGAGTAATTTTGATTATGACAATCTCAATAACGTTCATGTAATTATGGATTATTTGAGAACACAATTTGATTTTGTTTTATTAGTATCTCATTTGCCTATTATGAAAGAACAAGCTGATCAACAAATTACGTTAAAGGTTTATAATAAAAAAGATGATCTAGAAAAACTTACTAATGTTGTTTATCCACCACTTCCAAAAAATATTTAACATTTTTTTGACCAATTCGGAATACAATGGTTTATTAAAGAGTTAAGTAATGATTTTACATCATATTTTAAAGGTAAATTACTGGTGCACCACCAATTCATTACCTCAATATCACCGCACTGAGCCGCATAATTTAATGCCACTTCATCATATTTTAATTCTAATCCAGAATGTTTCCACCATTCTAATATCAAAATATTAGAATATTCAGATGCTTTAGTTAATGCTCTTTTACTGTATTTTAAGGGTAGATTACTTTTATACCACCAATTCAAAACATCGTAATGGTTATTTTTTGATGCATTATCCAATGCATTTTCGGTATAGTTTAATGATAATTCCAACTTAGTTGACCATTGTAAAACATGTAATTGATTAAATTCAGATGCCAGATCTAACAAATTACTTTCCAAATATCTTTTTACATTTTCATTTACAGTTTGGTTTTTGTGTGAATCCATTAGATATTCTAAAACTTCAACTTTACCATGTCTACACAAATCTTTTATATAACTAAAATTAATTGGTATATTGAAGATTTTAATAGTTTTGATTGAGTATATATAATATTTATCACTCAGAATAAATGTATTATTATCATTATTACGTGCGATTAATACTGAAAACCAATCTGGGTCTGGAAAAATATTGTCGTGTATCTCTAATATATTTCGACACTCAATAATTTTATCTATTTTTTTTCCATTTTCATCTAGGTCATAAAATGTAATAAACATTATAATAATTATCTATTACATAAAATGAACTTGATAATTCAATTTTTTATAAAAAATTATAATTGCTAATTAAAATAGGGATTAATGATATATTAATGATCATAATTGTTTATATGTAAAACTATTTTCTATAGGTTCATCATCAAAAATTGTTTTTGTCCACCATTCTACAATACTAGGGTGATATTTATATTTGGAATATTTATATTTGGAATATTTTTTAATAATGCTTTTGGAATATTTTAGTTTTAATCCGGAGTGTTTCCACCATTCTAATACATT
>Ga0068876_10003624_pt1 | contig 11007 bp, 5 predicted proteins | sample NOAtaG_6_FD_66442 | JGI IMG/M metagenome (GOLD analysis project Ga0068876, IMG submission 66442) | Freshwater lake microbial communities from Lake Erie, under a cyanobacterial bloom - NOAA_Erie_Diel5S_2200h metaG | ecosystem: Environmental > Aquatic > Freshwater > Lake | place: USA: Ohio, Lake... | reverse complement strand
CGCAGTTGGAGCAGGCCACTCTTGGGTGTGTTCAGCCACGTTTGGGAATCAATTTTTTGAAGTAATAGACAATGTAGCACAGGTAGCGACGGGTCGGCAACGAAACTCCGGTGGGTGGGACTGGTCGCAGGATCTCTTTTCGAGTCAACCGACGACCACGCGGAAGCCTCGGCGCTGGTGGAGCGGCCTCGTCAGTGGTCTTCCTTTTGGGGAGCGCTTTTGATGACCGAGGAGCGCTGTCTTTTTATAATGTCTTCAGGAAGGAGAGTGGCGACGAGGGGGAGAAAATGGGGCGACATCTACTCACGCGAGGGGACGGAGGAAGAGAACGATTGCATCCCCCAACCGATCTCTTCCATCCGTACCAACGCGTAAGGTCGTCATAACCTTGCGGTTACAATTCGATTCCGCTCTCGCTCCGGCCGAGGATCCGGGCGACCGTGCGGGCGAGGTGGACCGGTTCAACCGGTTTCGCAAGATGCTGCTGAAACCCGGACGAGATGGCGTGTTCACGATCCTCGGCGCCAGCAAAGGCCGTCAGGGCGATGGCCGGCACTTCTCCCCCTTCCGCCGCCGGAAGCTGGCGGATCTGCTCGATGAGGGCGTAGCCATCCTCCACCGGCATCCCGATATCAGAGACAAGAATGTTGGGTTGCCAGGCGCTGAAGGTGGCCCGGGCCTCACGGGCGGAACTGGCGGTCCGGATCTCGGCGCCGTAGCGGCTAAGCATGACACTCAGGATCTCGCGGGTATCGTGATCATCATCGACGACGAGGGCGCGAACTCCCCGCAGAGAGGCGGCCCTTGCTTCGGCCTGGGGGTCAGGCCGGGGAATCCAGAGCTCCTGAGCCGGTTGGGTGGCCTCGTCGACGGCAAGTGGAAGCGTGATCATAAAATCAGACCCCTTGCCCAGTCCGCCGCTATAAGCATAGATCGCACCTTTGTGGAGATCGACCAAGTGCTTGACGATGGCGAGCCCCAAGCCCAAACCGCCCTGTTCGCGACGTGATGAGCTGTCAGCCTGGCGGAAACGATCAAAGATGTTCGGCAAAAACTCGGGATCGATCCCCTTCCCGGTATCACTGATGATGAGGAGCGCCTTGTTCTCGAGCCGTTCGAGTCGGACTTCGATCAGCCCTTCGGGTGGAGTGAACTTGATGGCGTTGGTGAGAAGATTCCAGACGATCTGGTTGAGCCGCTCCGGGTCGCCGTGGAAGGGGCCGACCCAGGGTTCGAGAACTATCTGCATGCGCAGATTGCCGGCCTCGACGAGAGGACGGACCGCGTCGACCGCCGCTTCGACGATCGCCTTCAATTCGACGGGCTGGGAGTCGATGCTCAGCGTCCCGGTGGCAATCCGCGAGGCGTCGAGAAGATCGGCGACGATATGGGCCTGCGACTTGGCATTTCGTTCAATGGTCTGGAGGGCGCGCTCGGCCCCCGCCCGGTCGAGGGTCCCCGAACGGAGCATCTGGGCCCAGCCGAGGATCGAGGTGAGGGGCGCGCGCAGCTCATGGGAGATCATCGCCAGAAAGTCGTCTTTCATGCGGCTGGCCTCCTCGGCCACCCGCCGCGCCTCCTGTTCACGGGCGAGCAGTTCGGTGCGGACCTCCTCGATCCGCTTCCGTTCAGTAATATCACGGGCAATGCCCTGCACCCCGACGGGCTGGCCATTCTCGTGGATAAGCCGGGTGCTGACTTCAATTGGCAGGCGACGCTGATCAGGCCCAACGATCTCGATCTCGAAAGTGCGGTTGGCTCGATCAGACAATTCGGCCGCATCGACGGCGAGATGCTCTTCGATCAGTTCGTGGTACTCGTGGGCGACCACCTGAAAGATGTTCATCTGCAGGGCCTGCTCAGCCGGATAGCCGGTAATGTTGGCGGCCATACGATTGAAGGAGGTGAAGTTGCCCTCGAGATCGAGGGTGTAGATCATATCGTTGGCATTCTCGAAGAGCTCTTCATAACGGGTCTCCGCGACAACCTTGTCGTTCTCCGCCCGTTTGCGGGCCGAGATATCGCGGATGAGGCTCATGGTGACCAGCCCCTCTTCAGTCTCGATCTGGCGACTGGTCATCTCGGTCAAAAACTCCCGGCCATTCCGATCGACCACCGTATACTCGATCCCACGGCTGATCTCGCGCTGCCCAAAATGGAGGATCTCCGCCTCGATCGACTGCAATTCACGGGTGGAGAGGGTCTGACGGCGCTGGACCAGATCCTGAATCTGGGCTGGAATGAGCAGGGTGACCGGCTGTCCAAGGAGTTCGTCGCGCTGGTAACCGAAGAGCTTCTCAGTCTGGGTATTGACGAGAACGATCTCTCCCTCCTGATTGCCAAGGACGATTGCGTCCGGAGCGAACTCGAGCAGTTCCTGAAAACGGGTGCGGGCCGCGACAAGGCTATTGATGAGACTGCGCTGGACCCGCATGTCGCGGGCGACGGCCAGAACTCCGGTGACCTTGTTCTGCTTATCGTGCATGAGGCCGAGGGAGAAGCTGACGGGAATGACGAGACCGCTGGTCGTGAGCAGGTCGATCTCCAGATTGGTCAGCTTTCCACCGGGCGCCATCTCGATCAGCTTCCAGGGTGTCGCGGGAACAGCTTCGGAGTTGCAGACGGAGGTGAGGGGCCGGCCGATCAGCGCCGCCTCGCTGCACTCGAGCAGCGCCGCCGCCGCCGGGTTGGCGCGAATGACGCGGCCGGAACGGTCGGTGAGGAAGAGCGCCTCGGACATCGAGGAGACAACCTGCTGAAAGACATCGCGGGTCTCGGCAATCTCGGCAGTCCGGCGCTCCAGCTCAAACTGGGTATTGGTCAGTTCAGCATAGGCGCTCTGCAGATTGGCAAACATATCGGGCCAGGCGGCCTCATGCAGCTTGCGTGCGCCCTCCTCGCGGTCGGGTTCGACATTTTTGCTCTTCCAGCCTGGAAATCTCATCGTCTGACTCCTTCAATCTTCTGTTCACAGAGAGGGCATCCGCGGGTTCTGAGCCCGTCTCCCTATTCTGGCGCTTCGCGGCGCGCGCCGAGTGAGGGGCCACTCCGGGACCGGAGAGGAAGCTCCGGTGAACAGTTCGGGGGCATTAGCAATCAAATCCGCGTATGACACGCAGGAGATCGATGCCGGTGAATGTCTCTGGTCCGGAGAACTCCTCGACCAGCGGGGTATTGATCAAAGCCTGCTCGATCGCCCCGAGCCGGCGTGGTGGATCGCTGGCCGCCTGGAGCCACGTCTCCGGGGTGTCGACCCGGTAGCGCTGCAGACGGCGCCCCTCGATCGCCAGCTGATGGATGATCGACCCGGCGGGTTCTTCCCAGAGGCTGGCCCCCTGCGCGACCTCCGGCAACCGGTAGCGTTTCGACATCGCCTTCCCTCCCCTCGCGAGCGTCTCAAAGGAACGCAGCAGATAGGTCAGCGCGACGAGGCTGGCATAGGCGATCTGGTAAGCACGGGCCCGGTTTCTCTCCAGAGTCGTCGCACTATCGGGCGCCTGCCAGGCAAGAAAGGTGGCTGGAGTCTGAAACTTGGGCAGATCGAACATCAGACTCGGGCGGCCATCGTGGCGACGGCATTCGATGAACTCGTTGCGCATCCTCCCGGCGAGGGCGGTCGACCAGAGCCGGGCCAGCGGTCCGGATTCGAGATGCGGACGGCTCGGCGCCCCAAGAAAATCCCTGATCGCCGGCAGATCACCGACTCGCAGCTGACCATCGATAATAACCCCCGGGGTGGAGTAACGGCGCCGGCCCTGGTCAGTGGTCAGGTGGGCCGCGGCCTGATCAAGTTGCGGATCGTCCCAGAGACCGACCGAGACCAGCCCCCCGTTCCATCTTCCGGACTCTCCGAGGCGCGCATCGGTCTCGACCAGGAAGGTCGTCAGGTCGTCCCAGACGGCCGTCACTTTCTTCGCATAATCGAGCAGCCGGTTGAAGCGGCCAAGCACCTGTTGGTAGAGCTCACGATCGGCCACGATCCCGACGCCCGCCGGAAAGATGGCGCTCGGATGGGGATATTTTCCAAAGAGCAGCGTCGCAATCTCGCAAGCGACCCGCGTTAGATGCAGAGATTCACGATAGAGATGGCCAACAATCGGATTCATTCCGCGCATAATGTCGGCAATAGTCCGGTAGCCGTGAAAAATGTGTCCGGCAGCGCGTGCTCCCTGCGCCGCTCTCCAGAGAGCCATGCTGGTGCGACTGATCGCCGCCTCCGAGTAGTCAGGCCCCGCCGCCAGAAAGAGCTGACGAGTATGAATGGCGACCAGTTCTGCCGCCGCCCCGAGACCGCGGGTAGCGATGGCGAGGGGTGGGGGGGTGACCTCATAGGCCATCTCCAGGGCCATCACGGCGGCAATGGCGTGCGCGGCCGATCCCTGCCCACGGGCCCGACTCATCAACCAGGCCGCATCTGACGGGGCGCGGTCGATGACCATGCGCTCCGGACGCCACACTCCGCGCCGCTCAACCTCCGCCTCGACAATGCGCCGGCTGGCGAAGTCGATCGTCACCTCGAGGGTCAGCTGGCCGGAGGTCCGGGTAACCGGATCGATGCGCAACCGCCCCAGACCCTGCGGGTCAAATTCGATTGGCAGGAATCTGAATGTCATAAATCAATCCTGGTCAGACCAGTCCCACCGGTCAGGAACCGTGTGGCGCAGCCAGTCAGGTCAGGGAGCAAAGCTTCGTACCACCCTCTGGAGGTCGATTCCGCGATAGTCATCCATCGCGGTCGCCTCCTCAAGTAAGGGACTATTGACCAGGGCCTGCTCAATCGGGCCCGGCCAGCCAGTCGCATCGAGCGAGGAGGCCAGCCATTCGGCGGGCCCGTTGATCTGGTAGTTGGTGATCGTATGGTTTCTGACGATGAGATGATGGGTCACCAGCCCGCTGCCATTCTCCCAGAAACCCACCCCAAGGGACCGGTCGGGGAGGATAAAACGATTCGACATCTTGGTCTCGCCACGACGGAGACACTCAAAAGCGGAGAGGAGACTGGCGTAGGCGACCATTCCCGCATAGCCAATCTGGTAGGCCGTCGCCCGCAACCGTTCGAGCGCATTCGGCCGCTCCGGCTTGTACCACGTGAGCCGCTTCGCCGGCTGGTTGCCCTTCGGCAGATTGAGTTCGAGACCGTGGCGGACCGGAGCGACGAATTCACAGTTCTGATGCTGAAAGACAGAGTTGATCCAGAGTCGGGCCAGCGCGCCGCACTCCATGGCCTCCCGATCCCAGCGTGGCGAGGTAAGCCAGGTGGCGCCAACCGGCGCGGCAGGTCCACTGGAGGACGGTGGAATAGTCTCTTTGTTCCACGGATGGTAGGGTGAGATGGGATTATCGAGCGGATCGCTACTGAAACGCTGCCGCTCCCACTGGGAGAAGCGGGTGTGCTCGACAAACTCTTCGAAGCCGATATTGAGATCGGTGAGCCGGCTCGTCCGCTTCTCGCCATTGACGATCACTCCGGGTCCGGAGAGTCGCCGTGCTCCCCATTCATTACAGGTCGCATAGGTCGCGGTGTAGAACTCCGGGTCATCCCAGAGGCCAACACTGATCAGATTGGCCGGCAGCTGACCGAGTTGCTGAAACTGCGGCTCAGCCTCATAGAGAAAATCGATCAGATCATCCCACACCGCCACCACCAGTTTCGCATAGTCGAGCAGGGTGTTGATGCGACCGAGAATAACGGTGAAGAGTTCACGATTCCCCTCGACGCCATTGCCGCCCGGGAAGATGGTCGAGGGATGGGGGGATTTCCCATAGACGAGGGTGGAGATCTCACTCGCCAGCCGGTTGATCTGGAGCGCCTCGAGCGTCAGCTCGCCCGCGAGGGGGGTCAGGCTCCGCATAAGCTCGGCGATTGTGACATATCCGTGCATCGAGGTGTTGGCCGCCCGGGTCGATTCGGCGCGTTGCCAGAGGGCCGGATTGGCCCGCCGGATGACCGGCTCGGCATAGTCCGGACCAGCGTACAAGAAGAGGTGGCGCACGGCATCCGCAATCAACTCGCCACAGGCGCCAAGGTTGCGGGTGATGATCGCCAGGGGCGGGGGGATAATGCCGCCGGCCATCTCGAGGGCAAGGGTCGAGGCGATCGCGTGGGCGCCGCTGACGGCTCCACGCGTCCGGCTGCTGATCGCTACCGCATCAGAGGCCCGACGGTTGTCGACCATCAGCTCAAAGGGGGAATACTCGACCGACTCGAGGCGGGCGTTCAGAACCCGGGCCTGCTCAAGATCGAGCGCCAGATCGAGCGCGAGGCGGGCGCTGGTCCGATTGAGGGGATCGATCCGCAACCGCTCCACGCCGGGCTGCGTAAGCGATTCATCGAGCGCCCGCGTCCGCTGGGCGACGTGGTGGCGCCGTCTCTCATCGATGAAGCGGTAGGGCTGTTCCGCCTCCTCGTCACGAAGACGCGCTCGCCCGAAGCTGTCAAATTCAACTGGAAGTGCCTGGAATACCAAAGTTGCCTGTCCCTCGTCGAAATGCCACTACGCCGCTGTCAGAAAGTCATCCGCTGGCGCCGCCTCAATTGACCGCCGGATCCGGGCGGGCAAGGGCGAGAAAACGATCCGCAAAGTCGGGTTCGGTGCACCCGATACAGCCCCCACCGACCCGCGCGCACCCGCCAAACTTGCGCATCCAGCCTGTCGAGGGGACCGGACAATGGATGACCGGACGGTTGGACAGGTCGAAGCCAATCGCCGGGGTGAACTCGACCCGTGGAGGAAGCGGATAGGTTTCGTGCTGATAGAGCCAGCGGGGGCGACGCTCCGCGTCGAGATCGAGCGGGATAAGGCGCTGCAGGTGGAGGAAGACGTAGGTGAGAGTCTCGATAAAGGCCTGTCCCGGCGGGGCACAACCGGGTATGTTAATGACCGGAAGTCCGCCGCGGCTGACGAAGCCATGGCCGAGCAGGTCGCCAAGGCCATGGACGTGGAGGGGGCTGCCCGCCGCGTGTGGCAAACCACCGGAAGTCGCACAGCTGCCCATAGCAATCACCGCCTCAGCACGTGGAGCGAGCTGCTCGATCCACCAGGTGAGGGTGAGCGGCTGGCCATCGCGCTGGCTGCCCAGTTTGAAGTAGGCCCCGCGAGTGTCAGCGCGCTCCTCAGGCACCGCCCCCTCGAGGACAAGAACCAATGGCCCGAGCTGCCCCTGCGCGGCCCGTTCGAGGGTCGCCAGAAAATGGGACCCGCTCTCCAAGGCCAGTTCCGGATGGATCAGGGTCACCCTTGGCGCATCAGGGATGTTGCCGAAGAGCAGATCCTCGATTCCGGGATCGGCAGCTTCGAGCATGGCCAGCGTACATCCATTGCAGCCAACTCCGGTCAGCCAGACCAGAGTGATGCTTTCGAGGAGGTTCGCGGCCCCATCGGCCATCTCAGCGTTGAGCGCGGGCACTTCGCTCGACATTTCTCTCTCCTTGGCGGTTCATGGGCCTCGATCCGGCAGTGATCCTTGCCCAAACCGGCAGTCGCTTTCATTTGGGTGACAGTTGGGGCGTGACAGGCAGTGGGGTCGGGCGTCAGAAGATCGGGGAGCCTCCCGGCCACGTCGTCAATAATCACACTCACCACTAATCACCCTTATCACACTCGCCGCGCCGTCGCCGGATGGCCAGTCAGTCAAGAGCCGGTCGGCCAATATAGTAATCATCCGGAGTAATCGGCCGGAGTAATCGGCCGGAGTAATCGGCCGGAGTAATCGGCCGGAGTAATCGGCCGGAGTAATCGGCCGGAGTAATCGGCCGGAGTAATCACCCGGCAGCAGGCAGGGTGATGACCCAGCAGAAATGTCACCCGGTGCAATCGGTGACGACGACTCATCGGCGGCCAGATCGTGGCCTTGAGTTTGCCAGATGCCCTGCCGAGTGCTTTGGCAGATAACTGGCTCCAATCAATATTGTTACCGTTAACGAACAGTCGATTATAGCCCTATGATTGAAGATAAGTCTATCGGGTTGCCAACAGCCAAAAATCTTGCGCTGCGAAAATGGCGCGCCGGCCGCGGGCGGGTCGAAGCGGACCGTCACCAGCACGGCTGGGGAGGCCTCGCGCACCAAATGGCGGGCGCGGGCGGGAGCAGACCAAATGCAGGTTTGACTTGAAGCCGATTTTAGGGTTTCATGATCCGTTAATTGTGAAGAATCAATGATCTCCGGGATGACCGGTATGTATCGGTTCAAATCGACGTACAAATGGTTGATGACGTTTGTGGAGCAGTCTGCCGGTCATATGTCTAGAACTGAATCCAGTGGCACCAATAAAGGCTTGAATTCGCGTTCGCCAGCAGTGGCCGCGCCGACCGAGGCGACTTTCTGGCGGGTCGAGGGGAGTCTCCTCAACCTTTCGGCCGTGCGCCCGGTCGCCTTCTTTACCTGGAACGCGCATCGTTTCTCTGAGCGCTGGCTGCGACGAGGCGGATTGGCTCTGCTCGCCCTGGTGCGCCCGATCCTCTATTCGATCAGCCGCCGGGTCGCCACGCGCGTCCTCCACACCCTGCTGCGCGGAGTGAGTGAGGACCGCCTTGACCTGCTCGGTGAGGAGTACTTCGAGTATGTGCTCCGACCGCGGCTGAAACCAGCCGGAGTGGCGAAGCTGCGCGAACTGGTCGCCCGCGGCGAGCGGGTCGTCCTGGTCAGTCAGGGGCTCGACCATGTCATGCGCCCTCTCGCGCGCCACCTCGGCGTCGACGGGCTGATCGCCAACCGCCTCGAATTTCGGGATGGCCTGGCGACTGGTCGACTCCTCACCCCGGTCATCCGACCACGGCAGATCCTCGCCCGCATCATCGGTCGCAAGCCCGACGGAAGAGTGAAGGCGGAGACGCTGCTCGGCAATCTTGGCTTCACCAGAGACCCGGAGAGCCTCTGGCGCGGAATCCGGGCCGCAGAGCGGCCATTCCAGCCCCTCCGCCTCCCGCGCATTCGGTTCGATGGGCGTGAGCTGCCAGCACAGTTGTCGGTCCGGGAGACCTACCGGGGACGAACGGTCATGCTGATCGGCTTCACCGGCTTCATTGGCAAGGTCTGGCTGGCCAAACTGCTCGAAGAGATACCTGACATCGAAAAAGTCTATCTGCTGATCAGGCGCCAGCGCTCGACCAGCGGACAGAAGCGCTTTGAGAAGATTCTCCTCGAATCGCCGCTCTTCGATCCCCTGCACGACAAGTTGCCGGAAGGTTTTGAGAGCTTCATGGCCACCAAGGTTGAGGTCGTGGAAGGTGACGTCAGTCAGCCCGGCCTGGGCATCGCCGCGGAGAAGATCGACGAGTTGCAGCGTGAACTCGACCTGATCGTCAACAGCTCGGGTCTGACTGACTTCAATCCCGATCTCCGCCAGGCTCTCTCGATCAACGTCGACGGAACGATAAATGTGCTGGAATTCCAGCGTCAGTGCGCGCGTGCGGCGGTGCTCCATCTCTCGACCTGTTATGTGGTCGGTCACCGGGATGGACGAATCCACGAGACGCTCCACCATAACTACACGCCAAAGGGATGTGCCGATTTCGATGCCGAGAAGGAGTACTTGTCCCTGCTCGCAATGGCCAGCGAGATCGAGGAGCGTGCCCAGAGCCCGGCCGTGACCGAGATGCTCCACCAGCAATTGCTGGCGCGGGGCCGCAACATTGCCCCGGCGGAACTCGAGGGCCAGATCCGCAAACAGCAGCAGCGCTGGGTTCGGCATGAGCTGACCGAGGCGGGCATGGCGCGGGCGCGCGAGCTTGGCTGGCCGAACACCTATACCTTCACCAAGAGTCTTGCTGAATCTCTGCTCGCTCAGCGGGGGGGCGGCCTGCCAATAGCGATTGTCCGTCCCTCGATCGTTGAGACCTCGACCCATGATCCATTCAAGGGCTGGAACGAGGGGGTGAACACCTCCGCTCCGATGTCCTACCTGCTTGGCACATTCTTCCGCCAGATGCCGACCAATCGGAACAAATGTCTCGACATCATTCCAGTCGATCTGGTAGTGCGCGGGATGATCCTCATTGGCAGTGCGCTCATCGCGCGACGCCACGAACAGATCTACCAGCTGGCGACTTCCGGGGCCAATCCGTGCAACATGCGCCGGACGATCGAGCTGACCGGGCTTGCCCACCGCAAGTACTACCGCGCCCAGGATGATCTGAACCAGCGACTGCTGGCCTATTTCGACACGATCCCCGTCTCGAAGGAGCGCTACCAGAACCTCTCCGCGCCACGCCAGAAGCAGTTGATCCAGGCGCTGCAGCGAATCGTCTCACCATTGCCGGCCATGCGTTCATCACTGGTCAGGGTCGAACGTGACCTCGACCGGGTAATGAAGATCATCGACCTCTACGAACCATTCATTCTCCACAACGAATATGTCTTTGAAGCCAACAATGTCGAGATCCTCTCCGCCCTGCTGCCTGCTGACGAGACCGAGGTTTTTGGTTACGATTCAAGCTACCTCGACTGGTGGGACTACTGGATCAACATCCACATCCCGGCTCTTCGCAAATGGTCATATCCATTGATCGAGGGGCGTTCAGTGGAGAACAAATCGCGGCGGGCCAGTGGGGTTGCCAAGGCTCCGGCACCGGCATCACTCACCTCATAGTTTGATCGAGGCTCCATTGGGGTTGGCTCTCCCCAGTCGAGTTGGCGCGAGTCGAGCGGTGTTAGTCGGTGATGGCCTCAACCGGCCCGCGCCAGACTGAGCCTGGAGCCAATTTGGAGACCATCCCAATGAAACTGGAGATTAAATGGGGGCTGATCTTCTCGCTGGTCAGCCTGATCTGGGTGGTGGGAGAGTACCTGGTCGGTCTGCATGACCGCTACATTTCCCAGCACCCAATTCTGACCAATCTCTTCTTCTTCCCGGCCGTTTTAATGATGTATCTCGCCATTCGTGAGAAGAGACGGGCGCTGGGCGGAAGAATCGGCTTCATTGAAGCGCTGCTGAGTGGAATCGGGGTCAGCGTGATTGTGGCGATTCTCTCCCCGGCCGTCCAGTACATCTTCAGCAGGTGGGTCAA
>Ga0068876_10003621_pt1 | contig 11011 bp, 8 predicted proteins | sample NOAtaG_6_FD_66442 | JGI IMG/M metagenome (GOLD analysis project Ga0068876, IMG submission 66442) | Freshwater lake microbial communities from Lake Erie, under a cyanobacterial bloom - NOAA_Erie_Diel5S_2200h metaG | ecosystem: Environmental > Aquatic > Freshwater > Lake | place: USA: Ohio, Lake... | reverse complement strand
ACTCCCTCCCCATAGGCCAACGTGTGTTCACGATCCAGGCGCAATGCAGGAGCGCAGGCCTGTATCAAGCCGGAGATTAAAAGCAGAAAAACGGCCGTATGAACAAGCTTCATCTGATTTCCAACATGGCTTCCTTGCGCTTGTTCGGATTTTTCCCTGTTTTGTCTTTCACCGTAGGGTAAGGACTGAGCGCCTTGCAACGCACCCGGTAATCTTTCCAGCTTACCCAAACAGAATCTGAGTCAGCAACCTTCAGCTTCAACTGTTCTCCATTGATAGATACCGCAACGATGGCCTGCCCTGCCCAGAAACACATGGCTCCCTCGGGGCAACGGCTGTCTTCCAACACCTCTTCAAACTTCACCATCAGATTGCGTTGGTTCAAGTTATCTGCGATGGCGGCCTTCTGGTTCACCTTCAACACGAAGGGAGTGCCGGTTTCACCGTCTATTTCCTTCTTGCAACCTGCTGCGAAAAACAAAATCACAGCCAACGCCATCATAAGGGTTCCTTTTTGCATGTTACAAGTATACCTCATTCCGTCAACCTGTCTGACCCCGTTTGATTACCGGAAATCACACGCGTCATTTTGTCGCAATTTCTTTCAAAAAAGCATCAACAAATGACTTTTTGTCACATAATTTGAATTGGACGAACAATTGCGCATGGAGAGCCAAAGCAAATTATGAATCTGAACAAATTCACGGTCAAAGCGCAGGAAGCGGTGGTTAAAGCCCAGCAATCGGCGCTGGAATTCGGTCAGCAGGCGATAGAACCCGCCCACCTGCTCCATGCTGTGCTGGAGGAAGATGCCGAGCTGATGAACTACCTGTTCGGTAAAACAGGCGCCAACCTAAAGCGCGTAAGCGATGCCAACAGCGCCCATCTCCGCAGCCTGCCAAAGGTGAGCGGCGGACAGGTTTACCTTTCCCAAAACACCAACCAGGTGATCATGCAGGCTGAAAAGGCGATGCGTGAGATGGACGACCAGTTTATCACCAACGAACATATCCTGCTGGGCTTGCTCGAATCGAAAGACAGTACCGCCCAGCTGCTGAAGGATGCAGGTGTGAAAGCCGATGAGCTGCGCAAGGCCATCAAGGAGGTTCGGGGCGGCCAGAAGGTAAGCAGCCAGACCCAGGAAACGCAGTTCGATGCCCTGGGCAAATACGCCATTAACCTGAACCAACTCGCCAGTATCGGCAAGCTGGATCCGGTGATCGGCCGCGACGACGAAATCAGGCGTGTACTCCAGATTCTCTCCCGCCGCACCAAAAACAATCCGGTGCTGATCGGCGAACCGGGTGTGGGTAAAACAGCCATCGCCGAAGGCCTTGCCCACCGCATTGTGCGCGGCGACGTGCCTGAAAACCTGAAAAGCAAGACCATCTTCAGCCTTGACATGGGCGCGCTCATCGCAGGTGCCAAATACAAAGGCGAATTTGAAGAGCGGCTGAAAAGTGTGGTGAAGGAAGTGATCGGCAGCGACGGCGATGTCGTGCTGTTCATTGACGAAATCCATACCCTCGTCGGAGCCGGGCGCAGCGAAGGCGCGATGGATGCAGCCAATATCCTCAAGCCGGCCCTGGCACGCGGCGAACTCCGGGCCATCGGTGCCACTACCCTGGCCGAATATCAGAAGTATATCGAAAACGACAAGGCCCTCGAACGCCGTTTCCAGAAGGTGATGGTGGAAGAGCCGGATACGCAGGACGCCATTTCCATCCTCCGCGGATTGAAAGAGCGCTACGAAATGCACCACCGCGTGCGCATCAAAGACGAAGCCATCATCAGCTCGGTGGAACTTTCCCAGCGCTATATCAGCGATCGTTTCCTTCCCGACAAGGCAATTGACTTGCTCGACGAAGCGGCATCCAAGCTCCGCCTGGAGATGGATTCGGTTCCCGAAGAACTCGACGAGCTCAACCGCCGCATCATGCAGCTGGAGATTGAACGCGAGGCCATCAAGCGCGAGAACGACGAAGCCAAGGTGAATCAGCTCAGCGAGGAAATCGCCAACCTGAATGAACAACGCACCGGCATCAACGCCCGCTGGCAGCAGGAAAAGCAAATTGTAGACGGCATCCAGGAAAAGAAGGAAGCGATCGAGCAATACAAGCTTGAAGCCGAACAAGCCGAACGCAACGGCGACTACGGCAAGGTGGCTGAAATACGCTACGGACTGGTCAAGCAGGCTGAAGACGACCTGCGGCAGCTGCAGGTGCGGCTGGCAGAGGCCCAATCTGACAAGCCCATGGTGAAGCAGGAAGTGGACAGCGAAGACATCGCCGAAGTGGTGAGCCGCTGGACAGGCATTCCCGTGCAGCGCATGTTGCAGAGCGAACGCGACAAGCTGCTCCGCCTCGAAGACGAACTGCACCGCCGTGTAGTAGGTCAGGAAGAGGCTATTGCCGCTATTTCAGACGCTGTGCGCCGCAGCCGGGCGGGCCTGCAGGATCCGAAGAAACCCATCGGCTCCTTCATCTTCCTCGGCACCACCGGTGTCGGCAAAACCGAACTGGCCAAGGCCCTGGCTGAATTCCTCTTCAACTCCGATCAGGCCATGATCCGGATCGACATGAGCGAATACCAGGAGAAGCATACCGTAAGCCGTTTGATTGGAGCGCCTCCGGGCTATGTGGGATACGATGAAGGCGGACAACTCACCGAAGCCGTTCGCCGCCGCCCTTACAGTGTGGTACTGCTCGACGAAATCGAAAAAGCCCATCCCGATGTGTTCAATATCCTGCTGCAGGTGCTCGACGATGGCCGCCTGACCGATAACAAGGGCCGCACGGCAAACTTCCGCAACACCATCATCATCATGACGTCTAACCTCGGTTCGGATGTGATCCGAGAGCAGTTCGAAACCCTCACGGAACTGAACAAGGAAGAAGTGGTGGCAAGGGCCAAGAGCCAGGTGTTTGAAATCCTTAAGCGCAGCATACGGCCTGAGTTTTTGAACCGCATCGACGAAGTCATCATGTTCGAGCCGCTGAGCCGGGAGCATGTGCGCGAAATCGTCGGTTTGCAGATGAAGCATATCACCAGACAGCTCGCCGAGTTGGGCATTGAGTTGCAGGTCGACGAGGCCGCGCTCGACTGGCTGGCACAGCTGGGATACGACCCGCAGTTCGGTGCCCGTCCGTTGAAGCGGGTTTTGCAGAAGCGCGTGGTAAATGAACTCAGCAAGCGAATCCTGGCCGGCGAAGTGCATAAAGACAGCCGCATCCTGTTGGCTTGTAATGGTCCGGAACTCGTTTTCCGCAACCAGCCCGAAGCATAAAATAAAACGGGCCGATTGGCCCGAACCGCAACAAAACCTAAATTGCCCGGCATGCAACCCATGACCGGGCAATTTCGTATGCGACCTGTCATCGCCGCCGCTTCGCTCGGCACGGTGATCGAGTGGTATGATTTCTATCTATTCGGCAGCCTGGCACCTATCCTGGCTGCGCAGTTCTTCCCGAAAGACAATCCCACCACTGCGCTTCTCGCAACGCTGGCCACCTTCGCAGCGGGTTTCATCGTCAGGCCTTTCGGCGCGCTGGTATTCGGCCGGCTTGGTGACAAAGCCGGACGCAAGCACACCTTTCTCCTCACCCTGCTCATCATGGGCGGAGCCACCTTCGCCATCGGCTGTGTGCCGTCTTTTCAAAGCATTGGATATGCGGCACCGGTTATCGTTTTGTTATTGCGCCTCCTGCAAGGCCTGGCGCTCGGAGGCGAATACGGTGGCGCGGCAACCTACGTGGCAGAACATGCGCCGGAAGGCAAACGCGGTTATTACACCAGTTGGATTCAGACGACGGCTACGCTGGGCCTGCTGCTGTCGCTGTCCGTTATCCTTCTTACACGTGTAAGCCTGGATCCGGACAAGGCGCAATCCATCCAACATTTCGAAAGCTGGGGCTGGCGTATTCCGTTTTTTATATCGGCGTTACTGGTAGCGGTTTCGGTATTCATCCGCTTGCGCATGGATGAATCGCCGGGATTTAAGAAGATCAAGGAAGAAGGAAGGATTTCGGTGAATCCGCTGCGCGAGAGTTTCACCCGTCGGCGGAATCTCAGCCTGGTATTGCTCACCCTTTTCGGCGCCGTCATGGGCCAGGGCGTGGTGTGGTATACCGGACAATTCTATGCCCAGACTTATATGGAAAACAGCTGCCTGATCGACTTCGCCCAAACCCGCACCTTGCTCATACTTGCGATTGTTCCGGCTACTCCCCTATTCATTCTTTTCGGCGCCTGGAGCGATCGCATCGGCCGCAAATGGATCATGATGGCCGGTATGTTACTGGCTGTGATTTGTTATCGGCCCATTTACCATAACATGCTCGAATTAACCAGGCCCGATGCGGTAGTTCAGGAGCAAATGGCAACCGTGGCAACGAAGCAGCTGGGGAACCAAACACTGCGCATTCAACGTTCGGAAGTACAGCACAAAAACGGCATCGTTTCCACCCGTTCACAAACCGATACGGTGCAAAGCGATGGCAGGTTACTGGCAGGCAAACCGGGTAAAGAAAGCCGTCTCTTACCAAGAAACAAAGCAATGTGGATGGTGGCATTGGTATTCATCCAATTGCTCTTTGTCGCCATGGTATATGGTCCGATTGCCGCATTCCTGGTGGAGCAATTCCCAACCCGCATCCGCTATTCGTCCATGTCTTTGCCTTACCATATCGGCAACGGCGTTTTTGGCGGCATGACACCCTTCATTGCCGTGCTGCTCACCACAGCTTTCCCGCAGGAACCATTGGCCGGCTTGTGGTATCCCATCGGTGTAGCTTTCCTTTGTTTCGTGATCGGCACTTTATACCTCACCAACCGCACGCCAATCCATGAAGACTAAACTGCAACGCTGGGCCGGATTGATCTGGATGCCTGCGGGCATCTTGCTTTTCGCTGCCCTTCTCTATACTGCTATTCTGCAAATAACAGCACATCCCCAAGCTGACACCTGGATTCAGTGGGGGATTTTCGTATTCATCTCTCTTCCCATCTGTGCCGGGCTCAGTTTATTTGGCTGGTATGCCTGGCAAGGGGATTTTGCCGAGGAAAAAACGGACGCATCCTGAGGGCTTGCTATCAGGTCATACTTTTGCGGCATGATTGCGCGCATCGAGTTCGTATTGACGCCGGAGGCAGCGGCCGATGCGGAAAAGGTGCACGCCACCGCCTGTAAGGAAGCCGGGAAAGGCACCCAATCGAAAGTCAGGTTGTTGCGCAAAAGCCTAGATGCACGGGGTAAACAACCCTTGTATCGATTCGTGGCCGAGGTGGCAGACCGGCAAGACGCTTTTCAGTTGCCGGAGAATTTCAAGGCAAACGATGTCAGCAAGGCAGAAGAAGTGCATATCATCGGGGCCGGGCCGGCAGGTTTGTTTGCTGCACTGCAATTGATCGAGCTCGGACGCAAGCCCATCCTCCTCGAACGCGGCAAGGAAGTGCGCGAACGGCGGCGCGACCTGGCCCAGCTATGCCGTAGCGGACAAGTAGACCCCGATTCGAATTATTGTTTTGGGGAAGGCGGTGCAGGAACCTATTCTGACGGGAAATTGTACACCCGTTCAGACAAACGCGGAGATGTACCCCGCATTCTGCAGGCTTTCATTGCGCATGGTGCGGCAGATGAAATTGCCTGGGAGGCCCATCCGCATATCGGAACGAATAAATTGCCCGGTATCATTGAACATATCCGCGAACATATCCGGAACTGCGGCGGTGAAATACGCTTCAACTGCAGGGTTGACGGGCTGTTGCGCGATACATCACGTATTACGCACCTTCTCCTGGGCGATGGCCACCGGATGCCGGTGAAGCAAATTATCCTCGCTACCGGGCATTCGGCAAGAGATATCTTCCGGATGCTGCACCGGGAAAACATCCTGATCGAAGCGAAACCCTTCGCCCTGGGTGTTCGGATTGAACATCCGCAGTCTGTGGTAGACGCCATGCGCTATCGCAAGGAGAAGCGCGGGGATTTTTTACCGCCTGCTTCCTACAACCTGGTAGAGCAAGCCAAGGGCAGAGGCGTGTTCAGTTTTTGCATGTGCCCGGGCGGCATCATCGCGCCAGCAGCCACGGCGCCGGGAGAAATCGTTGTCAATGGCTGGAGCCCGAGCAAGCGCAACGGATACTTCGCCAATTCGGGTTTCGTGGCAGCCGTAGACATGCCCGACTTCATGCCATGGAAAAACGAGGGCGCTTTGCAGGCATTGGCATTTCAGTCGCACTGGGAACAACAAGCGTATGCCGCAACCGGCAGCCTTGCCGCACCGGCACAGCGCATGGAAGACTTCCTCAACCAGCGTTTAAGCAATGAACTGCCCGAATGTTCATACATACCCGGCATTGCCCCGGTTGACCTGAACGCAGTACTCCCCGAACAAGTGCACACCTCCATGCGACAGGCTCTCCGGCAAATCGCACAAAAATGGCCTTTGTATATACACCCCGATGCCGTGCTGGTCGGTGTGGAATCAAGAACATCCTCTCCGGTGCGCATTCCCAGGGATAAGGAAAGCTGCCGCCATCCGCAGATCACCAACCTCTTTCCCTGCGGTGAAGGAGCAGGCTATGCAGGCGGCATCATGAGCGCCGCGCTCGATGGTGTGCGCGTGGCACATGCCTGTTGGAAGGAAAACAAATGAAGCTTAAACGGGCAAAGCGGTATTCCCCACCGTTTCGCCCCCTTTACTGCAGAGGCGATACGGCCCGGGTTTAGCAGGGAGAAAACAGGCGCTGTGGCAACACATCGTTTTTAACGATAGCCATTCAGCAGCGATTTCACGACCTTCGCACCGTGTTTGCTGAGATCATTACCGTAGGAGATGAATTGTTGATCGGCCAGACTGTTGACACCAACAGCGCCTGGCTCGGAAGCGCCTTGAACCAACACGGAATCCGCATCAAAAAACGCTGCGCGGTGGCCGATGATGCGCATGAAATCAGACAGGCCCTGGATGCGGCTTTTGCCCGTGTGGATCTGGTGTTGATGACCGGCGGACTGGGTCCGACCAAGGATGATATCACGAAAAAAGTATTGTGCGATTATTACGCATGCGGCGAACGCGAGGACACCGAAGTACTTGCCTTGCTGGAGCGCTATTTCCGCGACCGGGGGCGTGCCATGCTGGAAATCAACCGCGGACAAGCTTTGTTACCGGCCGCCTGTGAAACCCTGATGAACCTCCGCGGTACTGCACCGGGCATGTGGTTCGACCGCAACGGCAAGGTATTGATCAGCATGCCCGGCGTTCCGTACGAGATGCAATACATTATGGAGCACGGCGGCTTTCCGCGCATCCGCGAGCGCTTCCGGTCTACTCCGGTTACCCATCGCACGCTTACCGTCATCAACATTGCCGAAAGCCTGCTGAGCAAACACCTGGAAACGTTTGAGGCAGCGCTTCCGGCCGGTTTCAAGCTCGCCTACCTGCCCAACCTGAACCTCATACGCCTGCGCATCAGCACGGGCAGTGAACGGCGTGCCAACGACGAAGCAGCACTCGACACCGCTTTCCATGCCTTGCAGGAGGCTTGCCGCGAATGGATGGTAGCGGCTGAAGACATCACCCCACCTGAAGTCACAGCCCGGCTTCTGCTGGAGAAAAAGCTGCAGTTGGCTACTGCCGAGAGCTGCACAGGCGGTAACCTGGCGCATACCTACACCCTGATACCCGGCGTTTCAGCCTCTTACAGGGGCAGTGTCGTGGCCTACGCAAACGACATCAAAAAGCTGCTCCTCGGAGTAAACCCGGCCGATATTGAAGCGCACGGTGCGGTAAGCGAACCCGTTGCCAAAGCAATGGCCCTGGCTGTCTGCCAAAAACTAGGAACCGACTGTTCCATTGCCACAACGGGCATTGCAGGCCCGGACGGCGGAACGGCTGAAAAACCGGTCGGCACCGTTTTTATTGCCGCCGCCCTGAACAACAAAGTACACAGCGAACGCTTTCGCTTCTTCGGCACCCGCGACCAGATTATCCAGCGCAGCACCTGGACAGGTTTCCACTTGCTGAACAGGTTGTTGGAATCGGAAGCCTGAAGTCGGCGCGCAATTGGGTAAAAAAACCGAACTTTGCGGCCCGAATCATGGCAGAGAAATCCATCCTGATGCCCAAAATGGGCGAGAGCATTGCCGAAGCCACCATCATCCGTTGGCTGAAGAAAGAAGGTGACCCGATCGCGCAGGACGAGCCCATCGTCGAAATCGCGACCGATAAGGTTGACAGCGAAATTCCTTCGACCGAAGCCGGTATAGTAGGGAAAATTCTGCATCCGGAAGGCGCCGTGGTGAAAGTAGGCGAACCCGTGGCCATGATCCTGACCGAGGGCGGAGCAGCAGTTCCTTCCGCTCCGGCACCGGTGGCTGAGCCTACGCCGGTTCAACATATCCAGAACAGCGTACAGCAGGCCCGTGAAGCTGCAACACCCGCAGCATCCGGCAGCCGCTTCTATTCTCCGCTCGTACTCAACATTGCCCGCACTGAAGGCATCGGAATGGACGAACTGGAGCGCATTCCCGGCAGCGGCAAGGAAGACCGTGTAACCAAAGCAGATATCCTCAACTATGTCAAGAACCGCGGCAATGCACCTGCCGCAGTTTCCGCTCCGGCAGCCACGCCGGCTGCACCCGTAGCAGAAGCACCTGCAGCACCCCGTGTCGAAGTAAAATCTTCACCCGCGATTGCGGTGAACGCCGGCGACGAAATCATCGAAATGGACCGCGTCCGCAAGATGATTGCCGAGAACATGGTGCGCAGCAAGCAGACCAGTCCGCACGTTACCAGCTTCGTCGAAGCCGACGTAACCAACCTGGTGCAGTGGAGGGAAAAGAACAAGGGCATTTTCCAGAAACGCGAAGGCGAGAGCCTCACCTTCACTCCCATTTTCATTGAGTGCATCGTTCGGGCCATCAAAGATTTTCCGATGATCAACATATCGGTAGACGGCGACAAGATTATCCGCCGCCGGAACATCAATATCGGTATGGCCGCTGCACAACCCAATGGCAACCTGATTGTGCCCGTAATCAAGAACGCCGATACCATGAACCTCACAGGTCTGGCCCGTTCGGTGAACGACTTGGCAAAGCGCGCCCGCGAAAACAAGCTGACCCTCGACGAAATCCAGGGCGGAACTTATACATTGACCAATGTCGGAACCTTTGGCAACGTGATGGGCACGCCTATCATTCCTCAGCCGCAGGTAGCGATTATGGCAGCCGGTGCCATCCGCAAGAAGCCCGCAGTATTGGAAACTGAGTATGGCGACGTGATTGCCATCCGCCACATGATGTTCCTCTCCCACTCCTACGACCACCGCGTGGTTGATGGTGCATTGGGCGGACAATTCGTGCGCCGCGTGGCCGATTACATGGAGCAGTGGGACCCTAACCGCGAGGTTTAATTCTTCTCCGTTTTACAAAGGCCGTAAGGTAGCGTTGATAGCATCTCGCAAAGCCGGTTGAACGGACTCTTCTTCAGCGTATTCAGGCCAGCGCTCCACAACCTTTTTCACCCGCTCAAACAAGGGTTTCCAGCTTCCTTCCCGCAGTTTCACACCGGCTGCAACGGCCATTAAATCGCTGCGGCTGATTTCGCTGCGTTTTCCGTTTACGCTCAGGGCATGTCGGCTTACCCAAACGCTGTCGGGGCGGTAGGCATGGCAGACATCATAAGCCGGAGACAGTTTCCAACTACCGCCTTCTTCAAGAAGGAAGGCAAAGTTCTTGGTATGGTCGTCGCAGTTGCGGGACATGACATTGAATGCCATGCGCAGGATAATCTGTTCTGCCGCCTGGAATGGCAAGCGCAGCGCTCGGGCTGTACTGAGTAATCCTTCATAGCTGTACGACTGTGTATCGTTGTAATCCCAATGTTGCAGGGCGCAAAGGGTCTGCATGTGGTGGCGGACTGGCCCGGCGCCCCGGTCGAAACGCTGCGTCATAAAATGGGCGCGTTCGTTTTCGATGAGCAAGCGCGAGGGCATCATCTCGATTCCGCAATCAAGGGCCATGCGGTAATAGGCCATTTCCACCCGGCCGTAGCCGCTGCTGGCGCCGAACTGTACATCGCTCACCCCATCCAGTTTCAGCAGCCAATGTTCGTATCCGGCTGGCGCCGATGCCTGACCGGAGCGCACACCACCGGTTTCCGGATTATAAGCGATTACCGCCTTAGGCCGGGCACCGCCAGCCGAAGTTCCGATGCGCAACAAGGAACGCAAGCTTTGTTCACGGTCTTTGTCCAGATTGGCTTCGAATGCGCTTTTCTCGGCCAAAGCTTCCCGGCTTGCCTGAACCAGTTCTTCAACTTCGATTTGGGCTGACTTCTGGTTTTCGTTCCACATGGAAGGAGAGAAATTGAGGGCGCCCATTCCACGGCTGCCCATAAAGCATAGCAACTCTGCCGGGTTCATGCTGTCTTTGCTGCGCCCCTGTTGTTCAAGCCAGCGGTGAATCAGGGTATGACCGTAGCGATCGGGCAGTGCGTCGGCCAGGAGTCCGGGAAGTCCGTGAAAACAATCCCGGTGCGCCCGCAATTCAGGAAAAGAAAAGATGCGTTGCCGGGCATTCAGCGGCATGCGCAGAGGTGCCAGCTCGATATCGGTCTTCACCCATTCCGGGCTGTATTCGAATTGAGCCAATTGCCTTTCCGCATCCCAGAAGATGGCTCCGACGGTTTTACCCCAAATGGAAACTTCGGCACTGCGCATGGTTTACCATTCAGGCTCGGCGGCCAGGTGAGTGGAATCTGTTTCAGCCGACTTTCTGGCGCGGCGGCGCTGCTTCATTTCAGCCTTGTACATGGCGATCGGACTGATTTCGGGGATGGCGCTGAAGGCCTCCAGCACATCCAGGCGCCCCAATGCACGCAAGGCTTGGAGCAAGGATGGAAGCATGATTGCCTCTCCCCTTTCCAACAAACTCAGGGTCGAACGACCGATGCCGGCATGGGCAGCCAGTTCGCTCTGCGTAAGGTTTTGCCGCAGGCGTTCCTTT